>Ga0070735_10004462_pt1 | contig 11803 bp, 11 predicted proteins | sample Coa_R1_FD_66443 | JGI IMG/M metagenome (GOLD analysis project Ga0070735, IMG submission 66443) | Surface soil microbial communities from Centralia Pennsylvania, which are recovering from an underground coalmine fire - Coalmine... | ecosystem: Environmental > Terrestrial > Soil > Unclassified ... | reverse complement strand
TAAGACCAGGCATATTCAGCAGATTGTCTGGCTTAAGAAAGAAGAGGATATGAAGTTCGTCGAGCGGCTGGGTGCGGCAATGGGTCAAGCCTCGCCTAATCTCCGCAAATTCGTTGATGAGGCGACGCGGAATACGCACCGCATCCACGAACATTGTGGCAGCGTCCGCAAGTTGCATCGAAACCGCACTGAACTGCCATTAGGCGACGACGGGATCGGCTTCGGCGACCTCGATAAGGATCACTGGGTCACCTATCACCAGGACGGCGTGATCGAGCGAAAGATCTACGACAAGAGATCCGGCAACTTACTCTCAAGCTGCATGGAAACCGTTAGGGCGCACGAGCCAATTTTCCGTCCGAGAGATCCGACAGGGTGGACGCATCATAAGGTCACCAACAAGAGCTGTGATCCGATCATCCCATTCGACAAGGACCTGATCGATCCGGCAAATCTGAAGCTGTCGGAATAGTGGCGCAATCGTCGTCAGGGCGCTTTCCGCCGCAGCATTCGGCGAGCCGCAACCAGGGAGATACTGTCGCCCTGGACTTCCGCCAAGGTGCGCGCCTCGGCCGCCCATCTTGAGGCGGCTTCGCTTTGGCCGGCAACCGACAGCGCTTCGGCCAGCAAGGCGAGGCGCAGCGGCTGCTGAAACATAAAACCCATATCGGCGGCCGTCGTTACCGCCGACTGCAGCAGTTCCAATCCGTTCGTGACATCTCCGGTGGCAGCCTCGGCAGCGCCCAGGAGGCTCAGGGCAACCGGACGCATCAGGTCGGCTTCCGCCTGGTTGCACATCGCGACCGCGTCGGCGAAGCGGGCGCGGGCGTCACCGGTGTCACCACGATTGAGCAACAGGTATCCCACTGCGAGATCCGCGAAGATCGAGGTGAACGGTCGCGAAATCGCTTTTGCTCGCGCCGCGCACGTTTGGCCGATTCGTTCGGCCTCGTCGAACCTTCCCAGATCGGTGAGCGCCCGCATCTGATACCCTGCTGCAACAACGGCCAGCGGACCATCAAGTCCGAAACGACCTCCGAGCGCAGGGTCTTCGGCGTGCTCAGCAACTTCGGTCATGCCGGCAATAGATGCTGCTAGCGCCCCCTGACCAAACTCGCCAAGTGCGCGCTCGAAAGTGGCGCGCAGCTCCAGCGCGGGATCGCTTTGTGCGCGGGCCAGCGCGGCCGCCCGCTCGGCGGCAGCGATTGTGGCGGCATAGTCGCCGCCCAGACAGGCGTAATGACTTCGGACTATCAACAATTGTCCGAGCCGCCCTTTATCATCCAGTCGGTCCGCCAACGCTTCGGCTTCGTCAAGGCGCTTCCGAAGGTCAGCGATCCGCCCAAGGCGGAACAACGGGTCCCGCAGGGCAAAGCGGAGGTCCACTCCAACGGAAAGTGGCACGTTCTCTTCGGAGAGGTGGTCGAGCGCTTCCAGCGCCTCCTCATAGAAGCGAACTGCCTCGCGGTTGGCGTGATGCGATGCGGCGCGGTCGCCAGCGGCACGAGCATGGCGTAGCGCCGCGTCCCAGATTTCACCAAGGCGGGCGTGTCGTGCCAAGACCGCTGCTTCGTCGGTAGCCCGGTCGCCTGCAAGTCGCTCCATCGCGGTCGCGATGCGACCATGTAGCGCGCGCCGTCGGGCCCGGGTCAGCCCACGATAGACCACCTCCTGCAGTAGCGGATGTCGGCATACAATGCGCGCGGAGCCCCCGGCGCCATCAATGCGAACGAGCCCCGCCTGCTCGAGTTCTGCAGCTGCCAATCGCGTGTGGCTGCTATCAGAGTCGGCGTCGAGCACGGAGGACAGTAGTTCGGCGGTCGTCGGTTCGCCTACCGTCACCAGTGCCTCGATGAATTGTTTCTCGTCTGGCTTAAGGGCGTCGATCCGAGCACTGAGGACCGAACTCACGGTTGGCGGCACATGCATCGGATCGGGAATCGCTGCTGCTTCTTCGATAAAGAAAGGATTGCCAGCGGCTCGATCTGCCAGCTCAGCCACCGCGACATCGTTGTTGGCTCGTGGTCCCAGTACGCTGCGTGCGAGCTTCCTCGCTTCGGCCGGCAACAGTGGGGACATAGCCACGTGCGTCAGCGCGGGGTGGCCAGCCCATGCGAACCGATAACCCGAACGCCAGCCCAACAACAGCAGCAGACGCGATCCTTCAAGCGCGTCGAGGAGCCGCTCGACCACCTCATAGGTGCCGGAATCAGTCCAGTGGACATCGTCCAGTATCACCAGGAGCGGTTTGTCGAGCGCTGCCTGCAACAGTGCCGCGAGACAGCCCTCTATGATCCGTCGACGTCGCGCGTTCGGTGCGAGTGCCGCCCAGCCGGCCAACGGGCCCGCGCCCGAACGATACGGTCGCCCTGCTGGAGTCACCTCGGTTCCAGCAGACGGGGCATTGACGCCTTGCAATGCAGCGATGGCGTCCAACGCTTCGGCTGGGGGTGCGTCAGGCGCTGCGGCTACCATTTGCAGCCGCGCCCGGGTCGCCTCAGGATCCTCTGTCGCATCAAGTCCAAGCAGGCGCTGTGTCAGGACCCGCATCGAATGAAAGCCGGAATCGTCGCGCCAACGGGTGCACGTCGCCTCCAGCACTCGGACCCCGCTACGCGCCGCGACGAACTCGCGGATAAGCCGGGATTTTCCAACGCCGGCGTCTCCTTCGAGCGCGATCGCGCAGCCTTGCCCCGCCGCCGCTCGGCCGAACGCATCTTCCAGTAGATGCAGTTCATTCATACGGTTCACGAACGGGGTCAGACCCCGCCGTCCCGCCACGTCAAGCCGGGTCAGCGTCGCGTCGGCCGCCTGAAGCAGGTGCACGACACTCGGCCTATCGAAACCGCGGAATGGTTGCGGTCCGACAATTCTGGTCTCGATGCGGCCGCGCGCGAGCGCGAAGGTGGCATCGCTGATCCACGTGCTGCCTGCCGAGGCGGCCTGCTGAAGCCGTGCGGCCAGATGTACTGCTCCGCCCGCCGCATCCACCGTCTCCAGATTGCCGACACGCAGAGGGTGCACCACGATCTCGCCGGAGTTGATCCCGACGCGCAATTCCACCCCAAGGCCGGATCTGGCGAGCGCGGTATGCATCTCGAGCGCCGCGCAGCACGCGCCCAAAGCGTGTTCCTCATCGGAGAACGGCGCACCGAACAGTGCCATGAGCCCATCGCCGGTGACCCGATTGACCGTGCCGCCATAGCGCTGCACGGCCTCGGAAACCAGGTTGAGCGCCGGGCGAAGGATATCGAGCGCGACTTCGGGATCGCTCCTGCTCACCAGAGACGTTGAACTGACGATATCGGCAAACAGAATCGTCGCATTCTTGCGTTCGTCCTGTTGCAGCGTGCGTCCCGCTTGCCGATCAAGCGAAGGATGCCGCACGTCGTCAGGCTCGGTATTTGCGCTGGGCTCCGGAAATGGCTCAGTCGATTGCACGGAGCTCACCCCGCATCCCTGACAGTTGTTAACCCGACGCATTTCCAGCGTCACGTCGGGCACAATCTTTCATCATCGCTGGCTTTGATCAAGGAAATGCACGGCCGGGTCAATCATTGACCCCCTATCCGACGGAAGTATTCCACGAATGTTCCGGCCGGCACGCCGCCGCGCGGTCCTGGGTACCGCTCCCGCCCCCAATACGCTCTTCACGATCAGAGCCGCAACAAGTCATTCCCGGCAACTGAAATCCAAGTCGCCGCCGATCCGGTCGGCCAGTATGAAGTGGCACTTCGCCTGTTGCCGAAATCAGGCGAAAACCTGATTTTCCGGCGCAGAAGCTCATAAGGATCGCCCATGCTCGCAAAGTTCCCTCGCTACCCGCTGACCTTCGGCCCAACGCCGATCGAGCATCTGCCGCGCCTCACCAAACACCTTGGTGGCGCGGTCGAGATCTACGCCAAGCGCGAGGATTGCAACTCTGGCCTCGCATTCGGCGGCAACAAGTTGCGCAAGCTCGAATACATTGTCCCTGATGCGATTGCCTCCAATGCAGATACGCTTGTATCGATCGGCGGCGTGCAATCCAACCACACGCGAATGGTGGCCGCTGTTGCAGCAAAACTCGGCATGAACTGCTTGCTGATCCAAGAAAGCTGGGTGCCGCACGAGGACGCCGTCTATGACCGTGTCGGCAACATCCTGCTGTCGCGCATTATGGGCGCCGAAACACGTCTGGTGGACGAAGGTTTCGACATCGGTATCCGCGCAAGCTGGACCGCTGCGCTCGAGGAAGTGCGCGCGCGTGGCGGCAAACCCTACGCCATTCCGGCTGGTGCCTCGGTACACAGGTTCGGTGGCCTCGGCTATGTCGGTTTCGCCGAGGAGGTCCGTGCGCAGGAAGCACAAATGGGCCTGCAGTTCGATTACATCGTCGTCTGCACCGTCACTGGTTCGACGCATGCGGGCATGGTGGTTGGCTTCGGCCTGGATGGCCGCGCGCGCAATGTCCTCGGTATCGATGCGTCGGGGACGCCGGCGCAGACCAAGGCCCAGGTTCTCGACATTGCACGCAACACGGCGGAACTGGTTGGCGTGCGGCAGATCACCGACCACGACATCGTGCTCCTGGAGGACTATGCCTATCCCTGTTATGGCGTTCCATCGAAAGAGACGCTTGAGGCCATACGCCTTTCGGCGCGTCTGGAAGGCATGATCACCGATCCGGTATACGAGGGAAAATCGATGCAAGCCCTGATCGACCTCGTGCGAAAAGATTTTTTCCCAGCCGGATCAAAGGTGCTTTACGCCCACCTTGGCGGCGCACCAGCGTTGAACGGTTATAGCTACACGTTCCGCAACGGATAGGACACGCTGTCTAACCGCGAATTTAGAGAACTAAAACCGTCTTTAATCGAAGCCACGCCTCCCGCGCCATACATCGGCAGCGCTCTAAAGGCCCTCGTGGCCTTCTGGCATGTCGAATGCAAAGGATATATCGATGAAGACGATGCTTCTGGCCGCCGCTGCCGTGCTTTCCCTTGGCGTAGGCGCAGCTCATGCCGAGGGCGATGGCGGCGAGGACGGCGGAATAATCCCCAACACCTTCTTCACCGAGCTGCCCGGAGTCCAGGTACAGCAGGGCCAGCAACCCAATAATGTCGCGGCCAATGCTCCTGTCATGCAGTCTAATTCTGCGGCGATGGTTGCTGCTCCGCCTGCCATGCCCAATAGCGGCAGCTGAGGTTCCATGAACGGGTCGGCGCCATGCCGGCCCTTTCATGCAGGATGGCAGGCGATCTCAATGCGACAGCCTGGTCCATCCAGGATCGTCAGGCTGAACCCATGCAGCTTCACGATTGCTGCGACAAGGCTGAGGCCCAGTCCCACACCGATAGCATGCCGGCTCTTGTCCGAACGGTAGAACCGCGTGAACACCGCCTCGCGGTCCGAGTCGGTGATGCCCGGGCCGGTATCTTCCACGCGCACGGTGGGACCAGAGGATCGTTGTAACAGCCGAAGTGCGACGGAACCGCTCGCGGGCGTGAACTTCACCGCATTGTCGACAAGGTTCGCCACCGCTTCCAGCAGCAGGTCATGATCGCCGGCGACGGTCTGCGCGTCATGCACGTCCAGGAGCAGCGATACGCCTTTGTCCTCGGCGATCGGCTGATAGAGTTCGTGCACCGCCTGAAGGACATCGGCGAGATGGATAGTGGCCATGCCCGCAATGCGCCGGCCATGGTCGATTTCCGCGATCCGTAGCAGCGCGGTAATGATCGACAACGATTGGTCCAACCCGGCGATCGCGCTGTCGGTTGCACTCGCGAGCTCAGGCAATGTTTTCGCGCTATCGCGTCCTCGCTCCAGAATCGCGCGTACGCGCGTCAGCGGCGTGCGCAGGTCATGTGCGATGTCGTCGCCGACGCTCGCAAGTTCGCTGACCAGGCGCTCGATCTGGTCCAGCATCGCGTTGACGATCTTTGCCAACCTGTTGAGCGGATCGTCGTAGCGTCTGATCGGCAGCCGTTCGTTCAAAGCACCCGCCATCACACGCTGCACCTGGCGGTTCATTTCGTCGATCCGCCGCTGCGCGCGCCGCGTGAGCCATGCGCCGGTCATCAGGGCGAGGCATACCGCCGGTAGCAGGCCCATCATCAGCGCTCTCGCGACAAGAGGCGCCACCTGCCGCAGATCGCCAATGTCGTGGCCGACCAGAAGGATGTCGCCGGATGCCAGGCGGCGGGCGATGACCCGCGCGGTCTGCAGCTCACGGCCGCGGTTGTCCACGCGTACCAGCTCAACTGCTCGGGGCGACACTCCCAGTGGCAAGCGCGGCGGCAGAGATGCAACGTTGCCGGCGATCGGTGCCCCGTCCGGCGCGAACAGTTCCGCCAGCTTCACCCGGCGAGGATCGTCTTCGAGGTGCTCGGTCACGAAATGCAGCGCCTGCGTCTGTGGCAGGTTCGGGTCGAAGTGTGAGTTGGCGAGAACGATCGTGTCGACCTTGCCGGTCACGTACATCGCCGTCTGCCAGTAGACGAAGCCGAACAGGAGTACGGTGCAGACACCGAATGCCCCAGCAACCGCGAGCGCCCATCGGACGGTCGTAGAATGGAAGATGTCAGCCGGGCGCACGGAGCACGAATCCCGCGCCACGCACGCTCAGGATCATCGGCGGCTCATCATGTGCATCGACTTTGCGGCGCAGTCGGCCGATATGCACGTCCACAAGATTTGTTTGTGGCACGAACCGATAGTTCCACACATTTTCCAGCAGCATGGCGCGGGTCAGGACCTGTCCTTCGCGGCGCATCATGTACTCGAGCAACTGAAATTCGCGTGGCAGCAGATCCAGCTCGCGATGGCCGCGGTGCGCCGCGCGCGCGAGAAGATCGAGTTCCAGCGGACCGATACGCAGCACAGTTTCCCGTGGATCCGCCGGGCGGCGCAGCAATGCCTCGAGCCGCGCGGCCAGCTCCGATAAGGCAAACGGCTTCGCGAGATAGTCATCGCCGCCCGCGCGCAATCCGCGCACCCGATCGTTCACCGCATTGAGAGCGCTGAGCACAAGTACTGGCGTCTTGATGCCTTCGTGCCGCAGGGTTTCGACAACGGTCAGCCCGTCGAGACCTGGCAGCATGCGATCGACCACCAGCACGTCCCAACCGCCCACGCGGGCCCGTTGCAGGCCTTCGGTGCCATCCGCCGCACGGTCCAGCGCGTAGCCACGATCGTCGAGCGCCGTTACGATTTCCTCGGCGGTACCATCATCGTCTTCAATTACAAGCACTTTGGCCATGGCGACCTTGCCCATGTAGGTCGTTCATGGCGCGAGGCCAACCTTCGCGAACAGGTCCGTATTGTATCGAACTGCAATCAGGTACAGCCCGTCCGGCGGTGCGGTTGGTCCTGCCGCCGAGCGGTCTCGCGCCGACAGCGCCGCAATGACACGCTCAATCGGCCAGCTCCCATCGCCCACCAGCTTCAATGTGCCCACCATGTTGCGCACCTGGTGATGCAGGAAGCTGCGTGCTTCCGCGACGATCTCGATGTCCTCGCCGTCGCGTGTCACATCCAGGCGATCCAGTGTGCGCAACGGACTGTTGGCCTGGCAGGCCGCGGCGCGGAACGAGGTGAAATCATGTCGACCAAGCAATGTCTGCGCGGCCGCGTGCATGGCGGCGGCGTCAAGCGAGGCGGGCACATGCCAGATGCGGCCAGCGAGCAGGGCAGGGCGGGCGCGACGGTTCAGAATGCGATAGCGATAGACGCGGCTTATCGCCGAGAAGCGAGCGTTCCACTCGTCTGGTGCCGGCGCGACCTGGAGCACGGCCACCGGATGCGGCTTCATGTGGTAGTTCAGCGCATCGCGGACCTTGGCGGCATTGATGGCTGTGGGTAGCTCCAGTTGCACCACCTGTTCCGCGGCATGCACGCCGGCATCGGTGCGTCCTGCGACGGTGGTGGAGACGGGCGCGCCGCGATTGAGCTTCTCGGCGGCGGTCTCCAGCACCTCCTGTACTGACAGCCCGGTCGCCTGCCGCTGCCATCCAACGAACGGGCCGCCGTCGTATTCCAACAGGAGGGCCCAGCGTGTGTGCGCCGTGGGGTCACCGACCACTTAGTCCCCCAGCACGATGCCAGGTGCGACTGGGTGCCCGCGGAGAAACGCGTCCGCTGCCATCGCCGGGCGGCCAGCCAGCTGTACTTGCGTCAAGCGTAGCGCTCCGGCGCCACAGGCAACGGACAGGTGTGTGTCCAGCACCGTTCCGGGCGTACCGGCGCCTTCCGTTGGTTCGGCCCGCAATACCTTCAGCATCGCCCCACGCAACATCGTGAATGTCCCAGGCCACGGGTCGAACGCCCGTACCTGCCGCTGGATCTGCGCCGCGTCCTGCACCCAGGCGATCCGCCCGTCCTCGCGGGTCAGCTTTGGCGCGTAGGTCGCGCGCGCCGCAGGCTGCACCTCTGGTGCCGGATCCTCCCGCAAGGCCTGCAGCAGCAGCTGCGCGCCCAACTCGGCCAGCGTATGATGCAGTTCGGCCGAGGTCGTCGCGGGCCCGATCGGCACCGTCCCGCGCAGCAGCATTGGGCCGGTATCCAGGCCGGCATCCATCTGCATGATCGTTATCCCAGTCTCCGCGTCGCCGGCCAATACGGCTGCCTGGATTGGAGCCGCGCCCCTCCATCGAGGCAACAGGCTGGCATGGATGTTAAGGCACCCTCGCCGCGGTGCCACCAGCATCGTCGGGGGCAGGATCAGCCCATAGGCCGCCACCACGGCCACATCCAGGTCGAGGGCGGCAAACGCCTCCTGTGCGGCCGGGTCGGTGCGCAGGCGGCGCGGCGCCCGCACCGGTAACCCCAGCGCTTCGGCCGCCGCCTGCACCGGGCACGGGCGCAGCGCGTATCCGCGTCCGGCCGGCTTAGGCGGCTGGCAATATACGGCGGCAATCTCGTGTCCCGCCTCATGCAGCGCGTGCAGCGCCGGGACGGAGAAATCCGGGCTGCCCATGAACGCGAGGCGCATCGGCCTACATCGCCTCGGCGCGCTTCTGGCGGAGTTCCTTGGCCAGCCGGCGTAGGATCATGTTGCGCTTAAGCGCGGACAGGTGATCGACGAACAGCACTCCATCCAGATGGTCGATCTCGTGCTGCAGGCACGCCGAGAGCAGCCCTTCGGCCTCGATCTGCCGTCGCACGCCGTCCAGGTCGAGGTGCCGCACGATCACGCGCGCGGGCCGAGTCACCTCGGCATATTGGCCCGGCAGCGACAGGCAGCCCTCCTCGCGCGTCGCCTGTTCCTCGCTGCGCGCGATCACCTCGGGGTTGATCAGCGCGATCGGCTTCGACACGTTGTCCGCCATCAGGTCTACCACCGCACACCGCAGCGCCACGCCCACCTGGGGTGCGGCCAGCCCAATGCCCGGCGCCCTGTACATCGTGGCGAACATCCGCGGGATCAGCGCCCGTATCCGCTCCATTTCCTCTGGCGTGACCGGCTTGGCCCGCGCCTTCAGGACCGGATCTGGCACCAGCAGGATCGGCAGCGTCTCCACCGTCTCGTTCATGTCGCGGATGTAGCGGTGGTGCCACACGTGATCAATGTCTCACCCCTTGTAACCGACACCGATCCTGCCAAGATTTCTTCGGGTCGGGATGCCGTTGCGGGTTCCGGCACTGCTTCGCTCTCAGGAGGGGGCCATGACGACGAGGATGTTCACCTCACCGTTGTTCCTAGGTTTCGACCATCTCGAGCAGATGCTCGAGCGGGCTTCGAAGAGCTCGTCGGATGGCTACCCGCCTTACAACATCGAGCAGACTGGCCCCGCCGGGTTGCGTATCACGCTCGCTGTTGCGGGTTTTACCATGGACGACCTGCAAATCACGCAGGAAGACAACCAGTTGGTAATCCGGGGCAGGCAGAATGATGACAGTCAAGGACGCGTCTTCCTGCATCGCGGGATCGCGGCTCGGCAGTTTCAGCGGGCCTTCGTGCTCGCCGAAGGGATCGAGGTGAAGGGTGCGTGGCTCGATAACGGGCTGCTGCACATCGACCTGATCCGGCCCCAGCCGGAATCGCGCGTGAAGACCATCCAGATCAACCGCGCTGCATCGACGGGCAGCGGACGGGTCAAGATGGTGGAAGGCGAGTCGGAGAGCTGAGTTGCTGACGGCGCCGCAGAAGGCGGGCCGAACCGGAAAAAGGTACCGGGGCTGCAATGCGCAGGTCGGTGCCCGGAAGGAGTAAGGGCAATGGATACGAACAGCATTCAAGCAGCCGAGGGCCAGGCGGCCGTGGCGGCGATAGTGGATATACGACACATTTCAACGGAGCAATTGGCGCAGCTCGGTTTGCAGCAGATAGCCTATGTGAAGCCAGTGGTGGTGAACGGGACCGCGGCCTTCGCAATCCATGCCGCCGACGGCACGCCAATGGCGATTGCGGGCGACCGCGAGGTTGCGATCGCGGCGATCCAGCAGCACGAGATGGTAGCGACACAGGTTCACTGAGGAGGGGCTTCTTTGCCTCTCCCTCGCGGGCAGCCTGCCCCCGGCTCGAGCCTGGGGGCAGGGCGTGATGAGGGGCCTACTCGCTCGGGTCGATCCAGCCGATATTCCCATCACTCCGACGGTATACGACATTCAGCTCACCCGTGGTGCTGTTGCGGAACATCAGCACCGGCTGATCGGCGAGATCCATGCGCATGACGGCGTCGCTTACGGATAGGACGCTGATCTCCGTCACCTGTTCAGCGATCACTGTGGCATGGGTCGTGGTCTCGCTTCCGCCATACCCGTCAGTCGCCGCATCCTCCTGGCGAAGGATGTATTGCCGCGCCGCTTCAGGCCGTTCGCGGTTGGCGCAGTCGCGCGCATGTTCGTTCACGCGCCGCCGGTAGCGGCGTAGCCGCTTGGCGATGTGCTCCGCTGCATCGTCGAACGCCGTGTTTGCATCGGCAGCCTCGCCCTCCCCCCGCAATCGCAGCCCACGTCCCGCATGCACATTGATGTCGCACGTGAAGAAGCTGCGCGCGCGGCTGAACGTGACCTGCGCCTCCAGCGCATGGTCGAAGTACTTACTGGCAATTACATCGAGATGGTCCGATACGCGCGTGCGCAGCGCGTCGGACAGATCGACCTGCTTACCGGAAACCGTAATCTGCATCGTGCCTCTCCCCGCTGTGGGTCGCGGGAGAAGCCCTTGTCCCCGGGCTTGCCCCGGAGGCTACACAAGCACGGCCTTCTCCCGCCGGCGCTGCACCGAGTTGGGGATACGCAGCGCCTCTCGATATTTGGCCACGGTTCGCCGAGCGATGTCCACGCCCTCGTCCCGCAGTGCCGCAACAAGCGCATCATCAGACAGAACACTTTCCGCTGTCTCCGCGTCGATCAACGCACGAATGCGATAGCGTACAGCTTCCGCGCTGTGGCTTTCACCGTCTGTTCCTGGGATCGCCGTGGTGAAAAAATACTTAAGCTCGAACGTGCCTCGTGGCGTGGCGATATATTTGTTGGCCGTCACCCGGCTGACGGTGCTTTCGTGCATCTCCACCGTTTCGGCGATGTCGCGAAGGATCAATGGCCGCAGATGCGCCACGCCACGGCGCATAAATCCATCCTGCTGGCGGATGATCTCGGCGGCGACCTTCAGGATCGTCTGCGCGCGCTGTTGCAGCGAGCGCACCAGCCAGTTGGCGCTGGCAAGCTGTTCGGCAAGGAACAGCCGATCCTCCTTGCGTGCACGTGGCGCGACGCGCGCATAGAAGCGTTCGTTCACGAGCAGGCGCGGCATGGTGTCGGGATTGAGCTCGATCAGCCACGTATCGCCAGGGCCAGGCCGCATCAGAACATCTGG
>Ga0070735_10004461_pt1 | contig 11803 bp, 11 predicted proteins | sample Coa_R1_FD_66443 | JGI IMG/M metagenome (GOLD analysis project Ga0070735, IMG submission 66443) | Surface soil microbial communities from Centralia Pennsylvania, which are recovering from an underground coalmine fire - Coalmine... | ecosystem: Environmental > Terrestrial > Soil > Unclassified ... | reverse complement strand
GATATCGTCGATTCCGCGTCGCGTACCTCGAGATCGGCAAAGGCAACGGCAAGTCGCCGATGGTCGGCGGTCTCGGTCTGTACGCGTTGGCGGCCGATGGCGAACGCGAAGCCGAGGTCTACTTCGCCGCGACGATGAAGGAGCAAGCAAAGATTTCCTTTCGCGACGCGGAGATCATCTACGACAACAGTCCGGCCCTGCAGAAGCGGATCCGCAAACACCGTGACAACCTGAGCATTGCAGCGAGTCATTCGTTCTGCCGGCCGATTTCGTCAGAGAAGCGCGGCCTCGACGGCAAGCGGCCGCATTTCGTCGGCATCGACGAAGTGCATGAGCATTCGAGTCCGGTCGTGGTCGACAAGATGCGCGCCGGCACCAAAGGCCGGCGCCAGGCGCTGATTTTCCTGATTACGAACTCAGGCAGCGACCGCGAGAGCGTCTGCTACTACTACCACGAGTACTCGCGCAAGATCCTCGAGGGCACACTCGAGAACGATTCCCACTACGCGTTCGTCTGCCATCTCGACGCGTGCGAAGAGTGCTATCGGCTCGGCCATCTGCAGCCGAACCCTGGATGCGCAAACTGCGACTCGTGGCTTGACGAGGACACCTGGGTGAAAGCGAATCCTGGCCTCGGCGTGATCATCCAGAAAAAATATCTGTCGGAACAAGTGACCGAGGCCGTGGCGATGCCGACGAAGGAAAACATCGTCAAGCGCCTCAACTTCTGCATGTGGACGCAGGCCGACGTGCGCGCGATCGGAACGCAGGCCTGGGCCGCATGCGGCGGCGCCGGCGCCGAAGATCACGTAGCCTGGCGCGCGCGCAAGATGCAGGAACTGCGCGGCCGGCATTGTTTCACCGGCGTCGATCTCGGCTCGACCGACGACCTCACGGCGACGGTCGACTTCTTCCCAAAGCAAGAGGGCGTGCCGAAGGCCGTGGTGCTGCCCTATTTCTACTGTCCTGAAAACGGCGTCGCGCTTCGAACTCAGCGCGACCGGATCCCGTACGAGCTGTGGCGCGACCAGGGCTTCATTCTCGCAACGCCAGGCGACGTCCGCGACGACAGCTACATCCGCAGGGATCTCAACATGCGCGCCAGTCAGTACATGATCGGGGAAGTTCGATTCGATCCCTACCGCGCGCTGCTGCTCGTGAATGAGCTGCAGGCGGACGGACTGAAACTCGAGGGACACCGGCAAGGTTTCATTTCCATGACGGATCCCGTCGACGCGGTCCTCGGAATGATCAGGTCCGGCGACTTCGAGCACGGCAACAATCCCGTGCTGACCTGGATGGCCGACAACCTGGTCGTGCTGCAGGACGCGGCCGGCAATAAGAAACCAGTGAAACCGAGCAACGCGAACTCGCCGAAGAAAATCGACGGCATGGTTGCCTTCATGCTCGCCAAGGCCGCGGCCGACGCGCACCCGATCCCGGACCGGCCACGATGCTATCGACTATGAGCACACAGCCGACACCGATGCCGAAACCGGCGCCCACGAAAGAGGAAAGACAAAAGCGCCAAGAAAAGCTCAGCGACCGGATGTATTTCCTCGGCGCCGCGGCGATCGCCCTCGGCTTCGGCTTCTTTCACCCGCGGCCAGCGTTCGGTCTGATCGCTGCCGGCGCGTTTCTGGCATTGCCACCGCTGCTCGATCTCCTGAGCGCCTTTATCCGAGGCATCCGGCGGAGAAACTAACCAATGGGCCTGCTCGCAGAATTCAGAACCTCGCTCGAGAATCCGCAGACACCGCTCTCGTTCCCCGCTGAGTGGTTGCTCGACATCTTCAACGGCGGCCGCACCGACAGCGGCATCCGCGTCTCGGAGATGACGGCGCTGCAGGTGACGACGGTTCTCGCGTGCGTGGCGCTGAAAGCTGGCGCGATCGCAGCACTCGACTGGCAGATCTTCGAAAAGATGGTCAACGGCGACGGCCGTCATTCGCGGCGGATCGCGATCGATCACGACTATTGGGACCTGCTGCACGACGAGCCGAATCCTGAGATGTCGAGCTTCACGATGCGGAACACCGTCCAGGCGCACCGCATGCTGTGGGGCAACGGGTACATCGAACTCCAGCGCGATGGCGGAAACCGGATCGTCGCCATGTGGCCTCGACAGCCGGCCAAGATGAAACTGCGGCGCGCGAATCAGAAGATGACGATCGCGGGCGAGCTCGTGCGGCCGGGAGATCTGTTCTATGCAACGACCGAAGGCCAGGAAACGTTCAGCGTCGTCGACGTCGATGAAACCGTGAACGATGGACATTCCAGCGAGCGCGGCATTCTGCCGGCGGACATGATCCATCTGCCAGGTCTTTCGCTCGACGGCCGGATCGGCCAGGACACCGTGCAACTCGCGCGCAATGCGATCGGCCTCGCGCTCGCGACTGAGAAGTTCGGTGGGAAGTTCTTCGGCAACGGTGCGCTCGGATACGGGATCTTCAAGCTTCCTGGCACGCTGCCAAACGAACAATTCGACAAGTTCAGAAACGAAGTACAAGAGGCCTGGGGCGGCGAGAACGTCAACCGGCCGCTGATCCTGCAGGGCGGCCAGGATTACACGCCGACGTCGACCAAGCCGAACGAAGCGCAATTCATCGACACGCGAAACTTTCAGATTGCCGAGATCTGCCGCGTGATGGGAAACGTTCCGCCTCACATGATCGGTGTCACCGAAAAAACCAGCCGGGCGAATGTGGAGCAGATCGGCCAGGAGTTCCTCTCGTTCTCTTTGCGGCCGGACCTGACCTGCTGGTGCCAGGAAACACGTCGCAAGATGCTTCCGCACGCCTCTGTCGGCCGCAATGCCGGCCGAAAGTTCGGGATCGGCTTCGATACCTGGCCTCTGGTCACGCCGGCGGCCGCAGATCTGCGGACGTTCATTCAGGCGATGGTGCAATGGGGCGTGTGGGCTCCGAACGATGCGCGCGAGCGCCTCGGCGAGAATCCACTAAAGGATCCTGGCGCCGACGTCACCTGGATGCAGATCAACATGGCGCCGGTCGACCAGCTCTACGAGACACCAGCGCTGCCAAGCGCAGGCGGCGGCGGCCAGGATAACGGGGGCCAGTACAGCCAACGCCTCGTTCAACGCGTCGTGCGCGCCTATTCTCGCCTCTTTGTCGATGCTTTCGGCCGCTTTAGCACGCGATCGGACAGCGATATCGGCACCTTCCGGAAGATTTTTCTACCGGTCCTGACCAGCATCGGCGAGGAGCTCGAGCGCCACGCCGCGGAGCTGCTGCATACCGAGCCGGCCGGCGACACCTTCGTGTTCTCGAAGTTCATGGTCGGATACGTCGAAACCATGCACCACCGCTCGCAGAACGAGGCCTGGGCCTCGGCTAACGGCGAGCTGCAGGCTATTTGTCAGCGCGAGCTCTTGCGCGCCGTCCGCGCGATCGCCGTGGAGGCGTATCGCAGCGCCGCAACCGCGGCCGCGAAAAAAGAAACCGAAACCGAGGTCACACAGCCATGAAACTGGAACGTCGATTTGTGAAGGGCGCACAGGTGCGCGCCAAAAAGGGCGACACGCCGGCGATCGAGGGATACGGCGCAGTGTTCGGCCAGGACTATGTGCTCTACGAGGACTCGAAGTACCGCATCGTCGAACGCATCACGCCTGGCGCTTTCCAGCGCGTCCTCCAGGAGAAGCAGGACACGCGCTGCCTCTTCAACCATGACGCCGACAACGTCCTCGGCCGCTCGACGAATAACACGCTGCGAATGAACGAGGACAGCGACGGCCTGCATTTCGAGAACGATCTCGATCTCCGCACCACGGTCGGCCAGAACGTGCAGGCCTTCGTCGACCGCGGCGACGTCAGTGGCTGCAGCTTCGCGTTCACCGTCTCGAAACAAACCTGGCGCGACGAAAAAGGATCCGATGGCAAGCAGGTCTCGACGCGCGAGATCGATGAGATCGACCAGCTCTATGACGTCGGGCCTGTCACCTATCCCGCCTACACCGGCACCAGCGTCGCCGCTCGATCGGAGATGCGCTCGGCCGTGATGGCGATCGAAGGTCTGCCTGTCACTCTGCGTCACGCGCTCGCGATCGCGCGCGCGGCCGACGGCCAGGAGTGCTCCTGCCAATGCCGCGCCTGCTACGGCGGCGACCATGAAGAGTGCGAGATGTGCATGGTGAATTGTGGCGACGAAGAAAACTGTGATCACACGATGCAGGACGATGGCGATCGTGCCGGCCGCGGCGATTCGAAACCGACCAAGCGCGTCGACAGCGAGGACCTGACCAGCGACTGCTTTGTTTACGTCGGAGATCCGCAGAAGCCGGCGACCTGGGCGCTGCCGTGGAAGTTCAAGACGACCGCGAAGATCAAATCGCATCTCCGCAACGCGCTCGCGCGCTTCAATCAGACCAAGAAGATCCCGACCGACAAGAAGGCGGATGCCTGGAAGAAACTCGTCAATCTCTGCAAAAAGTACGGCGTCAAGGTCAGCGACCAGGAAGCAAAGGCCTGGGGTCTCACACCGGAGCAACGCGATCAGATCGGCGCCGGCACTCGCTGCCAGTGCGACTGTCCGGAATGCCAGGTCGGCGATTGCGCGCATTGCAGCGACGCCGACTGCACGGATCCGGGATGCAACCACGACGGAGCTGACGGTGGCGCCGCGGATCAGGACGATGACGATCGCGCGGCCGATCTGGTGGAGGTCGACGCGCGCCTGCGGCGCTCGGGCTTCGCGCTGATCAAGTAGCAACTTCCAACAAGTTCGGACCAGGACGCGCGCCGGAAGCGGCTCGGCGTGACAGCCGAAGCGTGGACCTGGCCAACGTGCAGTCTGCCGGCGGCGCCGGCCGGCGAGCGCGGACGTTTGAGAAATTCACAAATTCACGAATTGGAGAAACGACAATGGCACAGTCCCATAGCAGACTCCGCGAGCTTCGCGAGCTGATCAATCAGAAAAACCAGGAAGCGCAGGCCTTCCGCAAAAAGATCGCCGACGCTGCAACATCCGCGGCCGATCGCAAAGCGGCGCGCACCTCCTTCGACGCACTTATGGATGAGGTCGACCGGCTGATCGCAGAGCGCGACGAAATCGTAGCCGACAATGAGCGCGAAGCGCGTGGCCAGAATCTCGACGACCAGATGCGCGACTCGCGCCGGCCAGGTAACGACGATCCCGAAGCGGAGCAGCAACGCCGCGACGGAGTCCATGCCCACGTCATCACCTACAACGCCGCGCTGAAGCGTCACGGCGTGATCGTCACCAAGAAGGGCGGCCAGCTCAACTTCCGCAACGTCGCGCTGGAGAATTGCCACAGCGACGTGCGCGCGACGGTCGAGAACCTGAACGAGCGCTACTTCAGCGCGCTGAAGCGGTATTTCATCTCGTTCATGTTGGGCGACACCAACCGCTGCTCGGCCGACGATCGCGAGATCGTGTTCGGCCGTCACGCGGACTTCCGCGGCTTCCTCCACACGCCGAGCCTGAGCGAGTCTGAGAAGCGCGACATGGGAATCGGCACGCTGACCCTCGGCGGATATTTTGTGCCGAAGGGCTTCGTCTACGACGTGGAAGAGGCCCTGAAGTACTACGGGCCGATGCTGCTCGTGGCCGACATCATGGACACGGCAACCGGGCAACCGCTGCCCTACCCGACCGACAACGACACCACGGTGTCGGGCGAGCTCGTCGGCGAAGGAATCCAGGTCACGGAGAAGGACGTGCTGATCGGTCAGGTGCTCTTCGGCGCCTACAAGTTCTCGAGCAAGATGGTGAAACTCTCGCTCGAGCTGATGCAGGACTCCGCCTTCGACATGGAGTCCTACCTCAAAAGGAAACTGACCATCCGCATCGGTCGCGCTTACAACACCTACTTCACGAACGGAACCGGCACGAACCAGCCGAACGGAATCGTGACGGCCGTGATCGCGGCTTGCGGCACTCCCAATGCTGCAGCGGGACAGGCCTACGGAACACCGCTCATCGCGAGTGGCGCCTCCGCCAACGACGGCGGAGCCGAAACCGGCGGAACCTCGATCGGATCGCAGGACATCGTCAACCTCGAGCACACCGTCGATCCGCTCTATCGCCGCGGCGCTGCTTACATGATGCACGACCAGTCGTTGCGACGCGTGAAGGTCCTGCTCGACAAGTACGGGCGGCCGCTGTGGCAGCAAGGCATGAGCGCCGGAGATCCGGACGAGCTGAACGGTTACGAGTACTACATCAACAACGACATGACCCCGGTCCCTGCCGTTGCTGCTGCGAACCAAAACACCGTGCTGTTCGGCCAGCTCGACAAGTACACAATCCGTCGCGTGCTCGAGCTCGGCATCATCACGCTGCGCGAGCGTTTCGCGGATTACGGCCAGCTCGCCGTGATCGGCTTCAGCCGTGCTGACGGCCAGCTCCTGGACGCTGGCACTCACCCGATCTGCTATCTGCAGCAGGCGGCCAGCTAGACCTGCAGGCGTGCGCGGCGTCGACCAGGCGCCGCGCGAGGCCTGACACCAGTTCCGAAAATTCGCAACAGGAGAAACACACATGAACTCGCTCGCATTCGCAGCTTTTCTCGTCAGCTTCAAATTGGCGACGGCCGCCAAGGCGACTATTGCCGCCTTGATTGCTGCCAGCGCCGCACTCTTCGGCACAACCATCACCGCGCCGACGCCAGGACCTCTCGTCCCGACCGCATCGCCTGATTCAGATACGGCCGTCGGCCAGGCCGCGAACCTGCCGTTCCAGTACGAAGTGCTGACCGGCACGACCGACGTCATCCAAGGCGGAGGCGGAGGTCTGGGATCCGTAAACGGCGGAGCGGCAGCACCGATCTGCGGGACGTCCTTCATCGAAACGGCTGGTGTCGACGCGGCAACGCTCGCGGCACCTGCAGCCGGCGCACCGTCGGCTGGCGGAAACGATGGACTCGAGATCACGATCGTCGACAACAGCGGACACGCGCACACCGTGACCGCACCGGCGAACTCGATCGTGCCGGCGCATCACCTGCTCACCTTCAACGGGACCCGCGGATCGTTCGTCACGCTGGTCGCGCGGAACGGCGTCTGGATCCCACTCGCCTCGTCCGGAGTCACCCCGAGCTAACCGGCTCGGCGCACGTCCTCGGGGCCGCGCGGCCACGCCGCGCGGCCTTCGAGAATTCTCTCGCCAGGAGAACTCGTATGTACAAACGCGTCCGCATCAAGGCCACAGGCCAGGTGCTCGAGATGGTCCCTCACGTCGCCGATCGCATGATCGCCGGCGGGACCGCGGAGCTCGTCACCGCGGAGAACAAAGCGATCGAAAGCCAGACCGTTGCTCCGCGAGCGGAGCGCGCCGTCACGCCGGCACAAGCCGGACCAGGCAGAAAAACTCGCAAGAGCGCGTAATTCATGGCCTATATCGTCGAAGAAAACGCGCCGCTGGTGGAACCTCTCACGCTGACGGACGTGAAAAACTTCCTGAAGATCCCTGCCGGCGTCACGGCGGACGATTCGTTCGTCGATGAGCTGATCCAGGGCGCGCGTGAGGAAGTGGAGGGCTACACCGGCCGCGCGCTGGTGAACACTAACTTCCGCCAGGTGCTCGATGCGTTTCCTTACTTCGTCGACACCGTGATGTCGCAAATGGCGTATCCGCCGAGCTATTACAGCCTGCCGCGCTACTCGACGACCTTGTGGAACTACTCGCAGATGATCAAGCTGCTGCGCTCGCCGCTGCAGCAGGTCTCGCGGATCGAGTACCTCGACAGCCAGAGCGCGACCTGGAAAAACCTTTATCCCGCGCTGCCGAATTGGGAACCGCTAACCGAGTACTTCATCTCAAACGAGATCGAAGATCCGAACGGAAACCTGCAGGTTGTCTCAGCTGTCACTGAGGGCGACGAAAACAAGACGTCGACGAGCGGTACCACGCAACCAACGTGGGCGACGGGCGACGGGCAAACGACGCAGGACAGCATGATCACCTGGACCTGCAAAGGTCCCGTCCCTGACTCAGGCGATTTCATCTATGACGCGGACACCGAGCCGGCGCGCATTTTCCCGATGCCAGGACAAACCTGGCCGTCAGTGCTCTATGAGCCGAACGCGGTGAAGATCCATTTCACCGCGGGCTATGGCAACGATGGGAACGCCGTGCCGGCGACACTGCGCCGCGTGATGCGTCTCCTGATTTCCGACGGCTACTACAACCGCGAGGTCAGCTTCGCCGGCGCGATCGCGATCAATCCGCGACTCGTCCAGATGCTGTATCGCTATCAAGTTCAGATCATCGCTCCGACCAGGGGCTAAGGAGAGACTCACCCATGAAAGAACACACTCATTCGTTTCTGCAGAAGGCGATCTCGGTCGCGCTCCTGCTGCTGATTGCCACGGTGTCCGCGTTCGCGTCGCCGACCGCACTGAGCACGCAGGTGCTGGTGCAAAACAACGCACAGGTGGGCGCCGGCGCGCTGACGCTGACGCTGACGGCCTGCGACACGGTGAATGGAAACAGCTTCACCGCAACCGGCCGCGAAATCATCATCGCGCAAAACACTGACACCTCTCCGCACGCGATCACGGTAACGCCGGTCGCGGATCCCTACGGAGGCACCAACACCACGCTAACCAGCTACTCGCTGCCGGCGTCGACGGTGAGCGCGATTCAGATGAAATATCTGATCGGATGGTCCTCGAGCGGGACGATCAGCATGACATGTACCTCGAACCTCGTGAAGTTCGCGATCGTTCAATACAACTAGCGCCGATGCCACTGCCTAGAATTGCATCGCGACCGCCAGGTCCTGGCACGTACACGCCGCCAGGCGCTTTTAGTCGGTGGGTCACGATCAACAATCCCGCGAATCCCACCGCCGGCGTCGTCGCGAGTCCTTTCTGCGACACCTGGGCCGCGATGCGCTCGATGAGCGGCCAGGAACTCGAGAAAGCGCAGCAGATCGCGCAGCACAGCACGCACATCATCACGGTCCCGTATCAGCCGGGAATTCCGCAGAACGGGACCGTCACGATGCTCGAGGGCAGCCTCGTCCGCACCTTCCAGGTCGAGTGGGTCGACGACGTCGAAGAGAGACACATCGAACTCCGCTTCTGGTGCTTCGAGATGCAGGCACAGACCAGCGGCAACTAGGAGGAAGTATCCAAATGACACCGCGACCAAACAAGCTGAGCATCGTCATCGGCCTGCTGATTTTCGTCGCGCTTTGCATGGTCCCGAGTGGAGCGGTGACGCCAGGTCCTCCTTCGCAAACCGTTACCGCGAGTGGAACTCCGATGTATTTCGGAAACGCATTGACTGCGCCGGGCGGAGTTCACGCGACTTTCGAGGAGATCATTTCTGGAACGCCGGCGACGGTCTCGATCGTCATTCAGGGATGCATGCGCGGAGGCACCTGCGACACTCTCGACACTTACACCACTGTTGCGAACTCAAATCGAGCGCCGACCGTCTCGCAGGTTTACGACTACTTCGTCGTCACGCCTTCGTGGACCGGAGGCACGAGTCCGAGTGTGAAGGTGAACTATAGCTGCCGCTGAAAAAAGGGAAATCCCAATGAAACGAATTGCCATTTTGTTCGTATGCCTGGCGCTGAGTGCCACTGCACAAGTCACCGTCGGGCCGAGTTCGCAAACCGTGACGACCAGCGGAACGCCGATGAATTTCGCCAACGCGCTGAACGCACCGGGCGGTATGAGCGCAACCTTCGAAGAGAAGATTGCTGGATCTCCGGCGACGGTCTCGATCGTCATCCAGGGCTGCATGCGTGGAGGCACCTGCGACACGCTCGACACTTACACCACGGTCGCGAATGCGAATCGGCCAGGAACAGCGATCACCAAACTTTATGACTATTTCGCCGTGACACCGTCATGGACCGGAGGGACGAGTCCGTCTGTAACAGTGAATTACTCGATCGCGGCCAACTCGCTCGCGAGCAGCTCCGGAGGAGCAAATCCTGCTGGATCGACGAATGATGTACAGACCAACGGAGGGAGTGGGGCTCTAGGTGCTGTGAACACGCACAGCGTTCCGAGCGGATGTGTGCTTACTGCGAACAATGGTGCGGCGCCGACATGCCAAAACCCAGCGCTCTCGGATTCAGGAACAACCAACTCCGGCGGAGCCTACACTCTCGCGTGCCCGAACACGACGTCGCAAAACGACAACTACCACATTCGCCACTTTGCGTCGGGCGCTAATACCAGTCCCTTGTTGCCTGATTCGACGGCCGCTGGCTGCGCGAACTCCGCTTTCAAAATCGTGATCGACTCCGGAGGGCCCTTTACCTTCGGCCGAACGAACGCGAGTGACACATTCAACGTCTATACCGGGAGCACTCCTCTGCTTGCGCAGACCAGCTTTCAGCTCTCAGCCGGACAGTGGGCTGTTGTCAACAACGGCGGAACAAACTTGTGGGACGTCTCGGTGGTCTCCGGATCCGGAGTCGAGGTCGTCGACACTTGCACCGGGACGGTCGGAACGGCGAATGCTACAGCCTATATCTTTTTCCCTGCTCAGGCCTCGCCATCCACATGTACGGCTTCAAACCTGGGATCGGGAAACACCGAGATCGTCGTAAAAAACCCGGCCGTTGCGCGTCACCTTGCGGCCGCCTCCGGAACGGCCTGCACTTCCGCCGGCACGACGGTGAAGCTGTACAAGAACAACGCCGCAACCGCTCTCGTTTCTAACCTCGGGACGGCCGCGTCGGGAACGTGGGTTTCGGACGATGCCGATTCTGTCTCATTCAACGCGGGAGACACCTACTCGATTCGAGTTGTGACCGGGCAGGCAACAGAAACCTGCGCCAACCTGAAAGCAGTTTTTTTGTGGCAATGAAACGCTGGCTTCTAATTCTGCTTTTGTGGGCGCTTCCGGCATTCGCTGGCGGAGTCGCCGGAGCTCCGACGTGTGGTCTGACGGACACCACGATTCGAACTCCGCCGAACTATGACACCGTTTCGCCGCCGGCGCTCGGTGCCACGTACATCGATGCGACTTATGGCTGTCCGATCACCCGGCTCACCGACGCGATCAATCACCCTGGTTCGCAGACCTGCTCGACGCCGGGAACGTGCCAAGGGAAAATGTTCTACCCTCTCGTGTCTCCAGCCAATGTGAACGACACGCTGGTGTTCAGCAACTTGCTGACGCTGCCGAGCATTGTTCTCGGGCCGGGTCCTCCAGGCCAGGGCAATCCCTATGGAACGGCCGGCGCGATCGCGGTGTCGCAAGCGAATTTTCCTACTTCCGGTACCTGCGGCAACCTGACCAGCCAGCAGTTTGTGATTTGGGACACGGTCAGTTGGAACACTTTCTATTTCACCGGCAACAACAACTTCTGCATGGGAACGATCAGCGTAAACCCTGGCTGCGTTCTGACCAGCAACTGCGCGATCGCTGTGACCGTTCTCGGGACGAACGCGAGCTATACGGCCATTTCGCTGATGGACATTTCGCGCACGACTGATGGCACACATTTCTGGATCGCAGGTCATTCTGGCGGAGCGATCAACGACGGAGGATGCGCAAGTTCGGGGCAGCAATGCGGAATCTTTGAGGTAACGATTAATGCAACCGGAGGCGCGGCGACGACCGCTACCTTCGCTGCCGCGCCATCGGGACTCACGAGCGTCTATTGGCACAAGCTTCAGATGGCACTGAACCAGCGTTTTCAAATCGAAGGTTTGAACGGGGCCAACGCCTTCACCGAATACAACACCGACGGAACGAGCTATGCGACGCTGCTGACGTCTCATCATGACTTCGGACTTTGCGCAGACGGAGTGAGCGAATGCATGTTCGGAACGTGGAGCGTTGGGAC
>Ga0070735_10004459_pt1 | contig 11806 bp, 13 predicted proteins | sample Coa_R1_FD_66443 | JGI IMG/M metagenome (GOLD analysis project Ga0070735, IMG submission 66443) | Surface soil microbial communities from Centralia Pennsylvania, which are recovering from an underground coalmine fire - Coalmine... | ecosystem: Environmental > Terrestrial > Soil > Unclassified ... | reverse complement strand
TTCGAACGCTGAAATCGTGTGGGCCGCTCGCGCCAATTTGTACCCGCCGTTCGTTCCCTGCTGCGAATGCAGCAAACCCGCCTTGGCCAGCCGCTGCAGAATCTTCGCCAATGCCTCGGGCGGAATGCCGAACGCATCGGCAACATCTTTGGCACTGGCGCTTCCTTGCTGCGCATGGTCGGCCAGATGCTTCATGGCCATCAACGCGTAGTCCGCCTTTTTGGTCAGCTTGAGCATCTGCCGTGTTGCGGTCTGTTCGACCCAATAAAACTGCGACCGAAGAAGTCGGATATATATCCGACCTTTTTTATCGTATTTCATTGTAAAGCATAATCCCGCGCTTATGCAAACCTTTGCAGGCATTGGTGGAAAATGGGCCCAAACGGTTGCGCGGCAGGATCGAATGGTGCAAGCCCCGAGACGATTGCGACCCATCCATCTGAGGTCCCAAAGGAACGGCGGGAGGAGTAACCAGGTTTCCCGCATATGAAAATTACCAAGAAGTGCTTGACAAGCGCTAAAGCAAGGCTAAAATACCGGAAAATTCCCGCGAATCGATCCCTTTGCTATTCTCACGAGGGCGACGCCCGGATTTATGAGCGCAAAGCCGTCTCCCCAGCCGCCCAACCGTCAGCCTTGCAAGCACCCGCGCGTGCAGTTTGTGAGCCGCGACGAGGACGCCGAGTTCGTCGAATGCCTGGAATGCCGCGAGGTCTTCGAATCCAGCGAACTAAAGGACATCTCCATCGAAGAGCGCGCCGAGCACGAAAACGAGGACTCCTAGGCTGCCAGAGAATGGCTTCCAACTGGCGTGCAGCCAAAGGGCGCAGTGTTTTTCATATCACGAAAGTAACTCTAATTGTGCGATCCGGCTTGGTGTTGCTCTCTGCACGCTGCTAGTCTCCGAAGAACGGAGGCGTGTGCGTTCGGACACGACATAAGCAATGCCTGCGGTGGCAGTGGCATTAGTCGTCGACGATTCCATGCTGATTCGTTACACCGTTTGCCGTTCTCTCGAAGAGCGCGGCTTCAAGGTGGAGTCGGCGACCAATGGCATGGAGGCATTGCAAATCCTGTCGCGGATCAAGCCTGACCTGGTAGTGACCGACATGCAGATGCCGAAGATGTCGGGCGGAGAGCTCATTACCGCTCTGAAACAAAATCCCGACACGGCGAAGATTCCCATCATTATTGTGGCCGGCCGCGCCAGCGGCTTCGACGAAAACGAGAAACGCGCTGACTTCGCCATTTATAAAGACATCGATATTCAAACCCAACTGGGCAAGGCGTTGGATGCAGTGATGGGTAAAGGGCACTCCGCCGGGAAATAGGATTGCCGGAGCGCGGTGTTGACGTCTCTCCTTCCGAGAAACTTAGCGCAGTGCAAGATTCGCTTCCGCAGAAAAGTCCATGGGTGCAAAATCTTCCGCTAGAAATTTCGGATAAGCTGCGGCCGCGATCATCGCAGCATTGTCGGTAGAAAGCGGGCGCGAGGGAAAATATGCTGGGATACCTTGCTCGGCTCCTTTGCGTTCGAATGTTCCGCGCAATTCATTGTTCGCCGCCACACCGCCTGTAATGAAGAGCGTTGCTGCATCGTACTCACGAGCCGCGGCTAAAGTTTTTCCCGCCAGATCCTCGACGATCGCACGCTGAAATGATGCGACCAGGTCGAGAGTCTTTTTGTCGCAAGTTGCCAGAACCTGCTCGAACTTCGGTTTCGGCACGCCCGCTAAAATATTGCGGCGTCTCTCAATTGATTCGCGCAAGCTGTGAACTTCCACGTAGCGCAGAACTGCCGTTTTGAGGCCGCTATAAGAAAAATCGAAGCGTGGACGATTGGTCTCGATTTCTCTTTGTCCCCCGTGATCCCGGCGATCGCGATGCTTGATCTGAGCGGGCGGAAACTTTACTGCGGTGGGATCTCCTCCGTGAGTCGAAAGCCGATCGATCACCGGCCCTCCCGGATAACCCAGGGCCAGCAGCTTTGCCACCTTGTCGAACGCTTCGCCAGCAGCATCGTCGCGTGTGTGACCAATATTTTCGTAGGTCCAGCTATCGTTTTTCTGCGCAGCCAGATAGAGATGCGTGTGCCCGCCGGAAACCACTAAAGCGAGAACCGGAAACTGAAACTCGTGGTTGCCTTTCTGCCGTTCTTCGAGCAGGACGGCATGAATGTGGCCTTCCAGGTGATTTACCGCAATAAGCGGCTTGTCCAGGCTGTACGCGAGCGCTTTGGCATAGCTGATTCCAACCAATAGCGCGCCCGCCAGACCCGGCCCCTGCGTTATGGCAATTGAGTCCACCGATTCGTAAGCCTGATTCGCCTCAGCGAGGGCTTGGCGGACTACTGGAACGATCGCTCGCAAGTGCTCGCGGGAGGCAAGTTCGGGCACGACCCCGCCGAAGGGTTGATGTGTGGCGATCTGCGAAGCGACCACGTTGGAAATGAGCTCCTCCCCGGAGCGCACTACCGCCGCGGCGGTTTCGTCGCACGAGCTTTCGATGCCCAGGATGTAGGTATCGGACATAGGGCCGTTTCTGGTTGCCTTCTAGTTTCCAGTTTCCGGGCTGCGGTTGCAAGGTTCCTGCTTTTGTCCTTGACAGGAAAAGATCAAAAATAGCAATATTCAACCGTTTCAATAGTGTGCTGTGGGTTGTCTGTTCTCTCTGAGCTGGGGTTCGAGTCAGGGACCGATTCGATTGCCCGCCGGGCGGAAGCTCAGTCGGAGATATGGAAGACAGCCTACTAGGAGGACAATATGCCTTACGTCAACCGCCCCAATCAACCTCACCACCACATGTGCTCTCTCGCCTTGCTGATCTTGCTGCTCACGGCAGCTTTGCCAGCTCTCGCCGTTACCGGTTACATTCGCATCAACCAGGTCGGATATGAAGCTGGACTTTCGATGCGCGCATATCTGATGACTACGAGCGCCATCAGCGGCGCGAATTACACGATCAAGAACGCGGCGGGAACAGTCGTTACTTCGGGGACGGCTGGCGCAAAACTGGGCGCGTGGGGAAGTTACAGCGTATATCCGATCGACTTCACCTTGACCACCGCTGACACCTACACCATTTCGGTGAGCGGACCCGTCTCCGCAACATCGCCGACTTTTCCTGTGGACACTCCCGCAAATCTCTACACGACGCCGCTGGCGAACAATCTTTACTTTTACCAGAACGAGCGTGACGGCTCGAATTACATCCCGACGCCGCTGCGCACAGCGCCCGGACATTTGAATGACGCCAGCGCGACCGTTTACAGCACTCCAACCTTCAACAAGAATGATCTGATTATCGGAAGCTTGAGCCCCACAGGGGCGAACATTAACGCTGAAGGCGGCTGGTGGGATGCGGGCGACTACCTAAAATTCGTCGAGACGCACAGCTACGTGGTTGCGCTCATGCTGATTGGAATCCGCGACTTTCCCGATCAGATGGGCAGCCTTTCGACAACGTCGAACTACAACAATGAAGCACAGTTCGGACTGAGCTGGCTGCAGCAAATGTGGAATGACACGACCGAAACGCTTTACTACCAGGTTGGCATCGGCACCGATTTCAAGAGCTACAACTACCAGAGCGATCACGATATTTGGCGCCTGCCGCAGGCGGATGACACTTATGGAGGGTCGAACTCGGTCTATCAATATATTCGCCACCGTCCGGTTTTTGTGGCTGGAGCGGCGGGATCGCAGGTCAGTCCGAACCTCGCGGGGCGTCTGGCCGCCGATTTCGCGGAATGCTTTCAGGTGTTCGACGCGACGAATCCTACTCTGGCCAATCAGTGCATTTTAGCGGCAGAGCACGTTTTCGACCTCGCGAACACTTCCCCGGGGGGAAATTTACTAACGACCGCGCCTTATGATTTTTATCCCGAGAACGAGTGGCGGGATGATCTCGAGTTAGGCGCAACCGAATTGTATTTCGCGGTGCAGCGCGGGAATTTGCCGGCCGGGTTGCCGCATACCGATCCCATGTTTTACTTGACTGCGGCCGCGAATTGGGCCAACGCATATATTAACGGGCCGAACGACCAGACCGACACGCTCAATCTCTATGACGTCAGCGGCCTGGCGCACTTCGAGCTTTATCGTGCGATCTCCCTGGCGGGAAATCCTCCGGGATTAGCGGTAACTCAAACGCAACTGATCGACGACATTCAAAACCAGATCACCACATCAATCGGCAATTCCAAAGACCCTTTCGGCTTTGGGTCGCCATGGAACAGTTACGACACGATCTCACACGGAGCCGGGCTTTCAGTAATGGCAAAGGAAGTCAATTACCTGACGAATAACGCCACGTACGCGACTGATTCGCGGCGATGGCTGAGCAACATTTCGGGTGCGAACGCATGGGGAGTTACATTTACGGTCGGCGATGGAGAGACTTTCCCCGATTGCATGCAGCACCAGGTGGCGAATCTCGCGGGATCGCTGAACGGACAACCGCCCGTGCTTGACGGCGCTGTGGTGGAAGGTCCGACGAATGCATCGTCCTCTGGATTGGTGACTAACATGATCAAGTGCCCGCCCGGAGGCGGGGATGCTTACAAAGCGTTCAATGGAAACGGCTCGGTCTACAAAGATAATGTGCAGTCGTACACGACGGATGAGCCGGCAATCGATCTGACTGCGACTTCATTTTTGATGTATGCGTGGAGGATTGCAGGAGGGCCTGGCGGAACGCCTACGATAAATCATTGAGCGCGAGACCTACAGCGCGCGCCCAGACCGAAGGCAGGCGAGGGTGTCCGCGCCACGGATTACAGCCAGCCCTTGGTTCGGGCGATCCGTGAGGCTTCTACGCGATTGCTGGCTCCAATCTTGCTGATGGCTTCGGAGAGATAGTTTCGCACCGTGCCTTCGGAGAGATTGAGTTCGGCGGCAATGTCACCGCTCTGCATTCCCTCGCCAGCCAAGCGCAGGACCTGGCGCTCGCGATCGGTAAGCGGATCCATTTCGCTCCAAGCTTCGGTCGCCAGACCCGGATCGATCACCCGAAGTCCCTGATGCACACGGCGAACAGCCTCGGCCAGTTGTTCGGCGCGCATATCCTTGAGCATGTAGCCAAGCGCGCCGGCTTCCATGGCTCGGCGCAAATAGCCAGCGCGCGCGAACGTCGTAAGAATAATGACGCGGGTGCCCAAGCGGCGGCGCTTGATCTCTGCCGCGGCATCGAGCCCCGTCAATAGAGGCATCTCGATGTCAGTGATAAGAACGTCCGGCCTATGGGCGATGACCGCTTCGACAGCCTCTTTGCCGTTGCGGACTTGCGCCACAACTGAAATGTCGCCCTCGATCTCGAGCAACGCAGCCAGCGCGCCGAGCACCATTCCCTGATCCTCAGCGATGATCACGCGAATGGTCTTCCGATTTTCTTTGGAGACAGGACTCAAGCTTTGCAGCCTCTTCTATGGCGCGACTTCTTTCAACGGAAGCGTAATGATAAGCTTCGTGCCGATCTCTGAATCGCAGCTGAGGGATCCGCCGATCATCTCAACGCGCTCTCGCATGCCGCGCAACCCATTACCTTCGCCGTAGACTCCTCCACGCCCATCGTCTTCGATAGCGAGCCGGCATGAGCCGTCCTGTTGTTCCAGGCGGAGCCAGCAGGTGTGGGCATCGGCGTGGCGCACGACGTTGGTAACACCTTCTTTTACCGCCATCGAGAGCACACTTTCTTGCAGCGGCTGCAGCGTGACTTTTCCTACTTCACATTTCACGGCAACACCGGCAGTTTCTAAAGTCGCCTTGGCCTGCGCCAGTTCGGCGGAAAGGCCACGGGTGCGATAACCGCGGATTGCTTCGCGAACATCCGAAAGAGCCTGGCGTGAAATTTGCTCGACCTCGCGGATTTCGTTGCCTGCACGGCTCGGATCGCGATCCATTAATTTACCAGCCAGTTCGGATTTCAAAATGATTACCGAAAGCGTGTGGCCGAGAACGTCGTGCAAATCGCGGGCAATGCGTTCGCGTTCCGCGACCTTGGCAAGCTGCTCAATCTCTTCGTTCGCGCGGAACAATTGTCGATTGGCTCGACTGCGCTGCGCAAAGTGCAGATCGCTGAGGCCCACAATGAATGAAAGGCCGTTTGAAAAAAGAAGAAACCAGCCGGTCAGATGAAAACCCCACCAGGTTAGAACGCCAGCCGCCTGAACCGCTAAAAGGATCTTGATACCGTCGGCCTCGGTATCCACAACAAACGGGCCGCATGCGGAGGCGAAGATGAAAAAGGTCGTGGCACCCCCGTTGTATTTCGCAAATGCAACTCCCAGCAAGACCATACCGGCAAGGTGCAAAAGACCCTGGCGACAACTGACCCAAAAGAGACCGAAATAGAGGACGAGAAAAACAACTGTCGCGAGAAGAGTAAAGGTCCAGACGCGCAGGCTGGCATGATTCGCGATGGGATCGATAAGAAAGAAACCGAAGTAAAGGACGGAGTACACCGCCCATGTGAAGTCGCTATTTTTCGGTATTAGTCTCATCGGGCTTCGACTCTCGCGCTGGACCTAATGCCGTCCCAACACAGCGCGCCGGACTGAAACCATTATCGTCCATGCCTCAACTCTGAGTTTCTCTTTCTGCTGAGGTGAGGCCGTGAAGCGAGATACCACACCAGGCCGGCGGCGGGAACCAATAGTGGCAGCCAAACCGTGCCTCCATATAAGGCCAGCACGCCGAAACATACCATCAAAAGGGTCGAGCCGTAACCTTTCTTAACGTCGGCGCTCATGAACGGTGCTCCTTTCTCCTGCCCCGATCTCATCGCTTGGAATCTCTAACCATAGAGTTTGCCCTGATCGCGCTGAAAACCGATGCGAGCGATTCCGAAACAGATCAGCGTGAACGCAAACAGGACTTCCCAATGAGTCAGCGAAGGCTCGTGCCGCCCCGCGCCCACCGTTCCGAGCGCCAGTTGCGCCAAGTGATACGGCGGCAGGCCTAATGCAACCTGTCGCACCAGTTTGGGAAGAAACATATACGGAATCCACAAACCGCTGCAGAACGAGAGCGGCAGATAAAACAGATTGATAACCGCAGGGGCGGAGTTGGGTCCGGCGAAGTAGCCGATGGCCAAACCCATCGCGGAAAAAGGTAGAGATCCGGCGAGAAGTATGGCGACAAGCTTCGTCATTTCCAGAATAGACAAATGCACCCCTCCGAAGCTGATGCCCAACACGAGCAGGAGCGCTACTACAGCTGCGCTATAAATCATGCTCAAGATGACTTTCGCAAAGAAATAGGCGAACGGCGGCATGGGACTGGCTCGCTTTACCTGAAGCCAGCCCAGGCCGCGATCGGCGGCAAGGCCCGACGCGGTCCCAAATAGCGATGCGCCCATCACTCCGAAGGTGCCGTAAGTAGCGATCAAATATGTTGGCACGCTGGTGCCGCCGAAACTTTCCTTGGCATTCAGCACCAATCCAAATAAGACGTAAAACATCAGAGGGAAACCGATTACCGAAAGGGTGTAGACGCGAAGGCGGATGCTTTTGAGGAATTCGTATTTTGCTTCCTTTATGTAGATGGCGACGGTGTGGCTGGCAGAGCGCTCGATGTGGGCATTTGATAGGACCGCTGCGACTGTGCTCATGTTCGTCTCCTCTTTTTCCCTATTTCCTATTTCGTTATTCTCAAAAATTCGGAACTACTACACCGCGGCGTGCGCTTCGTTGTTGTCCTGCACGAGTGCCAGGAAAGCTTCTTCCAGCCCGGCGCTGGTTATCTCCAAGCCAGAGAGTGAAGGATCACGGGCGAGTAAAGTTCGAACAACAAGCTCAGCCTCCCGCGCTTTGATCTCGACAGCTTCGCGATTCTGTCTCGCATCGATCACCCCGGGAATTCGAAGCAACGTGGTCAGATCTATGCTGGTTTCGCAGCGGATTTTCTTGCCGCCGGTCTGGGCTTTGATTTCTGCCGGCGTACCCTCCGCGATGATCGATCCCTGATTGATCACGGCGATACGGTCGGCGAGGGCGTCGGCTTCCTGCAGATAGTGCGTGGTCAGCAGAACGCTTTTCCCGCGCTCGACCAACTGGCGGATTCCATCCCAAAGGGCACGCCGGGCTTCAACATCCAAGCCCACGGTAGGTTCGTCGAGGAATAGCAGATCGGGATCACCGCAGATTGCAAGAGCGAAGAGAGTGCGCTGCCTTTGCCCGCCGGAAAGGTCGCCAAACTTGCGGTCGGCCACTTTCTCCAATCCTGCCACCGAGAGGACTTCGCGAACGGGCAAAGGCGCGAAGTAATAACTGGAGAACAACTCAATGTGCTCGCGAACACGGAGCGTCTCTGGCACACGGCCTACCTGAAGCATCGCCCCCGCCCGCATGCGACTCCGGGGATTGGTCGGATCCGCACCGAAAACGCGAGCCTTTCCCGAATCGGGCTGAATGAGTCCTAACAGAAGCTTTACAGCTGTAGTCTTTCCAGCACCGTTAGGACCAAGCAAAGCTAAGACCTGGCCGACGCCCAGGCTGAAGCTGAGATTTTGCAGGGCGCAAATTTCTCCATAGCTTTTGCTAACCCCTTCCAGACTGGCCACCGCACCGGGAACACGGGAAAACATCGGGGTATCCTGCCAACTTGCGATCGCGTGTGCCATTTCGTCCTCGCTTTCTCCGATCCTGAATCTCTGTCGGCTGGAAACATCATGGCGTGGCGCCGATTGCTGCACCAGTGCGGTTCATCATGAAATACGCCTGACAAATGTCATGCGGCCAGCAACGAGGTCGGCCTTTCAAACGCCTGGGTTCCGGGGGGAGGCATGGCGATTTTGTTAAATTCCGCACCCGCTGTTACGAAATCCGAACAAGATGGCCTCTAGCGGTAGCCAGCGTCGTGCGATGCCAGAAGCGGGGCCTCGGAAGATTCATGCAACTATCCTCAATAGTTACGCGGTTCCCAGCTTGTTCGGATTTCGTAACAAAAAACCGCCTGCCCCAATTATTTACAAATTCATGACATAACTTTGCCGTTTTTGCTATGATTGGCGCCAATTTGCCGGTATGACTTCTCCCACTTCCTTGGAGGACTGCGATGCTTCCAGCTGGTAAGAGCCTTCGAACGCTGCGCGAAAAGCTCGGCCTCACCATGCGCGATATTGAAATGTCCAGCGCACGCATCGCGGAGAAATATCGCAACGAGGAGTTCTCAATTCCCCCGAGCCGCCTGTCCGATATTGAAACAAAGGGTGTTTTACCTAGTATTTTCCGCTTGTATACGCTCTCGGTGATTTATCGCCGCGATATGCGTGAATTGTTGTCCTGGTACGGCGTCGACATGAACAATATCGCAGCCGATCTGGGCATGATCGCGCCGCCCCGCTCGCACCTGTCGGAAACCCTTAACGGGCTGGCGTCAGTTCAGATACCGATTCGGATGGATCCCGGTTTCGATGAGCAGCGTACCGCGAATCTCGGTCGAATGGTTGAACAGTGGGGCCTCGTGCCGCTATCTTATTTGGCCCAGTTCGCGCATAGCGATTTCACGTACGGATACATCGGACATCAGGATTTCACCATGTACCCGATCCTGCCACCGGGGAGTTTTATCCAGGTGGATGAGGAAAGAAATAAGGTTGTCGAAGGCGTTTGGCGTTCGGAATATGAACGTCCTATTTACTTCGTGGAAACACGCGATGGATACACATGTTGTTGGTGCAGCATGAGGCGGGACGATCTGATCCTGCAGCCGCACCCGCTTTCACCCGTACAGATTCGTGTATTGCGCCACCCACAGGAAGCCGAGATTATCGGCCAGGTGGTGGGAGTGGCGATGAAGCTGACGGAATGGCGCGCTTACGGGTCTTCTCCAGGCTCGAAAGAGCAACCAGCACTGAATTGAGATGTTTAGCGGCCGCCGCATCTTGCGGTGAAGGCAGCAAGTTGTTGAACCGCCCCTGCATATCCTCCACGTAAGCCAGAGCAGGCTCTTGCGCCGCCCGGCTCGATTCCTGCAGATCTTCTTCCAGCGCAGAAATTGGAGTGCGTAAAACCTTGGATAAAACCTCTGCGTGAGCCTGTTTCCAGGCGCGATCTGACGCTTCTTCCCCATGCACCAGCGTCATTCCCCAATGCTTATATCCACCTTCGCGCCGATGCAGAGAACCGAAATAAACCAGCTTTGCCAGCAGCCCGGAAATGGCTGCCAGCGTGGTTTCCCGCAGATCTTGTAGGGCAGACTTTAGAGTCATAGCTTGTTACGAATTCCGAACGGACGTGGCACTCAAGCAACCTTTCCGGCTATCCCTCTGGCATGTAAGTATCACGGTTCGGTTATCAAAAACAAGGAGAAAACCATCGTGAAACGTGCGCTACTCGTGGTTGCAGCAGCCCTCATGTTCCTCAGTACTCTAACGGTTCCACCGGTCGCTCATGCCGACGGAGGTGCAGGCGGAACGAGTTGCGGCGGTGGAAGCGGTATGTGCAAGCCGTAGCCTGAGGATTTACGAAAAACGAACTCCGCTTCGATTGTATTGCTGCCTGCAGCAACTCGCGTTATAGTGCTGGTCGCGAGAATTATGCTGCAGGCGCATTCATTTTTGTGGCATTACCTTTGGGTAAGCCCCAACCTTCTGTTGTTGTCTTTGGGCGTCCTGGCTATTCGCTGCCAGATTCAGAAAGAGTTCCCCTTCTTTGTCGCCTTTTGTTTTATTGCGCCTCTTGAGCAGCTATCTGTTTACGCGGCTGACATCTCGCCCTGGATTACTCCTGAAAATTTTTGGCGCATATTCCTGGCTGGATTGGTCATAGAGGGCTTTCTGAAGATCTTTCTATTGGGCGAAATATTTGGCAATGTTTTTGGAACGTATACTTCGGTAGCAGAATTCGGTAAGAGTGTTATTCGCGCGGTGGCTGTCGCACTTTCGCTCTGTGCGGTTGCAGGCGCGGCTTACGTGCGGCGGGACAACAGCCATTGGCTGATCTCCGGTTCGCACGTGATTGAGCAAACAATTTTCATAATTGAGAGCGGACTGTTACTTTTCATTTTCCTATTTGCCTCGCACTTCCGCATCCCCTGGAAACCCCGATCTTTCGGGATCGCGCTTGGTCTGGGTGTTTCCAGTTGCGTTCATCTTGCAACGTGGGCTGTGATGGCAAACGGTGGCATGTTGGACAGGCGTTATTTCCTCGATTTCCTCAACATGGCGACCTACCACGTCTGTGTTCTGATTTGGGTTTACTACCTGCTCGTCCCGCGAAAAACCCCCATGACGTCTATGGTTTCGTTGCCGGAGAATAATCTGGCGATTTGGAACCGGGAACTGGAGCGTTTGTTGCAATGACCCTGGCCATTATTCTTGTCGTCGCCGCCGCAGCCGCGCTTGGCATTATCTTATGCCTCGCTGTAACCCAGAGATTCCAGATCAAAAAAGCTTTCACTCTGAACGCATCGATTCGTCCCATCGATGTGGAGGCGTTCCGAAATCTGGCTAATCCAGCTGAGGACGAATACCTGCGGCTACGGCTTCCGGATGCAGAATTCCGGATGGTGCGGCGGGAGCGATTGCGCGCGATGGCAGCTTACATCCAGCTCGCCGCAGCTAACGCAGCCGTGCTGGTGCGGATCGGTGAGACCGCTCTGGCCAGTGAAGATTCGCGCGTTTCAGTGGCCGCGCAGCAATTGGTAAACGACGCGCTTCTGCTGCGCCGCAACACTACAATTGCGCTGATTTGGATATATGCTGCGCTCGCCTGGCCCAACTCGCGCTTCGCCGCGGTGCGAGTTGCCGACCGCTATGAACAGGTCAGCGGCTCGGCGATGCTGCTGGGACGGTTGCAAAATCCCGC
>Ga0070735_10004455_pt1 | contig 11813 bp, 6 predicted proteins | sample Coa_R1_FD_66443 | JGI IMG/M metagenome (GOLD analysis project Ga0070735, IMG submission 66443) | Surface soil microbial communities from Centralia Pennsylvania, which are recovering from an underground coalmine fire - Coalmine... | ecosystem: Environmental > Terrestrial > Soil > Unclassified ... | reverse complement strand
CCATTCTGAACTACACGCGACTCACCGGCGTTCGATCCGCGAAGATGCTGGCGCTCTCGTTTTACGAGGTGGAGGACGACGAGCAGCAGCGCATCTACCCGGTGCCGCCTCTTCTGCGCAGCGAGGTGTTCGAGCGGGAGAGCGCGTCCGGCGACCACTTCCTGGTCTATGTCTTGAACCACGGCCTCGCCGAGGGCGTTCGAGCCTTCAACGCGCACAGTCCGGAGATACTGGTGCACGCCTTCTGGAATAACGCGGACGCGCCTCAGACCCTGGAGGTATCGCCGACGCTGACCTTCCACCAGTTGGACGACCAACTGTTTCTGGACAAGATGGCGAGCTGCCGGGGTGTGGCCTGCACGGCCGGGTTCGAGACAGTAAGCGAGGCGTTCTACTATCAGAAGCCGGCGCTGCTGATGCCGTCTCCCGGCCAGTACGAGCAGTTCGCCAACGCCTTCGATGCCGAGCGGATCGGCGCCGGCCGCATGGTCTCGACGCTGGATTTGGCGCTGCTGAACGAGTACCTTCCGAACTACCGGCCAAAGCACGACGCCTACCTGGCGTGGATGCGCCAGGCCACCCCCAAGATCCTCTACCACCTGGAGAACCCGACAGCCGACGGCAGTGGCTATCGACCGCCGTGACGCCGGAGCCCCAGCCGCGCACTTCGCTCGTAAACGCAGGTACCGGCAGCCGCAAGACTAACGCACCAATCCGGCAGGCGCCGACATCGGGTCACCCGCGATCTGCATCCGTTGCAATACGGATACGCGCGTCGCGACAGGAATGAAGGAATATTGCAACAGCCGCCGAATAGACATCTGTTCCAGCGCTGCAGCCGAGTTCTGGTGTCATCCACATCCACGCTCCTGCAGTCAAGGGTTTACCATGCCGACAAGCACGTTCGGGTATCACACAGATTGTGGCTACACTCGGTTCCAGGATCCTCGCTTCATCGTTGGGGCTGGCCTCGGCATCCTGGCGCTCACACTGTCCATTGCCTTCGTTCTCTACCGCACGCCCGAGCAGGATGAAGCGATCCAGAGGCGTATATGCGAAAAGACCGGTGGTCAATGGGTGCTCGACCACACCCAAAGAGACCCTGGAACGCTGCCCCGCCGCGTATACGGCTGTGCGCGACCGGACGCATCGGCAGCGGTCCGCTAGAATTCCAGTCGATCCCCGACTCTGCGCCCCGCTGCCTCCAATACAGCCTCTCCAGCGATACCGTTGAACTCCGACGTCCAGCCCTTCCCTGCAAAGGTACGGGTAATTCCGCCTCCTGCCTTAAGATTGTCCCCTTAATCGCCGTAAATACGTGACAGTACCCGTAAGGATGCGAGTTGGCGCCGCCATGCCCGCGCCACAGTCACGTTAGGGCGGAGATCGATGAACTCACCGAAGAAACCACGGATTCAGCTCGGATTTGTTGCGCTATCCCTCGTTGCGGTTGCGCTGGTCGCAGTGGCCTATCGCGCGCCGATGAACGAAGCGGAGCTAACCGACAGACTCGTGCGCGATCACGATGCCATCGATCAACTGGCGCTGCTGTCCAACCATCTGGCGGACGCGGAGTCCGGCCGGAGGGACTATCTGCTCACCGGCCATCCGACCTATCGCACGCTGTATGAAGTCGCCATGGAGAGCCTCGACGCGGACCTGCCGCGCGTACAAAACGCTCTCGCGGCGACCGGCGAACTCAAGGCGGAGTTGCCTGAGCTGCTGCGCCGAATTGCGGCGAGCAAGGCAGACCTCCGCACCGGGATGACCACCGGCAGCCCACACCATCGGGAGCTGGCGCGATACATGGTAAGCGCCGGGCGCAGCCTCACGACGATCGATGCGGCGCAGCGGCTCCTGGACGCGATGACCGCGAAAGAGACGCAGGCGATACAGGACTCCGCGCGCGCCCATGCCGCCGCCTCTGCGCAGACGAAATCGGTCTTCCTGGCCGCCGCAATGCTCGCCTGCCTATTGGGATGTGTTGCCTACGGCTTCCGGAAGAAGGTCGCTCTCCAGCGCTCGCTTATCGTGGAATCTGACCGGCGGGCCACCGCGACCGAAGACCGCTTCGTCGAGCTGACCTCAACCGTCGCCGCGTTCCAGCGGGATGCGGCAGCACACCGGACCGACATTCCGGCCACGCTCCAGGCCGCGGCCTCCAGGGCGCAGGCGGCGGCCAAGGGCTCGGGCGCAGCGATAGAGATTTCGGACGGCGAGAACCTGATATGCCGCGCCGCCGCCGGCGCCCTGGCGCGCTTCGTAGACCTGCAGATCAATGCGGCATCCACGCTGTCCGAAACGTGCGTTGCGAGAAACGCGCCCCTGGTGTGTGAGGATACCGAGGCGGATGCCCGCGTCGACCGGACGGCGTGCCGCAAGATCTCCGTCCGATCGCTTGCCGCGGCGCCGATCCGCCGCGGCGACCAGGCAGTCGGCGTCCTCACCGTGACCATGGCCCGCCCATACTCCTTCAGCGCGCAGGATATTGCGGCGATCGAGGCGATAGCCGCGATGCTCTGCTCCGTGCTAGATGACCGGTCCGCCGTCGAAACGCTCAAGGTCTGCAGGCTCCGGCTCGCCGAGGCGCAGCAGGCCGCCCGCATGGGAAGCTGGGAATTCGACGTGGCCTCCGGCGCGACCACCTGGTCCGACGAGCTGTTCCGCATGGTCGGCCTCGATCCCGCGACCGCGACGCCGGACAACGATATCGTCACGCGGATGTTCACGCCCGCAGACGCCAAGCGCCTCGGAGCGTCGCTCAAGCAGACCATGCAGCTCGGCGTGGCGTTTGCGCTCGAGCTGGAGCAAGATGTGCCCGTGGGCGTGATGCCGCGCAAGTTCTTCGCCGCGGGCCGTCCCATCACGGATGCGACCGGTAGTCTGGTTAGGCTCGAGGGTACGCTCACCGACGTCACTGAGCGTTACTATGCCGCCATGGAGCTCCAGACCGCGCGCCAGGATCTCACAAAGGCCGAGGCGATCCGCGGCCGTCAGACCGCGCACGCCCCGCACGCGGAGGACGAAGCGACCGGGCATCCCTATGGCTCAGGCGACGCGCCCGGTATCCGCGATGCGCTGACCGGCCTCAAGAGCCACCGCTATCTTCAGGAGCGACTAAGCGAGGAGTACTCGCGCGCGGTCCGCTACGGCGCGTCGCTCTCATTGGTCATGCTGGACGTCGACCGATTCAAATCGTTTAATGAGACGTTCGGCCATACGGTCGGCGACGAAACCCTGAAGCGGATTGCCGAAATACTGACGGACGCAACTCGGACCACGGATGTGGTCGCACGGTTCGGCGGTGAAGAGTTCGCCGTGCTCCTTACCGAGACCGACACGGCCGGCGCGATGGAGACGGCGGAGCGGTTCGTCGCTGCCGTCGCCGCCGCTGACTGGCCCCATCGTAACGTGACGATCAGCGCCGGCGTCGCGACCTTGGACGATACGACGGTCGCCGCGGCGCAGCTTGTCGAGAAGGCGGACGTGGCGCTGTTCCAGGCCAAGGCGGCCGGGCGCAACTGCGCCCTCCATGCCGGCTCGCTGCCCCGCACGCCGGCGGTCGTCTCCGCACCCTCCGCGGGAACGGCCGCCCGCCCGGTCCTGCTCCATGCGCCGAAGGCCCCGCCGCGCTACGTACGCCCATTCACCGGCACGCTTCGCGAGGAGCGGCCAAGCCGCCGCCTGCTGGAGGGCCAGAAGAAGGCCGCGTGATGCCTGGCGCGGACGGCGCAACGGCCGCCTCCGTGCGACCGCACACGCCTGACGGCGCACGCCTATTCCGAAGCCTCGGCCAGTACATTGACGCCGTCGACCCCGGGCAGCGACGCCGACGTATCCGGCGGCACAAAGCCCTGCCGCACTAGCAGCGCCGAAATCCGCCCGGGATTGGCCGCCGCCGTCCATGTCCCGTCCGCCCTGATGTTGATCGAAGTGCCCGTCAGCGGCTGGATGAACTGCTGGTTCGTATCGCTGTACACGATCACGGCCACGCCGGCCGTCGGCCCGGATACGTGGCCGAACACCACCTGCGTGGTCCCCTGGAAGATCCCCGTTCCTTCCGCATGGACCGTCGAAACGAACGGGACGACGGCTTCGATCGTGATCGCCTGCGGCGCCGCGAGCGCGGGCGAAAACGTGTGCGGCGGCGCAGGAGGCTGCATGGTGACCGCCGCGCCCTGTCGCGATCCGATGACCAGCCCGCCGCCGGAGGCTCCGCCGCCGCATCCCGCGCCGCAGGCGGCCAGCACGACCGCGGCCGCGACGGTCCTGGCGAAGCGATTGTACATTGTATTCTCCCTCCTATCGGTCACATATCCTGGAACATCCTGCGTGACGACGGCGAAATCCCCGCGTCCCTGAGCAGCGCCGCGGCAGCGTGGTAGTCGTCCATCTCCGGCGCTCTATTGAGGTGGTTCGCAACGTCATCGCGCGATGGATTGTCGGTGAGCGACCAGATGGCCAACTGCGAAACGATCGATTCCGGCCGCTTGCCGTCGATCACCTTCAGCAGCCGCCGCAGCTCGGGGCTTGGATGCGCCGGCCGCACCGCGAAGGTATTTCCCTCGTCCGGCTGGTCCAGGTAGAAATTGGCGCATGCCGCCGAGACCGAGGTATCCACCGAATCGGTCGCCGTCAGGTCCGCGTCCGTGTCTCCGGTCGCGACCATATTCTGCGCGCCCCCGCCGCAGACGAAATAGGTGCCGGCGGGAACGGTAACGCGCAAGGGCCGCCGGGATTTGCGCCGCACGACGAGCGATACGGACTGGAGTCCGCTCCCGGTTACGCGCGTCGAGACCAGGTCGCGCTGGAGCGCCTGTGAGAGAGTGAGCGTCTCGCCTTCCGTGAACTTGCGCGCCTCTGCGGCGTGGGGGTCGTTCGGGTAGCGTTGAAGAAACGCCGAGTACGCCTGCACGGTCCCTGCGCTCTGCGCGTGCCGCCATCCCATCGCGGTCGCGGCGGCTCGCGCCTTCGCCGCGCGGCCGTCGGCTGGATACCTGCTCGCGAAGTCGAGGTACGCCTGCTCTTTGTGGCTCTTGCCGGCCGCCTTCCACGCCTGCTCCGCCGTCGGCAGCGGATCGGGCTTCGCTGCGGTGGACGTGGGTCGCCCCGCTTGCGGCATCGCGCCAACGGCGGCCCGCTGCGGTTCGCGCGCCGACGCCGGGGGCGCGGTGGGCGCCGCCGGCGATGGGCCGCCGCACCCGGCCAACCCTATTGCGACGGCGAGCGCAGCAACAAGGCCAACGCCCGTCGCGAATCCCGCAAGGCGAGGCCCACCCGCTAGGCCCCGTCGCTCGTACGGCTCCGCCACGCTCCGGGCCGCCTCTGCGGCGCCACCAGCCTCGGGTCGGCAGCGGCGCGGCGCCGCTTCCGCCGGACGCTGGCCGTGGCCGGCGGCTTCGGGCACGAACTCCACGACTTCGACGATTTTCATGGCAGCGGTCTCCTTTACCGAACCCCAATACGCGCTGGGATTCCAATCCCCTATACCCTCTCTCAACGTCGTAGCGGGCGCTTATTTTGCCGTTGATGCCACGAAAAAACAAAAACGTCCTTTCGGAAACGTTAGGGTAATTGGGCGACGGTCCCGCTCGCAGGCATTGGGACGGCGGGCGGCTAACGGAAGCCTGATCCTGCCTCGATGCCAACCGCCTCGCAAGAAGCGCCCCGAACGCTTCTGTGGGGCAGGGGAGACGAACATGCGCTATCTTCAGATCCTTGTCGCTGCCGTTCTGCTTGCAGCCGGCCTTCTTACCGGCCCGGTGCCCCAAGAAACGCCCCAGGCCGGCGCGCCGGCCACTGGAATCCAGTCCCTACCGCAGCCCGATCAGGCACCGCTTGAACCGAAGTCGGTGATGAAGGACCGGTTCGCGGAGATCGACAAATTGGTCGAAGCGAAGGATTGGGCGGCTGTGCTGCTCGCCGCCGACGAGACAACTTCAGAGGCGCGTGCGTCCGGCGACAAAGTCGCCGAAGCGCAGGCGCTTATGAAGCGCGGAGAGGCGCTGTGGAACCTCGATCTTTACAGTATCGCCGTGAATCCATGGGATCGCGCCGCGTCGATGTGCGGGGAGCTAGGTGACGTTCCCGGCCAGGTCGAAGCTCTGTCGAACGCGGCGCTTTGCCGATTCGCCAGACGGACCAAGGAGGATAGCGCGCGGGCGGAGCAGTGTCTGACTGTCGCCGTCGCACTCGCCCAGGCGGACACGAGGCGCCCTCGCCATGCCGCGCAGGCGCTGGCACGGGTCGCGCATCTCGCTCTCGAGCAAAACTGGACCGCCGTGGCGAGGCCGCTGTCGATTGCCGCTATCCCACTTCTCGATCGATACACCGACGATCCGACGGACGCTTTGTGGTGCAGGATCGACCTCGCAGGCGTGCGGAAGCAAGAAGGCGATACCGGAAAGATGCGGGAGATCTACGCGGCGGTCCTAGGCGTGCTGCCGCGCGCGCCGGACTCGCCACGGAAAGCGCAGATGCTCATGGTTATCGGCGCCGATCGGCGGGATGCCGGAGATCTCGACGAGGCGGCATCGCTCTTCACGCAGGCGCTCGACATTCGCCGAAAAATGCTCGGCAATTCCGGGCCTGTCGCCGAGAACGAGATGGCGCTCGGTGACGTCAGGTACCGGCAGCACCGGGAAGGCGAAGGCGAGCCGCACTTCCAGCGTGCACTGAAAATCCTCCGCACGCTCCCTGGCGCGCCTGTCCGCTACATAGCCGGCGAGCCGCGCCCGGCCGCGGTGCGGGCAGTACCGGACAAGGCCACACCCCAATTTGCAAACTGCCTATATGGTCTGGGACTCTGCGCGCTGAACCTGGGTCGCTATACCGAAGCGTACGACTACCTGACGCGTGCCCTGCCGATATACATGGACGCCGGACCGGACTCGATCGGCGTCGTGAAGTGTCGGTTGAACCGCGGAAACGCCTCGCTGAATATGGAGGAATTCGTCGCCGCGCAAGTCGATTACGAGGCCGCATTATCGACCCTACGAAGGAAGCCGCACGACCCGTCAGTTGAAGCCCTGTGTCTTTACCACCTGGGCGATGTGGCCGATCGGTTCGTCGATCTAGCAGGCGCCCAACGGCTTTTTGGCCAGGCACTTGCGATTCAAACGATCGTCGATCCGAAGTCGCTGGCCGTCGCCAAAACCGAAGACGGACTCGGTCAGGTGGCCAAGGACGGGTTTCAATTCGAGGAGGCCCGTGAGCACTTCGATCGAGCTCTTAGCATCCGCCGCGAGAAGCATGCCGAGCCGGAGATCATTGAGTCGCTGATCAACCTTGGCAATCTTTACGACAGTTCAGGCGATCCCATCCAGGCAGCTCGAAGTTACTCGGAAGCGGATGCCGCCCTCGCAATACGCGGAGGGGAAACAGATCCCAATCGGATCGCGTCGCTGTCGAATCTGAGCAATATTGAGATAGACCTTGGCGACTACGCGCATGCAGATGCACACCTGGATACTGCAAGGCAGATTGCCGACCGTTTGAAGGTTGCGCCCCAATCGCGAATTCCCCTGCTGACTGCGCAAGGCAACAATGCGCTCAGCCGAGGCGACCTCTTGGCCGCGGAGCAGGATTTCGAATCGGTCTTAAGGGCCGTCCAATCCTCACCGCGGGACGCGATGCTGAAGGCTCTCGTGCTGAATGACCTGGCAAACTGTCGGATTGCAATCGGGACCCAGAGGCTGAAGGGGCTTCAGGCAGGCGATCCCGAGAACAATGTCATGCGGGCCAGCGCGCTGCACTGGCTCGACGCCGCTGATGCCGACAACGGCACCGCGATCGTTCTCCTCGCCCCGAGATACGGACCGGACGCGCCCCGCCATCCCGGAGACTTCGACCCCGCGGATTACGATGCGCACCGCCGTGCACAATCGGCTTACGCCTTTGTCGGCCTGGGGCTTTCAACGTTCTATCGGTCGCCTAAGGATGGTGCGCGACTCGCGCGGGCAGAGCATTATCTCACCCGGGCTAGCATCCTCTTCCGCGGCAGGAGCGCAAGCCCGCTCGATCTGGCTACAGCGCTCGGGAATCTTGGCGCCGTCCGCGATGCGCTCGGTAGCTACGTAGCAGCGGATGCCGCGCTGTCCGAGGCGGAAACCAACTATCGCCGATTGGCTCCGTCTTCATTGGACTTCGTGGCGGTTTTGGTGAATCACGGAAAGGCGCTTGAGCACCTTCGCGCACGCTTGCCCAAAGCCGCTCGATACGCGGAACCTATCCGTAAGTATACGGAGGCGATATCGATTGTGGAGGCGCAGCGCGGCTTGGTATACAGCCGCGACTCACGGCGGCTTATCGCCGAGGAGGAGGCGGATCCGTACATTGCACTCAGTGGCGCGCTGGTTGCCGTCGGCCGGACAAAGGAGGCCCTCATCGCGCTTGAGTCTGCCCGCGGCCGGAGCCTTTCGGCGGCCATCCGGGCCGCGCGGTCCGCGATTCGGGGGGGAGCAGCGCCGGACAAAGCGGCCAGGGAGCGCAGCAGCCTCGATGCCACTCGGACCAGGCTGTTGATCCAGCGAGAATGGCTCGCAAACCAGACAACCGTAGACAGCGCCGCGCGCCTCGAGAGAATCGCACAGATCGACTCGGATCTCCGCGCAACCGGTCTCCGCGCCAGAACGCTGGACGAGCAAATTGGCCGCCAAATCGCCGCGGAGCGGAAGCTGGATCCCGGCCGTGCGGCGATCGAGCATCCGCCCCGGATCGACGCCGACGCCGTCGAGGCCGCGCTCGACCCAGGGACGCTCGTGTTAGATTATCTCATCGCGGAGGACCACGCGTATCTCTTCACGATCCATGCGGCCGACCGCAGCGGCAGAAAGGAAGTCGTCTATAAGGTCTATCCGGTCGGCGTCGTTACCACGCTGAGCGACCGGACTCGACGCCTATACAAAAGCGTCACCAGCAATCCCGACCCGAATCCCCGCGAAGCCGCCGCCAGGCGGCCGATTCCTTTCGATGAAGCCGCCGCCGCCGACCTGTATGGTCTTCTCGTGTCCCCGGCTGGCACCGAGCTTGCGAGTTGCGAGCGGCTTCTGATCATCCCGGACGGAATGCTCTGGCGCGTGCCGTTTTGCGCGCTCAGACAGGTCGAGACCGGCGGGCGCCGCCGCTATCTGATCGAAGAGAGGCCGATACACTACGCGGTCTCCATAGGCGTCTATGCCGCGATCAAGCAGAGCAGGCGCGAGGCCGCCGCTCGCCGAACTGCGCTCGCGTTTGGCGATCCTGCCTATCCGCAGACCCTGTTCGGGGCCGCCGCTGTCGATCGTCGACTCGAGACGCATGCGAAGGCGAAGCACTTCGCGGCGTTAAGCGGACAGTCCGCGGCAGGTTCGCGCGCACAGCCACGCGCCGAGCCCATGGCGGCGCCGAAAAACGGTCCCTATAGACGGCTGCGCAGGACCAGGTTCCAATGCACGACACAGTACCAACTGCTCGGCATGGGCGGCGAGCCGTTCTTTGCGGAGCGCGCGACGCCGTCGGCGGTATTCCAGCAGTGCGGCGCGGCTTTCGACGTTCCATCGCTCTGGCTGCGCCTGCACTTCGCCGTCCACTTCAACGAGAACTCCGCCGACCCGTTTCTCTCCCATTTGGCGCTCGCGCCAGAGCACGGCGAGAAGGCGTACAGCGGTCCGCTGTCCGGATACGCGATTATGGACCGTCTGCGGCTTCGCGCCGATCTGGTCACCATCGCCGCATGCAGCTGCGGCGCGGGCCAACCGACCGCGCTAGAGGGCGCGATTGGCATACCGTGGGCGTTTCAGTACGCCGGGGCGCGCAGCGTGGTTGCCGCGCAGTGGATCACCGATACCGATAGCTCGTCGATGCTCTTCTGCGGCGATGACGAGGACCGTAGACTGCACGGCAGGGCGATTGGCACAGCCAGCCCCAACTCGAACGGCTTCTACGGGGCGCTCACGGGCCACCGCGGCTGGGGCCCGTCGCAGTCGCTCGTCGCGCCGCAAACCAAAGACGAAGCCGTCCGCACCGCCCAGCTCGACATGATCCACGGCAAGTGCGGCGGCAAGTACGCGGCGCCTTTCTACTGGGCCGGCTACGCCCTCCAGGGCGACTACCGGTAGGTCTACGACGTCCGTCCGCGCAAACGCATTGGTAGGGCATCGCATCCAGACAGCCGCCGGCGATACCATATCTGGCCCCAGGCGCCCATCATGCCGCGGAGAGGCATTAGGCCGAAGGCCCCCGAGCGAAAACGTTTACGTCATCACCCGTCGCGGGGTCCATTGCGCCATCCCGCCCGCTGTCCTCGCAGCGCGACGGCCCGGTACGGCCACAGATGCGGCATCTCAACGTGGACGCGAGGTTGCCCGGATCGACTTCGCGGGCGATCATTCCGCCTGGAACTGCTGGTGTAATCCGAGCGGTCGCGCCAGCTCCGGGAAGTTCGCGAATCAAGTGGGCGAAAGTTTTTTCGCCCTACAGCAAAAAGAACCGGAATTGTATCGTTTAAATAGACATCCTCGTCTCTGGAGCTACACATGACGGATAATCCACTCAGACGCACGGTCAAATGGTGCATACGGAAGCTAACCCCTGCCCCGCGTATCGATGAGCACACGCCGGACGCGGAACTCATCAGCATCGGGTCCCGCGACGCGTGGGACGTACTGTTCAAGCGCTACAAGGGGCTGATCAGATCAATTGCCAGGCGCTACACATCGAACCCTTCGGACATCGACGATGTCGTTCAGGAGGTGGATTACAGGATTTACCGTGGGATTGCATGGTACCGCGATCAGCTAGCCTTTGGAGCCTGGGTGCGAGCGATCACGAGAAACTACTGCCACGACCGATTCATAAGGCCCCTGAAAGTGGCTCATGAGTCAATCGACTACCTCGATCTTGCCGCGCATGCTGGATTCGGCGCCGATCCTGCGAAGGAGCTTGAGAAAGCCGAGCTCTACGAGATCGTTCGCAAAGCAATCGCCGACCTCGGGGAGATGTACCGCGTGCCCTACGTCCTATATGAAATAGAGGGCTTGCCCTACCAAGAGATCGAACGGAAACTTGACATACCGCACACAACGCTTACCAACCGCTTGCGCGTGGCGAGAGTGAGGATTCGCGAGCAAGTCGCGATCTATCTCGACCGACGGGCCGTGGTTAAGGCTCCATGCGCCCCGGAAACCCGCGGGCGGAAGAAGAACCAGACCGTGAATACGGAGGCCACAGAAAATGACTGAACACAACGACGACGCAATCGACGAATTGCTCAAAGCCTATGCGCGGGATAATCGTCGAGTGGACGCCGACGACACGCAAGCCGGACATCTGAGCCCTGCCACATACATATTCTACGTGGAGCGCCGACTGGGTCGCAGGGAAAGGGAGCGCGCGGAGCAGCATCTGGCACAGTGTGACCAATGCCGGCGGGAATTGCGGCTGACTGAAACTCGTCTGCGAGGCGCAGGGGCGCCACTCGCACCGGCGTTCGCCACGGCCGATGCGCTGCAAACCTCCGCGCCGCGCTACTCCGGCGCGAGCCGTCCACGCCTCGTGACCGCCGGCTTCGCGCTCGCAACGATGGCACTCGCAGTCCTGTTCCTATGGGACCACGCGGCCCGCGGCTCGGAAGAGGCGCGAATTGTCCGTCTCAGCAGGGCGCAACAACAGCTCGCGGCCGCCGCCGCGCGCCAGAATGCAATACGTGAGCAGCAGGACCGATCGCAGATTGCAGCACTGCGCGCCCAGCACGCCGCGGATGCCGCGCAGTCGGCCGCGCTCAACCGGCAACTCGCAGCGGCGCGAATCAGGTTGAACCAGGACGGACCGACGCA
>Ga0070735_10004454_pt1 | contig 11814 bp, 7 predicted proteins | sample Coa_R1_FD_66443 | JGI IMG/M metagenome (GOLD analysis project Ga0070735, IMG submission 66443) | Surface soil microbial communities from Centralia Pennsylvania, which are recovering from an underground coalmine fire - Coalmine... | ecosystem: Environmental > Terrestrial > Soil > Unclassified ... | reverse complement strand
CGTTTCATGAGGCAGTGGTGCGTTCTCAGTTCTCGGCCCTCCCTAAACGCGAGGCCGAGGAGAATGGGCAACCAGAATCGCGATTATAGCGGCTGCCTTAGTACAACCGAGTTGGAGATTGCTAGAATGACGCTCGCGAGAAACTAAATATGGCGCTTGAAGAATATGAACGGAAGAGGCGGTTTGAAGAGACGCCGGAGCCTCCACCAAAGGTCGAGAAGAAGAAGGGCAACCGCTTTGTCGTGCAGAAACATGAGGCCACGCGGCTGCACTATGACTTTCGGCTGGAAATGGAAGGCGTGCTGAAGTCGTGGGCGGTGCCCAAGGGGCCTTCGCTTGATCCGGCCGACAAGCGGCTCGCCATGCAGGTGGAGGATCATCCCGTTTCGTATTTCGACTTTGAAGGAAACATCCCAGAGGGCAATTACGGGGCTGGCAGCGTCATGGTATGGGATGTGGGAACCTGGCAACCGCTATCACCTGTGCAGGTAAAGGGAGAATATGTACCCGGGACTGAGGCCGAAGCGGCGGCCATGCTGGCGAAAGGGGATCTGAAATTCCGGCTGAATGGTAAGCGGCTGAAGGGTGACTTTGCCCTGATTAAGATGAAAGGCCGGCGTCCGGGGAGTAAGGGCAACGAGTGGCTAATGATCAAGAAGCACGACAGCCAAGTGGTGGAAGGATACGACGCCGGCGATATTGATGAGTCAGTTCTAAGCAAGCGAAGCATGGACGAGATCGCAGGAGATGCCCGCTCGCGAGAGTGGAAGAGCAGCCGTCCGGCGGGCCGCGGAAAATTGAAGGCCGCCTGGCTTGCGGATACCCTGGCACGGGTGGAAAAAAAAAAGAAAAACAACAGCACAGAGGGCACAAAGGAACCAGAGGAAAAAACTAAGAAAAAATCGCTAGCATCGGAAAAACAAGTTGCGGCCGCTCCAATTCCGGTGGCAAAAACGCCGCAGCTGACCAAGAAAACGCTGTCGAAATCCCCGGCCGCCTCATCATCCTCCCCTTTATCGGATTCGAAGCCCGTGAAGCGTCCGATGCCGACCATGATCCACCCCATGTTGGCTGAATCGATCAGTGAGCCTTTTGATAACGCGGAGTGGCTGTTTGAAGTCAAGTGGGACGGCTACCGCGCAGTAACATTTATCGAAAACGGCAAGGTGCGCCTGGTCTCGAGGAACCAGAATGAACTCACGGCTCGCTACCCGGAGTTGAGAGACATGGCGAAGTTCATCAAGGCCAAGAACGCAATTCTTGACGGCGAGGTGGTCGCGCTGGACGAGCAAGGGAAAGCGTCGTTCAGCCTGATGCAGCAGCGCACGGGATTTCGTCCGGGAGGAAAGCGGGCAACGGCCAACGCAGATGTTCCAGTCCTGTATTATGCGTTCGATTTGATCTATCTCGATGGCGAAGATTGGCGCCGGATGCCTCTCCATCAGCGCAAGCGTAAGCTAGGATCGGTGATCATGTCCGGGGACTCGTTGCGCTATTCCGACCATTACGAGGAACGGGGTAAGGCGCTGTTTGAAATCGCGCGCGCGAAGGGGCTGGAGGGCATCGTCGCCAAGCGTAGCGCCAGTTGCTATGAAGAGCACCGCAGCGGCGATTGGCTGAAGATCAAGATTCGTCACAGCCAGGAATGTGTCATCGGTGGCTACACGGAACCCGAGGGCAGCCGCGCCCATTTCGGCTCGCTCGTGCTGGGGCTATACGACAAGCAGCAGCGGCTCATCCATGTAGGACAGGCAGGCAGCGGGTTCAACCAGAAATCGCTGGCTGAGATGTGGAAAGTGTTGCAGAAGATTGAGACCACGAAAAATCCGTTCTATGGCGAGGTCGAGGCATTGCGCAAGGTCCATTGGGTGAAGCCGGAAGTGGTGGCGGAGATCGAGTACGCCGAGTGGACGGGCGGCACCAACGCGGGCTCCGGCCCAAAGCTACGTGCGCCCGTTTTTCTTGGATTGAGGAATGACAAGGATCCCAAGGAATGTGTGCTGGCAGAACTAGTTGCAACTGCTAGGTGATTCCGGGTTACTGTTTCTCGATGCCATTGCGGTCGAGAACTTGCTTGGCGTAATAATTTTCGACCTTCGCTGAGTCGCGCAGCACTTCGTAGTAAGCCGCCTTCAGCAACTGCTCGCGACGGTCGTGGAGTTGGGAGCGGATCGCCTGCTGCACCCGCGGATCGGACAACTCTCTCTGCCCCGCGGGTTCCTTTTCCACTAATTTGACGATGCGGAATCCCAGGGCCTGCTTGGTCTGCGGATTCACCACGCTGATGATAGGGCTGTACTGGCCCGGCTTGAGTCTGAGTACCGTCTCACGCGTCGCCGGATCAGTTCCCTTCAGCCCAGATTCCGGCACCGTGCCCAGGTCGCCGCCGTTGCCCGACGTCTCCGGATCTTCGGAATATTTCATGGCCAGGGTGGCGAAGTCATCGCCACTGTCGAGCCGGTTGGCAATCATCTGAATTTTCTTGCGTGCATCCGCCTCGTTCTGCGCCTTGTCGTTTTGGTTGTGCGCCTGCGGGTTGGGCGCGGGAGTTACCATGATCTGGGCAAGGTGATACTTCGGTTCGATCAGGTTAAAGTCCCCTTTATGGGCATTGTAGTAGTTGGTAATGTCCTGATCTGTGATGTTGATTTTAGACGATACTTCCTTGTTCAGGACCTTCTCCACCGTGATGGAGCGGCGGATATCGCGCTTGAAATCGGCGGCCGTGATCTTCTTTTCCTGCAGGCGCTTATCGAATTCCTCCTGCGAGAATGGGGACTTGAACTCGTTGTACTTACGGTCAACCTCGTCGTCGGTCGCCAGCAGGCCGAGCTTTTCGGCGCGGCGCATGACGATTTCGTCCTCGATCATCTGATGGAGAATGTTGAGGCGCAGAGCCGTCGCCTGTTCGCCGGTCGGAGCTTGCTGCGCCGAGGCCAAGCTGTTCTCGTAATACTTGTCGACGTCGGAGCGGAAAATCTTCCGGCCGTCCACGGTGGCCATCACGTCCCCGCCCGGCTGGGAATTGCAGCCGGCCAGTGCCGCGAGCATGATTGCAGCCAGCAGCCCAGTGGCGCCCCGGGCTAGCAATGAGCTTGTTTTCAAGGATCTTTCTCCGTTCTGAACCGCAAATACTGGTACAACTTCCAGATTGAGGATCTGGTCCTATTTACTTGGATGCGGGCGTGGGAGCCGACGGAATGTGCTCTGGGACCGGTTGACCGGCGTCTTTCAAAGCGGCGTCCAGTGCGGCGCGAACTTCGCCGATGGGAACCGCGCCATCAATTTTCTGGCCGTTGATGAACAAAGTCGGAGTCGCATTCACACCCAGCCCATCAGCTTCTTTCATGGACGCTCTTACGGCATCCTCGTTTTGTGCTTTCACACAGGACTGCAGCTTGACCACGTCTACATTATGTTTTTGCCCCTGCAGCATGGCCAGCTTATCAATGGCCTCCAAGCGGCCGCCCGGAGTTTTTTCCGAATCCACCTCACGTTTGTTGGCGTGAATGTAGTCGGCAAAATCCCAGTAGGCGTCGCTATTCTGCGCCGCGAGGCAATTAGCATCCACCGCAGCGTGAATCGCCCAGGGATGGATCTCCGATAATGGATAATCTTTGTAAATGAAGGTAATGCGGTCGCCGTATTCCTTGAAGATTTCGGGAAACAACGTGTGGTGCATGGCGGCACAGTAGGGGCATTCGAAATCGTCGAAGTTCACGACGACGACCTTGGCTGACTTGGGGCCACGGGTGGGACGGCCGGTGACATCGATTTTGCTCATCACGTCGGCATACGGATCTTTCGTCAAATCGAACTTGGTCACGCGCAGAAGCGTGTTGTGGTCCTTTGATAGCAGGAACTTGTATTCCTTTTGGTGGCCTTCACCCTCAATATTCACCGAAACGGTGTCATATCCGGCCATATCGCTGTTGGGAGTGATGGCTCCGACAGTTACTTTCACTTCGGTGGGGAGATTGTAAACAGAGCGCACCTGGTGCTCGATCTTCTTGCTGAGATCCGGAGGCGCAGACTGAGCCACGCAACCAAGGCAAACCAGCAGCAGAATGAACAGGGAACGTCGAATTAGTATCACCAAAAACCGCCTCAACATGTATAGGTATGCTTCGATTATCTCACAGGGGAAGATGAACAAACGGCAGGCGCAGAGCTTACCCGATTCGGCGCAATTGGTCGGCGGGCAGCAATGCGTTCATGGACCCAGAGCGAAATCCTTCCAGGTCGAGCGTTACAAACTTGAAGCCGAGCTGCTTGAAGATCGCCGCGAACTGCCCAGCCATGGCGGGATTCAGGGCGCGGCTGAGTTCTTCCTGAGCGATCTCGATACGAACAATGTCTCCGTGATGCCGCACACGGAACTGGCGAAAACCAAGAGCGCGAATCGCTTCTTCCCCACGCTCGACCACATCGAGGGCCTCGCGCGTGACCGGACGGCCATACTCGATGCGGGAAGAAAGACATGCTGATGCGGGCTTATCCCAGATGCGCAGCCCGGCTTCGCGCGCTAATTCGCGAATCTCCTGCTTGGTCAGGCCGGCGGCAAGCAGCGGAGCCGCGACGTGATGCTGCCGCGCAGCCTGCTGTCCGGGCCGGAAGTCACCTTGATCGTCCAGGTTCACGCCATAAGCAATCGCGTCGAAAGCGCGGGCGGCACGAAGTTGTTCCATTACCGCAAACAATTCATCCTTGCACTGAAAGCAACGCTGCCCGTCGTTGCGAGCATATTCGGGACGGTCGAGCTCGGAAGTGGAAACCACCTCGACTGGAAATTTCTGCTCGTTGGCGAACGCGAGTGCGTCGGCAAGGTGGGTTCGAGCAAGACTGGCGGAATCGGCAATCACGGCGAGCATGTTGTCGCCGAGCACGCGATGAGCCGCCCAAGCAAGGTAGGCGGAATCGACTCCCCCCGAATAGGCGATCAGCACACGGCCTAGTCGGCGCAGGTCCTGCTGCAGGTAGGCAGCTTTTTCGGCGAGGCTCTGCTCCGGGGATTGCATCAGCTCTATGGTATCAGCCGCGGGCTCAATAAAGCCGTTCCTGTCTCCGCAAGTTTCCGAACGAACCGATGTTGGCCAGGGTAAACGTGAAACGAAAGAGATTCTCGTTGCGCACATTGGCAATGGCATAGCGGCGGTACTCGAGGGTTACACCGCAGCAGTCCCAGTTATAGGTTGTCTGCGCACTGGCGAATTGCAGCTTTCGGATCTCTGTATCGAAACCTAAGCTGGTGGCGGCGCTGAAGCCGCGGCGCGCCAGGCCTCCATAGCCGAGCGCGACGCGAAACTGCTGGAACTTGCAGGTGATCTGGCTGGTATCAGCTGCCGGTCCGCACTTGCCTTCACTCAAACTTGGCGGCGTCGTGTTGGTCTGTGGAATTTGCAGGAATGCGTGTCCCCCGCCAAAAGTGAACGGTCCGAGATTGTAGTTGATCAGCAGCGTGCTGGCATTGGCCCGCCCTAACTGGAAGTCATAATCCATATCCCATTCCGTGTCGGTATGGCTTCCGGTCGCGAGCCGCATGCGCGAAATCAGCGGGGACAGATGGCGGGGTTGGGTAATGAAGGCAATGCCTGTCAGGTCTGCCGTCGTGGTAAACACATTGCGTTGTCCGGTAACCAGCGCGCCGCCGAACGTCGGATCGAGAAAATACTTCTGCGCCACCTGCCAGGTGATGACCTCCCGAACTTCAGGTCCTACGACACAGGGCTGATTCTCGGAATTCCCGGCGCGTCCCCAGGGGACCGTCTGTTCTGGAGCGGCGGCGCCCACCGCCAGGGCAGTCATGGGAGTCTGGCACTCCTGAACGGCTGACGACGGCCGCTTGGCGTACAGTCGGGTCACGAATCCGTATTCGACTTCGTGGGTGTTGCTCAAAATGTCGCGCTCGTCGAAATGCAGGACATCGGCAAAATTGTTTACCCCGGTCACGTAGCGATAGACGATGCGCGGCTCGATCACATGCTTCCACTTGCGCCCAAGATATTGCTTATCGAAGATCTTCTCTAGAACAGGTGGCCGCAACTCCACTGTAGTTTCCAGCGCACGGCGGTTGGTCGGATCGGGGACGTCCACCCCATTCACAAACCGCTCGCTGTAGTAGGTCTCATGCAGATCCAGCGCAGAACGCAACGACCAACCGTAAAACACCAACGGCAAAGAAATCTCCGGACTCAAATCGAAGCGGCCAAGCAGGCTGCTGGTGTGGAATCCCGGCTCGCTGCGCGACAGGCCGGCCATCGAGGAATCAAACGACCAGAAAAAAGGTGTGCGCCCGATCTGCCGGTCCACACTTGAAGCCTCAACATTGGGAGTGTGCAGTATGCGAATGGAATCGAAGACCGGTGGATTGGAAAGCACGTCCTGGGCATTCGTGGTCTGGAAGAAGTTTTGGTACCTCTCCACCGTACCGCCTACAGAGAACCCATTGAAGGTCTTGGAGAGAAACAGCTGCGATTTCACTTCCGAGTTCACCGCTTGAGTGAATACATCGTTGAAAGCAAGCCGAAAGAGAAAAGAGCTCAGATAATCAATGTTCGACACCGCCCGAAAGCCATAGACGTCGCCATCGGCGTTAAGCCGGACTTCCTGTCCGCCCTCGCGCAACAACTGGGGGCCGGTGCTGGTTCCGACTTCGATTCCCCGGTCAATCACGCCGAAATAGTTCAGATCCACGTACGAGGTATCGCTGGGGCGGGCCCGGAATTCCCCGCGTTGCGAGGACCCGCGTTGCGAGAAATACTCCGCCCCGATGGTCGCGTCCATGCTGCGGTCGATGGCCCAGTAGGCCGAGTCGCCAACAATGTTGCCCTTGGTCGAGGAGCGTCCCACCGTAGGGATGAGGAAGCCCGAGTGGCGGGCCTCCCGTGAAACCGGGTGCGTCGCGTACGGAAAATAGAAAACCGGAAACCCATGCAGAAGGAAATCGCTGTGATAGATTGTGGCGTTCCCTCCCACATCCACAACCACGCGGTGCGCCTGAAATTTCCACTTGGGGTGCGGCAGTTCACAAGTGGTGATGCTGCCGTCGTACACCACATAATGATCGGAGCTGATTTTTTCGACGCGCTTTCCAGTGAACGCGAAGGGAGACGTCGAGGTCAGAATGGCACGGTTGCCGCTGAAGCGCAGCCCCGTCGTTGCGGTCACATCGTAAAAGCGACCAGTCTCGGTAGTGACGTTGTAATTCCCGTGACTTGCCTTGATGTGGTCATCATTCGGACCGCCTTCGACCGTGAAGTGTCCAGAGGCGGTTGCCTCGCCAGTATTTGAGTTATAGGTCAGGTCGTCGGCGCGCAGGATGTAATTTCGGTAGTGGATTTCGACTTCGCCGTGCAGTTTGTAGACCTCCCCGTCTTTTTCCTGCTGGAGTGCGCAGATCGTGGTCGAGTCGGAGTCCTGCTCGGCTGCCTGAGTGGCACATGGCGTCTTTTCTGCCCCATTGGTCTTCTGCTCTGGAGCCGCGCTTTGCGATCGTTGCTCTTGTTCGGAACCGGAAAGCAACTGGCTGGTTACTAGCGCCGACGCGAGAAGCTGATGACAAAGAAACAGCGCCGTGATAAGGAATCTAGTGCGAAGAGTCATCGGCAGAAAAACAACGGAAGACGACCGTGCATTGCAGGCATCTCTGTCCTGGTGGTGGCGCGTCCCTTGCGGGGGCACCGTGAACTTAGCATGGCGCTGCCCCTAAGGAAAAGTGACCACAAAGGCTAGGAGTGCACCAAGGTCTTTCCCGGTTGTACGTTTGGGAGTTGGCGGGCCGGATTTCGCTGGATTGTTTTCATGAATTGTCCGAAGTGTGGGGAAGTTTGTAGTTGCCCAATGGAGCCCGTTCCAAATGCCGCCCCGGATTGTGAGCCAGCATTGGCGGACGGACTCACAACAGAATCAAGTTCACAGCCAGAATTGACATCGGAAGACGCCTGGCGCGATGAACTGTCGGTGCGCCTGAGCCGCTATCGGGCTCGGCGCAAAGCTCCTCCTCCGCGATATCCGTCTCTCAAGCTCCCGTTCGAAGCGGTCGAACGCGCAAGCCGATCGGCAGCCGAACCCTCGAACTTCCAGGGCTTCGAGCCTGCGTCCAATCACGCCCTCGCGCTCAAAGAATTGCAACCGGGGCTTCCCGCGCCCATGACAGGAGAGACGCGGCAAAGCCGGGCGGCGAATGTTGCCGCCGCCGGATTGGGGGCCGACCCCGAGCGCAATGGAAGATCAAGCGCGAAAATCATCGAATTTCCTGGATTCTCCTGGGGACCGCCCACGCCTCCGCCCGACCAACTCGCGGAGCCGGTCTTCGATCGGCCCCGAATCCTCGAGGTTCCTGAGGTGACGCCCCCCCCTCCTGCACTCGGTGGGATCACGATCGAACCGGCCCCTGTCAAAGAAGCTGAAAAGAGGCTCGGCATCGACATTCCCCTGCAAAGCGCACCGCTGGGGCTCAGACTTGCGGCATTGTTGATTGACGGACTAATCCTTACCATTGCCTCAGCGCTCTACGGATTCATTTTCTGGAAGATAACGGCGTTCCGTCCCCCGCCACTGCAACTCCTCTCTCTGGCGGCGGGAGTTCCCTGTTTATTTTGGGCTGCTTACCAATATCTCCTGATCGTATATTCCGGCACTACTCCGGGGCTACGGCTCGCCGGACTGGAACTGACGCGCTTTGATGGCACGGCCACTACCAGATCCCTGCGCCGCTGGCGTATTCTGGCTTCCTATCTGTCGGCTGCTTCGCTCGGAATGGGATATGCCTGGCTTTTTCTGGACGAGGACGCCCTTTGCTGGCACGACCGGATCACGCACACCTATCTAGCTCCCAGAAAGCGCTAAAGCCTGAGTTAACTCCTTCACTCCGCCCGTTCTCTTTGATAGCCTACGTGAGCTATGCGTAGGTATCTTGCCGTCCTCCTTTTGACTACCCTTGCTCCATTTCTTTCTGCCCAGCAACCCAAAACGCTGGCCGAGCGCATGGCGGCGCAAAACGCCCTCTTCGACGAGCAGTACGAATCGGATCTGCGCAATTATCCCCAGCGCGCCACCGCATTCGGCGATTACCGCTATAACGACCGCCTGAACGACTATTCGCTCGATGCCATTATGCGACAGCATCAAACCGATGAATCATTTCTGGCCCGATTGGAAGCGATCTCGACTGCGGGGTTTTCCGATCAGAATCAGCTCTCGCACGACCTGCTGATTCGCGTGCTGCAGCAGCGCATCACCGATTTTAATTTCAAAGAGTACGAGATGCCGATCAACCAGCAATCCGGCATTCATACCAGTCTGGCCGATCTGCCGCTGGCCGTGCCGCTCGACTCGGTCAAGCATTACGAAGACTACATCGCGCGCCTGCACCAGATTCCGCGGGCGTTGAGTCAGGTAACGGAAGTCCTGCGCGCCGGTATGAAAGACAAGCTCATGCCCGTGCGCTTCCTGGCAGAAAAAATTCCGGCCCAGTGTGACGGCATCATTGCCGCTGACCCGTTTCTCCGTCCGACGAGGAAATATCCCGCAAGCATCTCTACTGAAGAGCAGAAACGCCTGACCCAGGAGATCACCGAGGCCATTAACAGCGATGTTCTGCCCGCCTACAAAACCTTCGCCACATTTATCCGTACTGAGTATGCCCCGCAAGGACGCACGACTCTTTCCATCACCTCACTTCCTGATAGCGAAAAGCGGTACGAACACGACATTTACGCCCGCACCACGACGCACATGACCCCGGATGAAATCCACCAACTCGGCCTGCGCGAAATTGACCGCATTGAGGCCGAGATGACTGTGATTGCAAAAAAAGAAGGCTTCTCGGATCTGGCCTCGTTCCGGGCTTCTCTTAAGACCAATCCCAAATACATCCCTACCTCGGCCGATCAGATCCTCGATGATTTTCGTCATTACATCGCGCAGATGGAACCGAAGCTTCCGCAACTGTTCACGTTGCTGCCCAAGTCGCCGGTGACGGTCGAGGCCATTCCGGAATTTCAGGCGGCGGCAGCCACCCACTATGTCACCGGCACTCCCGATGGCAAGCGTCCGGGCAGAGTTGTGGTTGCGACGTCGAACTTCGCCGAGCGCTCGCTCGTCGATGATGAAGCCGTCGCTTACCACGAAGGCATCCCAGGGCATCACATGCAGCTCTCCATTCAGCAGCAACTCGAAGGGCTGCCCAAGTTCCGCCTGCACGGCCTGGGTTTTAATGCCTATACCGAAGGCTGGGCGCTCTATGCGGAGCAACTCGGAAAAGAGGTTGGCTTCTATCAGGACCCTGTCTCCGACTACGGGCGCCTGTCTTCCGAACTTTTCCGCGCGGTTCGTCTGGTCGTCGATACGGGCATTCACGCCAAGGGATGGAGCCGTGATCAGGTAGTGGAATTCATGCGCAAATCCGGCGCCGTCGACGAGCCCACGATTCAGTCTGAGACCGACCGCTACATCTCGTGGCCAGCCCAGGCTCTCAGCTATAAACTCGGACAACTTAAGATTCGTGAACTTCGCGAACGCGCGCAAAAAGAATTAGGGCCGAAGTTCGACATCCGCAAGTTCCACGATGAAATCCTCGATGGCGGAGCCCTGCCGCTGGATATGCTCGAGGCCCGAACCGGCAAGTGGATCGCGGAACAAAAAGCCCATCCGTAGACGTTGATCGCGGCCTCTCTACGGCAACCGCGCGCCTGTGCTATCTTCATTGGCTTAGGCTTAATATCAGTTCCGCTCTCCTCCTGAAGCATGGCTACCTCCGTTGAGGGTACAAAACCGGCAGTAAAGGTCTTCGTCGCCACGACGGTGATGTTGACCTTCATTTCGTTCTGGCGGGCTTCCGCCATCGTACTGTCGGATTTGGCCTCTTCCGCCTATTACGCGGGCGGCGACGCCGAGAAGGTCATCGGCAAAAGCGCTCCTTGGTTCATTCTGGCGGTCATGCTGTTCAGTTATGCGGTGCGGGCTCTTTATATCGAGTCCAGCAGCATGTTCGTCCGCGGCGGGGTATACCGCGTCGTGAAAGAGGCAATGGGTGGGACGCTGGCCAAATTTTCCGTCTCCGCCCTGCTTTTCGATTACGTTCTTACCGGCCCAATCAGCGCCGTATCCGCGGGGCAATACCTTGCCGGCTTCATCAAGGACATTGGTATCTACCTGCACCGGCCTCTTACCTTTTCCGACGATCATTTTGCCGCGGGCGTGGCGGTTGTAGTGGTCCTGTACTTCTGGTGGAAGAATACCCAAGGCATTCACGAATCCAGCGGGAAAGCGGTACAGATCATGGTGATCACCACCGTTATGGTTGTGATCCTGATTCTGTGGTGCACGTTCGCGATTCTGCGAACCCCGGTCCAGTTGCCGCCCAGTCCTTTTAGCCCAGCCGGCGCAATCCCGTTGAACAAAGATTCGCTCGGGTGGTTGAACGGGACCTTCTTCGCGCACCTGAGTTTGATCATTGTCTTCGTGGGCTTCGGCCATTCCGTGCTGGCCATGAGCGGCGAAGAAACCCTGGCCCAGGTCAATCGCGAAATCGAGCATCCCAAGCTAAAGAATTTGGAAAAGACCGGGCTGGTCATCTTCATCTACAGCCTGCTGTTCACTTCGCTGGTTTCATTCTTCGCGGTGATGATTATTCCGGATAGCGTCCGCCCGAACTACTTCGCCAACCTGATTGGCGGCATTGCTGTGTATCTGCCTGGCCCGATGGTGGCCAAGCTGCTATTTCACGGCTTTGTCGTGCTGGTGGGCGTGCTGATTCTGGCCGGGGCGCAGAATACTTCGATCGTCGGCGCCAATGGTGTCTTGAACCGCGTG
>Ga0070735_10004453_pt1 | contig 11818 bp, 11 predicted proteins | sample Coa_R1_FD_66443 | JGI IMG/M metagenome (GOLD analysis project Ga0070735, IMG submission 66443) | Surface soil microbial communities from Centralia Pennsylvania, which are recovering from an underground coalmine fire - Coalmine... | ecosystem: Environmental > Terrestrial > Soil > Unclassified ... | reverse complement strand
CGGATGAGCAGGATGTCGCCATTGCGCAGCGGACTCTTCTGGCGCGCCAGTGTGGCCTCGAGATCTTCCAGCGGAATCGATTCCGCCTTGCTGTAGTCGATGCTCTTGCCGGCGCTCTCATAGTATCGCGCGATGTCCGCCAGCACGCCGCGTCCCGCGATACCGCGCCGCGCGAGGTTGTCGATGCCGAGCCGCGTGCCTCCGCGGCCGGTAATCTCGTTTTTTGGCACGCCGTTGTATGCGCCCATCACTGGATGCATCACATGACAGAGCGCGTCCCATTGCGACGACGCTTGCGGATAGAAGTTGTCGAGGTAATCGTCGAGCACGAATTCCATCGCACCGCCGAAATTCTTGATGGTGTGGCGATGCGCCTGGCGGGTGAACAGCGGCGGGTTGGGAACATCGATCGGCAGATTGAGTGCGAAGGTTTTCCCGCTGCGGATAGAACTCTTCGCCGCCACCACACGCGCCGGACTCAGCAGATTGATGGTACCGACTTCGTCCTGATCGCCGAACACGCCCCATGCGGAACCTGCGGGAGCGCCCTTGCGGACCGGGAGCTGAGCGTAGCTGGGGAGATTCTCGCGCGGTGCGCTGGGCGCGCGTTTCGTGCTTGCGCCCTTCGATGCGGTGCGCGCTGTGGTTTTAATCGCGACGGCTTTCTTGGCCGGCTTCGATGACTTGTTCGATAACTTGGATGTCGCACGACCTTTGGCAAGGCTGGGTTTGGTTTTCGCCACGATGCTTCCTCCATGCAATCCAACGCGAGGCGGTTTGGTGGCTTTCTCTTTACCAATTCAGCCGTCGATCGCAAGAGGAGGGCGGCGAGTGAAGAAACGAAAAGACAATCCGGAGTGAGAACTTAATCTATTGCTTGAGGATTTGCGAGACCGCCCATTCGCGCACGTCGGCCACTTCCTTGTCGGATTCGCCAATCTTCAAATAGCGATTGGCGAAGCCCAGCGCATCTTTGGGTTTGTTCAGGAAATGCGAGGTCAGCGCCATCATCTCCAGATTTTCCGCCTTGTCCGGAAGCAAGTCGTTGGCGGTAAGAAAGTCGGCATTCGCCTCGTCGTACTTCTTCAGCTGATAGAACGATTTTCCGCGCGCGGTATAAAACGGCGCCCAGTCGCCACCCACCTCGATCGCGTGGTTGAGCAGCGCGATCGTCTGATCCCACTTCTCGTCGATCTGAAGATCCTTCGCCTGCTCGAGCGAAGGAAATCCAAGCAGGTACTTGAGCAGGGGATTTTGCGCGACGCCCACCTGCGACTCGTTGGCGAACTTGTCCATCGCATCGTACGAGCCGCCCCATCGCGGCGCCATCGAGGCGATCAATGTTTCATGAACCTGGAGGCTAAGCGGGAACTTCGTCAGCGCGCGCTTGGACGCTTCTTCCATCGCGACCGGATCGGATTCCAGCTTCGCCGCATCGATCGCGATCAGGTACGCACTCATCAGGTTCGGATCGAGCGAGCGGGCGCTGTCGGCCTGCATCACGGCCTGATTCAGGTCCTTTTCCATTTCGAGGAAATCATCCGACGGGATGCTCGAGGCAGGCCCGCCTTCATGTCCGCGCGCATGCGCGGCCGCTTGATCCAACGCAATCGCGCGAGCGCAATGCGCAATCGCGGAATCGGGCGAATCGGCGGCCCATTGCTTGAGCTGGTCGGCGATGGCCGGATCGGGAATCGCAAAGATGCTCATCGCGTAGGTCAGGTTCAACTCGGAGCGCGGGTCGGCAATCGCCGCGGCTTCCGCGGTTTTGATAGCGGTTTGGACCTCGGCGAATTTTCCCGCCCGCAGCTTCTCCGCGAGGTCGACCGGATCGATGCTGATCGGCATGTACAGGCGCTGGATGGGACCGCGCGTCGCGCTGGCCTGCTGCGGATGATGAATGACCGCGGCGAGTGCGACCAGGATCGCGACGCCGACCGCCATCAACGGCGCGTTGGACCTGCGCGCCACGTAGTAAACCTTGCGCGATGGAGCAGGAGGCCTCGATGGTGCCGGCATTGCCAAGATCGCAAACTCCCCCGCCGTCGAAAAGACGGCATTTCCTACAAACCGTTATCCCCATTGTGATGATTCGCAAAGAACGAGGCAACGAGCAAAAGCGACATGCTGAATGATTGAGGGAAGGGGTAGTGGGGCAAGCCGCGACCTCGAAACAGCGCCTGTTTTCGCCATCTCGGTGTCGCGATATGCTGCCCCGCCGTGAAGCGTATTGGTCTCGCAGTTTGCGCGGTGAGCGCAGCGATAGCGATTGGCGGATCGGTCAGCATCCGGTCCCGGCAGTCCGTGCGCGCGCGCGAGCTCCGAAGCTTCCCTCCCCTGATGCTATGGGCGTGGGATAGGCGCGAGGACCTTGGCTTCATCGACACGCATCGAGTCGGCGTCGCCTATCTCGCTTCGACGATCTATCTCGAAGGCGACGGGTTTGCGGTTCGTCCACGCCAGCAGCCGCTGGCGGTGCCGCGCGATACCGTCGTCATCGCGGTCGCGCGCATCGAGGCGCGACGCCGTCCCGCCTTGTCCGCCTCCCAACGTGCCGCTGCGGCGAGGGCGATCGCGCGGCTGATGGTGTTCAATCCCGCCGCCATCCAGATCGACTTCGATGCGACGCGTTCGCAACGGGCTTTTTATCGCGATGTACTGGTTGATGTGCGGCGACGCCTGCCTGCGACGATGCCGTTGACCATTGCCGCGCTGGCATCATGGTGCATCCACGATGATTGGATCGCGGACCTTCCGATCGATGAGGCGGTCCCGATGCTCTATCGGATGGGGCCGGAAACCGCAGGTATCGCATCGTATTTGGAGCAGGGCGGCGACTTCATGCCGCAGCTTAGCCGAGCGAGTGTCGGCATCGCGCTCGATGAACCCTCGATAGCAACGCCGGCCGGACGACGCATCTATCTCTTTTCACCGCGCGCCTGGACGCGTCAGGAATTTGTTGGTGTGTCCAGCGAGGTGACTCGATGAGGCGGCCGAAGGCCTGCGCGGCTGCGCTCGTGATTTCTGTATTGGTCGTCGCGCGCGCGGCGTCGGGCAGCGGAGTGTGGTCGTCCGAAGTCTCTTTCGTCGCGGAGGGCCAACCTGAGCCTCCACTTGACAAGTACGTCGCGGGAAATCTCGGACTGATCCAGCCCAACTGGGACCGCAGCTATCTTTACGTCGCGTATCGATGGATGGAGGGACCCGGATTCGATCCTGATGAACAAAAGGTGATGCTCGCGATTTGGAGCAAGCCGGCGTGGCCGCAGCCCGATACCACCCCGCAAGACCTATGGATTCAGGCGCGCAACCAAATCCCGGATACCACGCCGCTCGAGCAGTTCGATTCGTTTGCTCCCACCGGAGAATTCGAGTCATTCCGCAATTGCCATGACGACGCGTTTCACGCCGCAACTGCGACTCTTGCGACGATGGTCGCGAAGTTTGGCGGCTCCAGCGTGCAGGCCAAGGCCTGGCTCGAGGCCCAGGATACAGTTTTTGAGAATTGTCCGGGCGCGAAGGACAATCCGCATATTCCGGATGCCTTGAAGGATGCGACGCCGTTCGAGCAGGCGCAGCGCGCTTATCAGATCGCAGCGGCGGAGTTTTACGGCGAAAACTTCGACGCCGCGATCAAGGATTTCAACGCGATTGGGGCCGACCGCAATTCGCCATGGCGCGAAATCGCGCCCTATCTGGTCGCGCGCGCGACGATTCGCAAGGCGACGCTATCGGGCGAGGAGAACGACAAGGCGCTGCTCGCCGACGCACAAAGGCAGCTCAATGCGATCGTCGCGAGCGCCGCGCCCGCTGACCTCAAGACCTCTGCGAAGGCTCTGCTTGGTTTTGTCGGGTGTCGTATCGATCCTGAGGCACGCCACGCCGATGCGGTCCACGCCATCATGCGGCGCGGCGATGCGGCGACGCTCGAGCAGGACCTCGAAAATTACAACAAATGCGGCACGCCGCGGCGGGAAGGCGACTTTCCGGCCGAGGATCTGGACGATTGGCTCGCGGCTTGGGGCGCCGATCCCTCGCACGCAATCGATAAATGGAAGCGCCTCAAATCGCTGCCTTGGCTGGTCGTTTCGATTGCGGCCAGTCACGGCTCCGATCCCGAAGTTGCGCCGTTGCTGGACGCCGCGCGAGGCATCAAGCCGGATTCTCCCGCGTATCTGACGGTCGAATATCACCTCGATCGGATATTGCTAGAACAGGGCAAGAACGACGAGGCGAAAAAGCGCCTCGATGCGATTTTGGCGAAACCCGATCCTCTGATGCGCGCCGCTTACAACGCGTTCGCTACGCTGCGGGTCAAGCTCGCGACGAATCTAGAGGAGTTTCTTCGCTACGGCCTGCGATATCCGGTCGCGATCGTTGCCGAGGGATCTATCTTCCTTGCGGATCCCGATTTCGACAAGGATTTCACTGACGCCCAAGAGTTCCGACGCGAGACTGCGGTTCCGATGCTCGATCGCGACGACACTGACGCGATCGATGCGTGGATGCCGCTTGGCATCCTGAAGCAGGCGGCGCATAGCTCGATTCTGCCTCCGCCGCTGCGGGGTCGCCTTGCGATGACGGTGTGGGTGAGGGCCGTCCTACTTGGTGATGAAGGCGCTGCCCGCGAGATGATTCCGATGATCGTGGAATTCGCGCCACAACTTAAAGTATCGCTTGAAGCATGGTCCGCAGCGAAGAATCCCAATCAGCGGCGCTTCGAAGTTGCCGTCACGATGCTTCGTAATCCCGGCCTGCGGCCGTATCTGGATTCCGGCTTTGGACGGCTGACCCCGCTCGATCAACCCGACGCGCTGCGCGACAACTTCTGGACTTCGATGTCGCCTCCGCTGCCGATGCCGACGCCAAAGAATACTCCGCAAGTTGTAATGCCGACCGCACTTCCGACTCCGGTGCCGCCGCCGAAATATCCGGCTTTTCTTTCACCGGACGAGAGAAAATCAGCCGATGTTGAGTGGGACAAGCTGGCGAGAATCGATGGCGCCGAATTTCTCTGCAGCGAAGCGCTTCAATATGCAAAAACGAACCCAAAAGAAGGTCGTATCGCGGAAGCACTCTTCCGCTGTATTTTGGCAGTTCATCTCAGCGCGGCGAATGACCATTGCGATGTGCTGGCTGATTCCGCCTTTCATCTTCTTCATCAGCGTTACCCCAACAGCGAATGGGCGAAGAAGAATCGGTTTTGGTACCACGCCCAAGGTGCTCCATGGCGAGCTGCCTATGGGCGATAAGTACCTTGTGACTCTCCAAGTCTGATGCTACTTTGTCGTGTTCGCTCCTTGCTCCGAGAGGGGCTTAAATCCACAAGGAGGACCGCGGATGCGGCGTTACGAGACGATTTTCATCATTCGCCCCGATGTAGGCGAACCTCAAATCAAGGACATCATCAAGCGCTTCGAGGGTATTGCGACCTCGGCCAGCGGCGAAATCATCGAAACCGAGGAATGGGGTTTCCGCGAACTCGCTTACCATATCAAGGGCGAGCGGCGCGGTTACTATGTCCGCCTCGATTATGCGTCCGACGCCGCGACCATGAACGAGATCGAGCGCAACCTCAAGCTGCAGGATACGGTGCTGCGGTATCTGTCGGTGCTCATCGACGTTGAGGCCGATGTGGCCAAGGCGCGCGAGGAGATCGACGCCCGCAAGCGCCGGATTGCCGAGGCGCGCGCGGCGGCGGAGGCTCGGATGGCGGCAGCGGCTGCGCAGCGCGCCGAGGCTGCTGCGGCCGCATCGCAGGCGGAAAGCGCAGCTGCGGCGCCCGAAGAGGAAATTCCCGACGCTCCCGATGAGATAACGGAGCCCGAAGGTGGGCGGGAATAGACTCGTAGGTGGCGGAAATAAGATCGACCTTTGGGGCCGAATCCACGGCGAGCCGGAGCTTCGCACCACACCTGCGGGAACTTCGGTGTTACGAATCATCGTCGATGCGGCCAACGATTTGATGCTTAGCGCGGTGATGACGGGAGAAGAGGCGGCGCGAATCCGTCCCAGCCTCAGGGTGGGGTCGGAAGTCATGGTGAAGGGCAGTTTGAAGGCGGTGCGGCGCCGAATGAAAGCGGGCCTCATCGATATCGCATACGAAGTGATCGCGAACTCGATAGAGATATCGAAGCGACCAGAATGATAAGATCGGGAACCTAAATGGCAGACGACGAAAGAAGTGAACATGGTGGCGGCGAACATGGCGGCTATCGCGGTCCGCGCGGTGGCGGAGGCGGCGATCGCGGCGAAGGCGATCGCGGCGACGGACGCGAGGGACGTGGAGGAGGCATGCGGCGCGGACGTCCGGGCGGGCGGCGCAAGGTATGCCGCTTTTGCGCCGACAAGTCATTGAAGGTCGACTTCAAGGATGTCCGCACGCTGCAAAGCTTCATTACCGAGGGCGGCAAGATCGTCCCGGCGCGCACCTCGGGCAATTGCGCGCGGCATCAGCGCCAGCTCGCCATCGCGATAAAGCGCGCGCGCGTGGTCGCGTTGCTGCCGTTCTCAACCTTGGGCGTTTAGCAGGGTGTCGCAACACTGGATCCTAAGATGAACGATCGCGACACTCTGCTAAAAAGATGGCTGCTTTCCTTTAGTTCTCCCCCTTCGGGGGAGATTACAGCGAGGGCAGCAGGCTGGAGAAAGTATGCTTTCGACAGCCTGCGGAGCGGCGAGGCGTCGTGACGCGCAAAGCGATAATCGGACTGGTGCGGGCGGCTGCGCTCTCGGCCGCGCTGTTTATGGCGGTCGGCGCGGTTCCGGTCGCGGGCGGCATCGCGATGTTGTTTGCGCCGGCGCCGATTCTCATCTTCGCGGTCGGCAGGCTGAGTCCGCATTGGCGCGCCGCGATATCGGTTCTTCTCGCCGGCGCGTTGGTGACCGTGGCCGCGGGATTCGGGGCCGGCGTCAGCTATGCGGTCAGCTTTGGCCTCGCCACGATGGTGATGTGCGTCATGCTCGAACGGCGGTATCCATTCGAGCTGATCGTGATCTTCACGGCAGGTGCGATGCTGGTCGCAGGTACGGCTGCGGCGCTGATCGCGGCTGGTTCTCCAGAAGCGATGCTGGCGGCAATCCAGACATCACTCAAAGCCGGGATGGAGCGCGGACAGGATTTCTACAAGGCGATCGGCATGGACGCGGGGCTTTCAAAGGAGACGCAAGCCACCGTGATCGACATCTTCATCCGGTTGAGCCCGGCGCTGGCGGCAATCGCCACGGCGGCCACTGTGATGCTTAATCTGACGACATTCTGGCGATGGGCGGGCAAGCAGCGGATGCCTTACGATCTCTTCGGCGAGCTTAAGAAGTGGTCCACGCCCGAATGGCTGATTTGGGTGCTGCTCGCGTTCGGCTTCGCCTATCAGGGTTTCAACTACGCCGGGATCAAACCCGCGGAGACCATCGCGCTCGACGCCTTTTTGTGCGTCGGAGCGGTCTACTTCTGCCAAGGCCTCGCGATCATGTCGTTCTACTTTGGCGTGCTCGGCATGCCGGCGGTGGCGCGGGTCGCGATTTACATCATCACGACATTACATCCGGTGCTGGCGGTGCTGGTATGCGTGGTCGGCGTACTGGATATGTGGATCGATTTTCGAAGACTCAAGCCCCCGAGCCAGGAGGCGGGAAACTTTAGTGACTTTCTCTAACGAAAGACGGAATCAGCAATGAACGTACAGATCATACTTAGCGAAGACGTCCCGAATCTGGGACGGACCGGCGATGTGGTGAAGGTGCGCCCGGGGTACGCGCGCAATTTTCTTTTTCCGCGCAAGCTCGCGGTCGAGGCCAACCCGAAAAGTATCAAGGCTTTCGAGCATCACAAGCGCATCGCGCTGGCGAAGCGCGAGGTGCAAAAAGGCGAGGCGTCCGAACTTAAACGAAAGCTCGAAGCGCTCGTCATCACTATCGGTGCGCATGCGGGAGAGGAGGGCAAACTCTTTGGCTCGGTAACCAACATCGATATCGAGCGTGCGCTGCGCGAGAAAGGAGTCAGCGTCGAACGGCGCAAGATTCATCTCGAGGAACCTATCAAGCAACTCGGCGAGTTTACCGTTCCGGTCAGGCTTCAGCCGGAAGTGGAGGCGAGCCTCAAGGTTGAAGTAAAGGCGGAGTAGGGGTCGCCGGACCATGATCAAACTTTACGACTTCCTTCCTTGTCCATTCGGACAGAAAGTCCGGATCGCATTGGCGGAGAAGGGTCTCACGTACGACCTGGTTCAGATCGATATCGCCAAGGGCGAGAATCGGCATCCCGATTTCTTCCGTCTGAATCCATTTGGGCGAGTGCCGGTGCTGGTCGACGAAGATACGACTATCTACGACTCGACCATCATCAACGAATATCTGGAGGACGAGTATCCGGAGCCGCCGATTCTTCCTCCGGTCGGCTCCAGCGCGATGCGTGCCCGCGCGCGACGCCTCGAGGACTTCGCCGATACGTCGTTCACGCCGCAGGTCGGCCAGTTGATGGCGGAGCTGGGCAAGCCGGACGCGGAACGCAACGCGGAGCGGCTGCAGCGGCTCAATCAGGCGGTCGAGCGCGTGCTCGACTACCTGAATCAGGAGCTCGCGGGCGCGCAATTTCTGGCCAACGATTTCTCGGTCGCGGAGATCGCTTTCATCCCGCGCCTCCTGGTGCTGCCGAATTTGGGAATCGAGGCAGGAACCAATCGGCCTAACGTCGATGGATGGATCAAGCGGCTGCTGGAGCGTCCGAGCCTTCGCAATCTGCAAGGCGTGACGACGGATTTCCTCGCGGGCGTGTAGTCGGAAACACATACGGCACCTGAGAGCTATGCGCCGTCCGGAATCAGGACGGCGCATTTTTCATCGGCGCGGTCGTCGACCTGCGACATCGCAATTGCGAAATATCATTTTCTGGATCATGTTGTCGCGCAGGGAGTGGACGACCAATGACGCTTGTCGAAACCGCATTCGAGCTCGTACCCAAATTGCGCGATGCCGCAGATGAGGCCAAGCGGCTGCGCCGGCTGCCCGACGCGAGCTGGAAGGCGCTACTCGAGGCCGGCATTCTACGCGGGTTACAGCCCTCGCGATGGGGCGGGGGCGAAACGAATCCCGCGAACTTCTTCGAAGCTATCGCCGAAGTATCGCGCGCCGACGGCTCGCATGGATGGGTGGCCGGCATCATCGGCGTACATCCGTGGCAGCTCGCGTTATTTCCGATGGAGACGCAGCAGGAGGTGTGGGGCGACGACCCGAGCGTGATGCATTCGTCGTCGTATGCGCCGACCGGCAAGGCGCGAAAAGTCAGCGGCGGATACCGGTTAAGTGGACGATGGTCGTTTTCGACCGGATGCGATCATTGCCAATGGGTCAACCTCGGGGGCATTACCGGTGGCATCGAGATCGATGGGGTCGAAGTTCCGGACACGCGATCATTCATGGTGCCGCGACGCGATTACCGCATCGACGACAATTGGCAGGTGGCGGGGTTATGCGGCACCGGCAGCAAAGACATCGTCATCGAGGATGCATTCGTCCCGGAGCATCGCAGCCAGTCGCATTGGGACTACGCGAGGGACCGCGAGCTGCCCGGCTGGAAAGTCAATCCATCGCCGCTCTATAGGTTGCCGTTTGCGCTCGTCTTCAACTACGCGCTGGTGGCCGCAGTGCTCGGGGCGGCGCGCGGCTTTCTCGAGCTATGGATCGAGATCAGCCGGACGCGCAAAGGCGGTCTCGGCGGTTTTGTCGGGGAAGATCCTTACTGCCAAAGCCTTCTCTCCGAAAGCACCTATGCCATTGAGGGCGGATTCATCAGAATGCGTCATGACTTCGACGAGCTGATCGAGGCTGCCACGGCCCATCGTGCGGTCTCAATCAAACGGCGCGCCATGATGCGCTACAGTGCTTGCCGCTCGGCGCAGCTCGCGGCGCACGCCGTCGATCGGCTGTTCGAAGCCAGCAGCGGCAAGGCGATCTTCCTCGATCACCCGCTGCAGCGCCGCTATCAGGACATCAAGGCGATGTTGGGTCACGCTTATCTGAACGTCGATGCTCCCGCGCGGATGAATGGAGCGCTTGCGTTCGGTCAGCGCGTGATGAATCCGTTCGTGTAAAAAGCGATGCGCCGTCCGAAGATGGACGGCGCATCTGATTGCGGTCGGTCGTGGATACGGAACGGCACGTTCAAGTCTAGACGATTCGCGCCCGCCGGGACAGCATCAGTTACTGCCGTAGGCGTCCTCGTCATCCGAGGTGACCGGTACCGTGCCCATCACCCGGTAGGTCAGCTTCGCGGCGAACAGCTTGTCGCCGATGCGGCCCTGCGGCTTCAGCGAACCGCCGTGTCGACGGCATCGCGGGCAAGCGATGGGTCCGCTGAGTAAGCTCACCGTCTCCGGTGTGATGCGCAAATCGAAAGTAAAGCCGCATCCGGGGTTATGACAGGTGGTGCGGTAAACGACGCCGCCCTTGCTCGCGCCGTTGCGGGTTTCATGTTTGGTTGTCGAAGTCGTGGTCTGCATCTTCAGCACCTCCCCTCCTGGGGGTTCTAAGCTCGCGCTAACCGAGCATCGCTTCTTACATCGCTATAGACGTAAGAATGGAGATAAAGTTTCAAGCAATCCATGTGCCTCTGCGTCGCGTTTGCGGTATTTCTCCAAAAACATAGGAATAATAAGCACAATTCCAAATCTGGTCATCACGCCTGCTGCTTCATCAACGAACGCATGATGAAGAAGGTATGTACTTTTTGCGACATCTCGCGAAATTTACCCTGTTATCGACCAAAATCAGACATTCGATGACCCCAAAAAATTCCCCGCCGCCCAAGGCTTTCCAGTACAATCTTTTAACCCTATATTTGCCCTTAGTAGCCGCTGCGGGCTTTTTCTCCCTTAGAGATCGCGCAGCAAAAGGGATGCATCTGCATGAGGACTCTTGCGCTTGTGATGGCGGGCGGTCAGGGGACGCGCCTCTACCCGTTGACCCGCGACCGCGCCAAACCCGCGGTTCCCTTCGGCGGCAAATACCGCATCATCGATTTCGTCCTTTCGAATCTGGTTAATTCCGGCATCTATTCCATCTACGTCCTGGTGCAATGGCGCTCGCAATCGCTCATCGAGCATCTCAAGGACGGATGGCAATTCGCGGGCTTGCTGGCGGGACATTTCATCACGCCGGTGCCCGCGCAAATGCGTCTGGGCGAGAGCTGGTATCAAGGCACTGCCGATGCCATCTATCAGAATCTGAATCTCATTGAGGACAACAAGCCCGACCTCATCGCGGTTTTCGGCGCAGACCACATCTACCGGATGGATATCTCGCAGATGATCGAGTTCCATCGCGAGCGCAAAGCCGCGGTCACCGTCGCAACGCTGCCCGTGCGGGTCGAGGAGGGCGATCAGTTCGGTATCGTCGATGTAGACTCCGGACTGCGCATCAGCGGCTTCGATGAGAAGCCGAAGAATCCGCGCTCGATGCCGGGTGCGCCGGGGATGTGCCTCGCCTCGATGGGCAACTACCTCTTCGATCCCGAGGTGCTTACGCGCGCGCTCATCGAGGATTCCAAGAAACCCGGCAGCAATCACGATTTTGGCAAGGACATCATCCCCGATTTGATTCAGCAGATGCCGGTCTACGCGTACAACTTCATGACCAATCGCATCCGAGGCGATTCCGAGTTGAACCTCGCGTATTGGCGCGATGTCGGGACGCTGGAGTCCTACTACGACGCCAACATGGACTTGCGCGACGCGCGCCCGCACCTCAACCTCTACAATTCGTATTGGCCGCTGCGTACCGCGTATTACGATCAGCCGCCGGCGAAATTCGTCTTCAATGAGGA
>Ga0070735_10004451_pt1 | contig 11821 bp, 7 predicted proteins | sample Coa_R1_FD_66443 | JGI IMG/M metagenome (GOLD analysis project Ga0070735, IMG submission 66443) | Surface soil microbial communities from Centralia Pennsylvania, which are recovering from an underground coalmine fire - Coalmine... | ecosystem: Environmental > Terrestrial > Soil > Unclassified ... | reverse complement strand
GCGTATGTGAATGTCTATCCGCCGCCGACCATCAGCGTGTCGCCCGGGAGCGTGTTGACCAACACATCGGCCACTCTGTCGTGGAACACGAACCACGCACAGAATTGCATGGGCAGCAGCAACGACCCGAACGCGGTCACCTTCAACAACAAGGCTGTGGGTGCCACGGGTCCCTTGTCGGTCAACCCGCCACCGATTCCGGGTACGTACACCTATTCGCTGTCCTGCACGGGTGTATCGACGGTCCCGGCCGCATTGACGGTCCTCGCGCCGCCGATGCTGACCTTTGCCGGCGGCAGCACCAGCCCGATGACTGCCCTGCAGAACAGCGGCACGGTGCTGAACTGGAATCAGAACGGCAACAGCGGCTGCACGTTGACGGGCACGGATGGCCTCTCCCAGGCGCTGAGCGCGAACCCGGCGAGTGGCACGACGACCGTCAACAACACCGTGAGTCCGCCTGCCGCGCCGGTAACCTACACCTACACGCTGGCGTGCACCGGCCCGCCGGTCACTCCGCCGCAGCAGCTGGCGCTCACCGTCGTCTCGCAACCCACGTTGAAGATTTCGCAGCCGAGCGTGATCCAGGGGTCGAGCGCGACGCTTACCTGGAACACCTACGGCAACAGCGGCCCCTGCAGCCTGACGAGCAGCCCAGCGGATTCGAGCCTGACGGTCGCATCCCCGCTCCCGGCGAGCGGCAACGCCACCGTGACGCCGACGTCCGCACAAACCTTCACCTACACGCTGGCATGTCCGGCGCCCACGGCGCCGGTTCCGCCGGTGAGCCTCACCGTCAACTCGCCCCTGCCGCCGATGATCAGTGTCTCGCCGAGCTCGATTACTCTCGGGAGCCCTGCGACCTTGTCCTGGACGATCAACCAGGGCGACGTCTGCACCGGCAGCAGCACGGGCACCGACACCAATGCGGGTGACGCCTTCACCGGCATGAAAGCGGTCAGCGGCAACATGCAGGTGACGCCGAATGCGACCGGCATGGATGTCTACTCGCTGAACTGCATGGTGCCCGCGGTGAGCAAGTCGGCGACACTGACCGTCAATTCGCCCCTCGCAGTGGTCTCGATCAGCGTCACCCCGGTCTATGACCTCGACATCGGCGACCCCGGGATCCTGGCCTGGAAGCTGAGCACCTACGCGACAGGATGTGTGGTGAGCGGCTCGTGGCCGAAAAACTCCGTGCCGCAGTTCTCCCCGTTCCCGGTGGGTTCGAGCGGATCGACGCGCGTGACCTGGAATTCGGCAGGGGTCTACACGTATACCCTCAGCTGTACCAATCCCGCGACTCCGGTGCAGACGAGTGTGACGATCACAACCGACCGCTGACGGACTCGTGGGTGGTTGCGCCTCAGCGCGCGACCCAGGTTGGATTCTCGCAGGCGTTCATCTGCCTGAGGAGTGCCTCGTTGCTCCATGACGCAGGAAGCTCGGCGTTCGCCTGCCGGACCGCCGCGGCGAGAGCGGATGAGTCGATGGCGGGAATCCGCGGCAGCATATAGCCCTGCAGGCGGTAGAGCGCCCCCTGGAGCTTTTCCAGCTGCCGAAAGAGCTCGGCGCTCGTGTCGATCCATTGTTGGCGCGACTGCGACGGGGTCACGCCCGCCGCCTCGCTCAGCGCGGAAATCATGTGCTCCTGCAGCGTAATCTGCGCCCTCAGCACCTCGACGCAGTACATGGAGTGGAGCTCCTCCTCGTTCGGCGCGCGCGATTGTGCCGTCGCCTGGCCGGCCGAGACTGAGAGGAGGGTGGCGAGTACGACGGCGCAGCTCACCGGCCCTTTCGCGATCTTGGTATCGATCCTCATTCGACTCATCAATATTCGAACTGATAGGTAAGCCCGACGCTGCTTCCCGGATCATTCTCCGGCGTCGTTCCCTGGGTCGTGGCGGTGCCGTTGCCGAGCCGCGTCTGAAGCTTCAGGTGCTTCGACAGATCGACGTCCACCTCGACCTGGCTGAAGCCCGTAGTGCTCTGCTTGGCTCCAACGAACACGCGGCTCGAGACGTAGCGACCGGCTTCGACACTCGTCCCGCCGCTTTGCGCGCCGCCGGTATTGCCGTTGCTGGCCGAGCCGACCGAGAGCCGGTCGAGTCCGAGCGCCTTCTGCACTTTGACCAGGGGGTTCGGACCGCCGCCGCCGACACCGCTGAGCGAGGCCAGCGCCACGCCGATCTCGGCCACCTGGAGCGTGGTGAGTTGTGCGGCGCTCTCTCCAAAGAGCAACCGCGCGAGGATCTCGTCCTGCGGCAGGGGTGGGGTGCTGCTCAGCTCGAACTGCGGTGCATCTGCAAGTCCGGTGATGTGCAGCGTCGCGGTCGCGTCGGCGACCGTGGATTGCGCGGTGAAATCGAGCGTCGGGTCGATTCGCCCCTTGAGGCCGACGCCGTTGAAGCTCACCTCACCCTTGGTGAAGGTCAGCGTGCTTCCCGAGAGGGCAAAAGTCCCGCGGATCATTTCGAAGCCGCCTTCGATTCGCGGCTCCTCGGTCGTGCCGCCGAGGTGCAGGTCGCCGCCGAGCTCCGCATTCAGGCCGCGCCCCTGCACCAGAACCTCTCGCGGGGCATGCATCTTGAGATCGAGCCCGATCACGAGGCGGTGCGCGGCGGGCGCGGGCGGCGCTTGCCCCGGGCGTCGCACGTCGAGCACCGCGACGTTCGCGGGGAGGCTGTTCGGGATGCCGATGACGGCGCGCCGCAGGTCGATGGAGCCGCCCACCTGCAGCCGCTCGCGCAGTGTCCCCGTCAGCCTGACGTCGGCGTCCAGCCTCGCGGTGAGGAGGTTGCCTGTGATCGGCTGGGCATTTTTCGCGATCAGCTCGAGGTCGATGGGGAGCTTTGGCTGCAGCACTGCGAGCGTGCCCGTCATCGACACCTCTCCCGGGGGGGCGCGCGCGGTGAGGTGTGCGATGCGCAGCACTCCGTGATCGCCGACCAGGTGCGCCGTGATGTCCGACAGGTGGACACCCTGCACGTAGTCGCGCAGCTCGCCATTGGCCAGATCCAGCGTGCCGCTGAGCTGTGGCGAGCCCGGTGCTCCGCCGACGGCCACATTGACCGCCACCGTGCCGGCCGCACGTCGCCCCTGCGCCTCGAGCATGGGATTGGCGAGTGCGGCATCGAGCTTGCCGGTGAGCTTGAGGTCCAGCGGCAGGTCGCGGGCGGTAAGCGGGGCAGTGCCGGCGAGGATGAGCTGAGTGGCGCGCCCGGCGCTCAGCTGGCCATCGAGCCGGACCGAAGCGCCGAGGAGTTGCGCGCTGGCCTTGAGGTCGAGGGCGTGCAGGTCACGCGCGGCCGCGTTGGCGAATCTCACGCCCTTGGCGCTCGCGGTGACGACGCCGGAGGGCGCGGAAGTCCGACCCTCGAGATGCGCTTCGGCGTCGAGGTCTCCTTCGGCGAGCGTGTCCGGAATGAAGGCATTGATCAGCGAGGGACCGACGTGGCGCACCGTGGCGTGCACATCGAGGTCTCCCGAGAGGCGGCCTTCCACAGTTATGACCGCTCGTTGCATTCCCAGCTCGAGCCGGTTGACCGCGAGTCCCTCGGCAAAGCTCACCCGGGCGGGGGCCAAGAGGTGCAGCGTCTGCCCGCGATAGCGCATCTGCGCGCGCTCGAGGGCGAGTACGCGGGCGTTGAGGTCGAGGCGCAACTCCGAGTCGAGGCTCGCGGGCACGCCGTGGACGTTCGCAGATCGCGCGCTCAAGCGCATGCGCAGCGCATCGGTGGGGCCGGTGCCCGTGAGCAGGACGCTCGCCGGCACGTTCGCCGCGACCAGATTGTGGCCCTCGAGGCGCACGCGGGCATCCGTGCGGGCGCGCACCGGCCGCAGCTCGAGATTCCCGTCGATCGATCCCGCGAGGCTCACGCCGGTGAGCGGCTGGAGGTCCGCGAGGCGCCCGATGCGCACTTGGAGCGTCCCGTGACCCGCCGCGAACTTCGCAGGCGTCACCAGATCTCCATTGATGCGTGCGCTCTTCCACTCGGCGCGCCTGATCGTGACATGGAAGGCATCGGCGCCCGCGCGCTCGAGCGCGGCATCGAGGCTGAGTGGTGCGCCATCGAAGCGTCCATCGGCCGCGACCTCGACGTCCGCGAGCGTCGGCAGTCCCCGCGCCGTAATGTGGGCTTCCACGGTCTCGCGCGGCGCGTCGCGGACCGAGAGGCTCGACACCAGGCGCATCCGGGCCGCGAGTGCCTTGAGCGGGCCGTCCACACTGCCCTCGGCGGTCACGGTGCCCCCGAGTGCGGGCGCGAGAGCGGAGACATCCACGAGGCCGGCCCGGTAGCTGGCGTGCAAGGAGCGGATGAAGGGCGTGCCGCTCGTCGATCCCCGCTCGGCGCCACCGCTCGCCAAGACCGAGAGTTTGGGTGTCGACAGAGTCAGGCGCTTAAGCTCGAGCGCGCGCTGTGACAGCGTCGCATCCATCTGCAGGTGCGAAGCGCCCGCGAGCAGCGTCCCCACCGCGCTGGCACCGGCCGCGAGCGCTCCATCGCCCTGCACTTCGAGGTGGGTGCTCATCCCACTGCGCCGGATCGAGCCGCGCAGCTCCGCGCTGCCCGAGATCCTCTGGCGAGCGATCGCGGCCAGCGGCTCGAGGTCGGGCAGGTGCAGATCGAAGTTCGCCTGCGGCGCCACGGCAGTGGCCGCATGGGCTCGGAGCGTAAAGAGCGCATGTCGGGCTTCGAGTTGCAGTGGACGCTGCGGGTCCTGAAGCTCCATGGCCGCCTCGATGCGCAGCGGCGCCTGCGCGAGAAGCTCAGGTTCAGGTCCCGGGAGCGTCAGGCCGTCGGTCCGGGCACGCAGCGAAAGCGTACCGCCCGCAACCGTGACGACGGCCTCGACCGCACGCATGCCCACGCCGCCTGGCGTCTCGAGTCCCGAGAGCTCCAGTTGCGCATCGGCGCGCGGTGAGCGGACCGGCCCGCGCCAGTGCCCGCGCAGTGAGACTTGCTTCCACGAGAGTGCGGCGCGCGGCGTCATCGCCGATGCCTCGACCTCATATCCCAGGTCGGCTGATTGCCTGCCGAGATCGAGTGTCCCGCGGACGTTGGCGAGCAAGGCGCCGGCCCGACCGTTGAGTACCAGCTGACCGGCATCCTGCGGTCCGCTGAGAGTCGCCTGTACCGAGAGTGGACCGAGACCTGGAAATCCGATCAGGTTTTCGAGCGGGCCGCCGGAGGGCTCCTCGAGAGTGAGCTTGGCGTCCATCCGCTGCCGGTTGAGTCGGGCACTGAGCTCGTAGTCGCCTTGTCCGTCGGTGCGATGCGCCGCAAGCTGCGCCGTCGCATCGAGGAGCGATTTGAAGTGAAGGTTGCCGCGCACCGTCAATGACACGCGCGTGCCGGCGAGCTGCGGCGCGAGCTCCAGCCGCTCGATGGACAGTTGCCGCAAATCGACCCGGGGTGGGGTGCCGCCGCCCCTCTTGCCGGGCTTGGGTTTCGGGCGGCGCTCGATGTCGAGCCGCCCGAGGTGCAGCTGCTCGATCTTCACCTCCCGACCGAGCAGCGCGAGGGGCGACCAGCGCAGCGAGAGGCCCTCGACAGTGAGCCAGACCCCGTCCGCATCCCTCAGCTCGAGGCGGGCGAGCTCGATCGCCTGGGGAAAGCGGCCCGCAAGCCCCGCAAGGCGCACCTGGCCGCCGCTTAAAGTAGCGACTCCGCGCTCGATCAGCATCCGACCGCCGGAGGTGTTGGCCACGATGAGGATCGAGGTGGCCAGCAGCACGAGCAGCAGGAGCGTGGAGCCGAGCGTCCAGACCGCGATGCGCAGCGCGCGGCGCATCAGAATGCCTGCCCCAGGCCGATGTACGCCTCGAATCGATCGTCGTTGCTGCGGCGGAAGGTCGGCACCGCGATATCGAAACGCAGCACTCCGATCGGAGTGTAGTAGCGAAGTCCCCCGCCGACGCCGAGCGTCCAGCAGCTGGTCGGACTCGGCGCGCTGCCGGGGCCCATGAGCGGATGGCTCGAGCTGCAACGGGCGCCCTGCAGCAGTCCATTGAGCCCCGTCACTTTCTCGCTCACTTCCCCGGCATCGGCAAAGAGCGCCACCCCGAAGCTGCCGCCCAGGCGCTGTCGGAACTCGAGGTTGAGCGCATTGATGGCCCGGCCGCCGACGGGCGTGCCGTCGGGAAACTCGGGGCCGACCGACTGGTAGCGATAGCCGCGCACCGTGCCGCTGCCGCCGGCGTAGAAGCGCTGGTCGGGCGGCAGGTCCGGGACCACGACCACCTTCCCTGCGACCAACTCGTCGACCTGGCCGATTCCGAGCGCGTTCGCCGCGAGCACGCGTAAGGCCAGGACGCTGCGACCCGGTGCTTCCTGCAGCAGGCGATGCAGGTCGAGATAGAGCGCGAAGCTCGCCTGGGTGACATAGAAGAAGGTGTTGGGTTGGCCGCGCGACAAAGTGGGCGCCACACTGACCGAAGCTCGCGCCCCATGCGTCGGATCTGCGAGCGGAGAGGCCAGGTTGGTCGAGTCGTACAGGAGCCCGAGCGGCAGCGCGTACAGGGTGTAGACGCGGGTCGTGTCCTCCTGGACGATGGACTCATGCTCGGCTGAGACGCCGACGCTCGCGCTCCAGATGCTGGAGAGCTTGCGGTTGAGCGTGATCCCGGCCGTCTCCGCCGTCTGATCGTAGGCCTGGAGCGACTGCTTCACCGCGCCGATCGCGAACTGCAGCGACTGGTCGCGATGCGCGAAGTCCGGGAGCAGGTATTTGGCGCTCGTGTCGTAGCCGATGCCGGTCGTGGCCGTGCCGCCGAGATTGATGACCTGGGCCGAGAGAGTGAGCTGCTCGGCATTGCCGCGCAGGTTCCGGTCGGTCCACGACACACCGGCGCTGCCGCCGAGGTCGCTCGAGTAGGCGCCGTTGAGGTTCACGGCATGCACCGGGCGCTCGCGAAACTGAAACGTGACCGGCACGCCGCCGTCGGCGTCCGGCGCTGTGCCGAGCTGCACGGTGACCGCAGAGAACACACCGAGGCTCAAGAGGTCCTTGCGCGCATTGTCGACGCTGAGTGCGCTGTACGGCGCTCCGGTGTGCAGCAACAGGCGGCGCCGCACCAGTCGATCCTCCACGCGCTTCAATCCCTCGAAGCGGATGGCGCCGACCCGGACCTTGGCTCCGGCGACCACATGGAACTTGAGGTTCAGCACGCGCGCGTGCGGGTCCTCATAGGCGACCGGTGCATCGACCCGGGCGAATGCGAAGCCCGAGTTCTCGAGCGTCGTCAGCAGGCGGGCGCCCGCGGCCAGGATGTCCGCGGCTACCGCCGGAGCACCCGATGAGAGCTGCAGGCTCGCGCGCGCGGCATCCGGCAGAGTGCCGTCGATTTCGATGCTGCCGATGCGATAGAGCGGGCCAAGGGTGAAAGTCACCCGGCAGTGCGCCGTCTTTCCAGCGGGCAGTGCACTCAGTGTATCGCCGAGCGAGGGCTCATCGAGCGCGATACCGTTGACCGTGACGCGCAGCGTCGCCTGGTAGTAGCCGAAGCTCTCCAGCACGGTCTTCAGGCGGTCGAGGTCGCCGCGTGCCCGCGCGATCAGGCCGAAGCCGTCGACGGGAACTGTGGTGCGCAGCGCCACCAGTTGCGAAGTGGCCTTGAGGGTCGAATCGAGGGCGGCGTTCCCCGTCGGCGAAAGCTCAACGCGATAGGACTGGGTACTGGCGCCGGCGCAGATCCGCGGTTGCAGCAACAGGGCGCCAAGCAGCATCAGCGCCAGTGCGGGTCCGCCGCCGCGAGTGGCTGAGTCTTGGGCGTGGGTGTGCTTTCCCGGCTCATTGTGCTCGCGCATCGTCCATGTCGCGTACGTCGGTCCGGGAGGACCGCCTTCCCGGCGAAATTAGCGGATTTGTCTGCGGGCGGCTGTCGGAGCGCGCGAGGCTCGCTTACCGGCGCCGGCTTTCACCGCATCGATTCAGCCGGCGTGGCGGAACGTGAGATTGATGCGGCAGTTGCCGGTGGCGGGATGCGTACCGTCCTTCAGCGGCAACACGCCGTGATAGCAGAGTCGCGAGGCGCCGCCCCAAACCACGGTGTCGCCGTGCTCGAGGAGGACGCGGGCGAAGCGCTCCGCCCGTCGGCAGCCGCCGAACTGAAATACCACCGGCAGCCCCAGCGACACCGAGACGATCGGCTGATCGAAATCGCGCTCGTTCTTGTCCTGGTGCGGCGTGAGCCGGGCGCCGGATACGTAACGGTTGACGAGGCAGGCGTCGGGACGAAATCGCACGTAGCCGCCCGCGCTCGCAGCGCGCATCGCGATACTCAGGAAGGAGGGCGGCATGGCAGGCCAGGGTTGCGCGCTCAACGGGTCCTCATGTGCGTACCGGTAGCCGCGCCGGTCGGAGACCCAGCCGAGCGCTCCACAGTTGGTCATCGCGACCGACATGCGAAAGCCTCCGGGTGTCTCCATGTGCCTGAGAGGCGCCACGCCGCACACTCCCTCCAGCTCCTCGAGCAGCGCCGTGGAGTCCGCGCGGGCAAAGCCGCGCAATACGACCGCGCCCGGGCGCAGCGGCTCGGTCGCAAGAGCGGCGTCGGGAAGCGCCTCGAAGAGTGACCCCTGACCTTTCATGTTGCGTCGTGAAAAATGATGCCGAGCGTGTGGCGCGATCCCCGCCGGAGGCGGCTGACGCCATGACGGTGCCTGACGCGGTAGGTTCCGCGACTCCCCTGCACGGGCCGCTGATTGACCGCGAAAATTGCCGCATCGCCCCGCTGCAACGGAATCACCTCGGCGCGCGACTGCATCCTCGGCCTCTGCTCGGTGAGCACGAGCTCGCCCCCATCGAACTCCTCGCCCGGCTTCGATAACAGGATCGTGACCTGAAGCGGAAAGACGTGCTCGCCGTAAAGATCCTGGTGCAGACAGTTGTAGTCGCCCTCCACATACCGCAGCAGGAGCGGGGTCGCCCGACACTGCCCCGCTGCGTGGCAGCGGGCGAGGAACTGCTGGTGATCTTGCGGAAAGCGCAGCGGCTCGCCGAGCTGCTCGTTCCATCGGTTGGCGATGAGCGAAAGAGGCGGGTAAAGCATCGCTCGAAGCCGCGCGATCTCAGCCGGCAGGGGGTAATTGAAGTACTTGTATTCCCCGCGCCCAAAGCCGTGACGACTCATCACGACCCGGCTGCGGAAGAGCGAATCGTCCTCATAGAGCCCCGCGAGCTCGGCGCACGTCGATTGGGGCATGAGCTCCGGCAGCACGGCGACCCCGCTTAAGTTCAGTGACTCGGCGAGCTTTGGCCATTCGGGTGGCTTCATGGGCTTCAGCGTAGGTAGCGGCGATCCCTTCGGCACTCCGATTCTTGCTCTCCCGGGGAATCACTGCGGCGCCTGGGCCACGTGCTTGCGCGAGGTCGCATCGATCCAGGCGGTGATCTCATCATGCAGGATGGAGAGCGGCATGGGCCCCTCGTCGAGCACTGCGTCATGAAAGGCACGGATGTCGAACCGGCTCCCCAGGGCCTGCTCGGCTCGGCGCCGCTCGGCCAGAAACTGCAGCTCGCCGATCTTGTACGCCAGCGCCTGCGCGGGCCAGGCGATATAGCGTTGCGTCTCCCGCACCACGGATTTCTCGGGGAGAGCGGTGTTCTCGCGCAGGCAGCTCTCCGCCTGTTCCCGGCTCCATCCCCTCCAGTGGATGCCGACGTCCATCTCGAGGCGGCAGGCGCGCCACATGTCGAAGGAGAGCCGACCGAAGTGCTCATAGGCATCCCGGTACACGCCCATCTCCTTGCCGAGCTGCTCGGCGTACAACGCCCACCCCTCGACGAACGCCGTGGGCTCGTCCTTGCGGCGGAAGGGCGGCAGATCGGTCCGCTCCTGTGCGAGCGTAATCTGCAGGTGATGCCCGGGCACGCCCTCGTGCAATATCCAGGCGGGGAGACCAAAGAGCGGGCTCTCAAAAGAGTGTGCGCCCACGACCACGGTTCCCGGGGCGCCTTTCTGCGGATCGCCGAGGTCATAGCCGCTCGAGGAAGCCTCGAGCTCCGGTGGCTTGATCCGTATGGTCCACGTGAGCCGCGGCAGCTTTCCAAACCAGGCGGGCAGCAGCCCATCGACCCGCTTGCCGATCTCGCTGGCCTTCTCGATGTAGGTCTGCAGGTCGGGCGCGTAGAAGCGTTTGTCGGTGCGCAAGGTGGCGATGAATTGCGGCAACGTGCCGGTGAAACCGGTCGCGCGCATCGCCTCTTCCATCTCGGCGTGTATTCGGGCGACCTCGCGCTCGCCCACCGCAAACACTTCATCCGGCCTCATCTCGGTGGTCGTCGAGCGCCGCACCTCGAATGCATACCAGGCGCGCCCCTCCGGGAGGCTCGAGGCGCCGAGCGCAGCGCGGGCGTGCGGCACGTAGTCATGCTCGAAGAAGGAGACGAGCCTGCGCTGCGCGGGCTTGACCGCCTGCTCGACAGCGGCCACGCCGTCGGCGCGCAGCCTCGCCTGGCGGTCGACTGCAATGGTCGCAGGGAGCTGGTGCAGAGGGGCGAGCAGCGGACTCTCCGCCGCCGGCTGATCGGCGGCGATTCTCAGAATGGCAAGTACCGCGGCAGCGGTCGGTTGCGGTTGGACGAATCCGGTCGCGATACCGCGCTCGAGATTGGCGACTTCCTGGTCGAAGTAGCCGGGCAGTGCGCGCAGCCGCGCGATCCACGCGACAGCCTCGGCCTCGCTCCGCAGCACGGTCGTCTCGGCGGCGTAGTTGCCGGTGTTGAAGAATCCGTCGCCGTTGTCGAAGGGAATGCGCGCCTCATCGAAACGCGCCGCCTCGATCCGCATGCCGAGTCGCCACGCGAGCAGACGCCGGGTCAGCGCATCCTCACTCCCCGCGGGGGAAGGCGGCAGAGCGGCAAGTCGCTGAGCCAGGCCCTCGAGGGCTTCGGTGCGCCGGGCCTCGGCCTCCTGGCTGACATCGGGCCATCCCGGCCCCTCCTTGGGGTCGCTCTGGCGCTCGATGGCGGATTCCTCCGCAATGATCTTCTGCAACGCCGGGCTGCTGGCGGCAGCCGCGGCGCAAAACACGGCCGGAATCAGCACGAGAGTCTTCAGGACGAGCCGCATGGGGGTACTCGTTTTCGCTATGGGCACCGACGAGGAAGGTATCATCGACTGATGATGAGGCCAGTGCTGCTCGCCGAAGGTGCGAGTGATCCGTGAGCCCTGCCCAGGACCCGCGTCTGTTGCGCCGCCTGTTGCGGGCGAAAGACCGGATGGACGCCGCTTCGCACGAGAGGTGGCCCGTGCGACGGCTGGCCCGAGTCAGCGGCGTCTCAGCGGCGCACTTCGCGCGCTCGTTCAGGGAGGCCTTTGGCCTCCCGCAGCACCGCTATCTTCTCACGCGGCGCATCGAGCGCGCGACGGCGCTCCTTCGTGAGAGCGACCTGTCGATCACCGAGATCGCCTTCCAGACCGGCTGGGGGAGCCTCGGTACCTTCGGGCGCATTTTTCGCGACATTACCGGGGAAAGCCCGGGCGTACTTCGCGCGCGCAGCAGGACGATGCCCGGCGAGCCGGGGCGCGTGCCGGCCTGTGTCCTGAGCGCAGCGCAGCGGCCGCACCTCACCACCGCAGTTTCGGAGAAGCGACGGCGTGCGGCAGACGGTATAAATGCCTCCGAAGAAGAGGAGGCGACATGACACAAGGCGTACAGGTGGCTGGATTGTATGTGCGCGATCAGGACGAGGCGCTCGCGTTCTACGTCGAGAAACTCGGCTTCCGCGTCCACACGGATGTGCGCAACGGTGATTATCGATGGCTCACGGTGCAGCATCCGGAGCAGCCGTCGCTCCAGCTCGGGCTCTTTGC
>Ga0070735_10004449_pt1 | contig 11825 bp, 8 predicted proteins | sample Coa_R1_FD_66443 | JGI IMG/M metagenome (GOLD analysis project Ga0070735, IMG submission 66443) | Surface soil microbial communities from Centralia Pennsylvania, which are recovering from an underground coalmine fire - Coalmine... | ecosystem: Environmental > Terrestrial > Soil > Unclassified ... | reverse complement strand
GCGTCGCAGATCGCATCCTGAAGCGCGGAATCGGTGGACGTCGGTCCTGTTGAGGGATCGAATCCCAGAAAAGCGGCGGGCTTGAATCGCGCAACAGCTTGCCGGATTTCCTGTTTCAGCGTGTCGTCGCGAAATCCGAGGCGCTCGGCGGCATAGGCTCCAAACAGCAGGTCCGCGAGTGCGTTGGCCGACGCGCCTGGATTGGGATGCGGGTGCTGGCGCCGCCACTCTACAGCGCGCTCATGTCCCATGGCGGCGGCCTTTGCGCGAAGATCGGGGTCCGCGGACGTCGAGGCGATTTCGAAGAAGCACCACAGGTAATCGGATCCGTATTCGTTGAAATTCGCCGGCTCGCGCGCGGTGCGGTAAATGAAATCCAGGCCGCGTTGGAGCGCGCGCGCTTTCTGCGCCCTGGTGTATTGCGAGCCGAGCCACAACGGCTCATCGCGCGTCGCGACCGCACGCGTGTGGCATCCGCACAGGACCATCATCGCGATCGGCAGGATCCGCCAGTTCACTCAGGAATTATAAAGCGAGTTGATCCTCGCGTCGCGTTGCGGTATGAGTAGGAAGCCATGTCTAGCTACGAACAGATCACCTACGAGGTCTCCAGCCTGGTCGCGACCATTACGCTGAATCGGCCCGACAAGCTCAACGCGTGGACGCAAAAGATGGAACAGGAGGTCACTGCCGCGATCCGCGCCGCTGCCGCCGACGCGAGCGTTCGCGCGATCATCCTGACCGGGGCCGGCAAAGGATTCTGCGCGGGCGCGGACATGAGCCTGCTCTCTGCGATCTCGCAAGAGCCCGCGCCACGCTCGGAGTTCCTCACTGACGTCAACGTGGACGGCGACGTGCGCGCCGATTTCCGCAAGAAGCACGCGTGGCTGCTGTCGATTCCCAAGCCGATCATCGCCGCGATCAACGGCCCCTCGGTCGGCCTCGGGTTCATCATCCCGCTGTACTGCGATTTCCGATTCGCGTCGGAGAAGGCCCGTTTTTCGGCGATTTTTTCCAAGCGCGGTCTGGTGGCCGAATACGGGCTCGCCTGGATGCTGCCGCGGATCGTCGGCCTCGGCAACGCCATCGAGATGATGTACACCTCGAAAATCATCGACGCGCCGGAGGCGCTGCGGATCGGCCTGGTGAGCCGGGTGATGCCGGAAGAAAATTTCCTGGCGTCGGTGCAGGAGTTCGCGCGCGAGCTGGCTTCTTCGGTTTCGCCGCGATCGCTGCGCATCATGAAGCGGCAAATCTACACGGGACTACTGCAAAACCTGGGCGAAGCGTTCGACCTGGCGATCGAGGAAATGAAAGCCAGCTTCGGTACCGAGGATTTCCGGGAAGGCGTCGCGCACTTTTTGGAAAAGCGAGCCGCCGCGTTTACCGGACGTTAGTTGCGTACCAAGTCAGTATTCGGTCGGTCTTTTTCACCACACGGCGATCTCTAGTTAACGCGTTCGATGATCGTCGCCGTCGCCATTCCGAAGCCGATGCACATCGACTGGAGTCCGTAGCGCCCGCCGGTCCGCTCGAGAATGTTTACCAGCTTGGTCATCAGCACCGCCCCGGTGGCGCCCAGCGGATGCCCGTGCGCGATGGCGCCGCCCTGGATATTCAACCGGTCCATCTTGGGGTGAATTTCGCGAGCCCACACCAGCGGCACGCAGGCAAAAGCTTCGTTGATTTCGAACGCATCGATGTCGTCCGCTTTCAATCCCGCCATCGCGAGCGCTTTTTGCGTCGCCGGAATAGGACCGGTCAACATCAGTTCCGGATCGCTGCCGACCACTGCGCGAGCCACGATCCGCGCCCGTTTGCGCAGCCCCAACTCATCGGCCTTGCGCCCGCTGGCGAGCAGCACCGCCGCGGCTCCGTCGGAAATCTGGCTGGAATTCGCCGCCGTCACCACGCCATCGGGCCGGAAAACCGGCTTCAGCGCGCGCATTCGCGATAAATCCGGATTGGGGCGGACGCCTTCATCTCCTTCCAGCCCGTGGAATGGATAAATCTCGCACCGCGTCCAGCCGTTGCGCTGTGCGGCCGCGGCGCGGCAGTGGCTCTGCGCGGCGAACTCATCAAGTTCATCGCGCTTGACGCTCCACTTCTCCGCGATCATCTCTGCAGAAATTCCCTGGTGCAATAGCTGGCACGGGAAATCGGCGCGGAACTCGTCGGTGATCGCGCCATCCGAGCCCATCGCCACGCGGCTCATGGATTCGACTCCGCATCCGATGGTCATCTCCATATCGCCCGCGGCAATCGCCTGCGCGGCGAAATGAATCGCCTGCTGGCCCGATCCGCAGAACCGGTTCAACTGCAGCGCCGGGACCTCATCGGGAAAGCGCGCCTTCAATCCGGCCAGACGCCCGATGCACGTCCCCTGCTCGCCGTGCGCCGAAACGCATCCCGCGACGATATCCTCTACGTGCCGCTTGTCGACGTGCGCGTGGTCCACCAGCGCGTTCAGCGTCTGCGCCAGAAGATCGACGGGATGCACGCTGTGCAGCGCACCGTCCTCCTTCCCGCGCCCGATCGGCGTCCGGATCGCGTCCACGATGAAAACGTCCCTCATGCTGCCTCCATTCCTCCAGATATTCTCGCATGCGACTTCGCGTGGCGCTCACGTCGCGCCATACGCTACCGTAGAGATGTGTTGGCTATGGCGTGGTTCACGCGTCCCAAATCAGGAGCCGAAGGCGGAGCGGAAGGCGAAAAGCGCGTTCGCACGGAAGGCCTGTGGCTGAAGTGCGATACCTGCGGCCAGATCGTCTGGAAAAAAGCGCTGGACGAAAACCTGCAAGTCTGCCCCCGCTGCGAGCATCATTTTCATCTGGACGCGCGCTCCCGGCTGGCCACGCTGTTCGACGACGGAGTTTACCAGGAGCTCGATTCCGAGCTGGTCTCCACCGATCCGCTGCACTTCGAGGATTCGAAAAAGTACAGCGAGCGCCTGGCCGCCATGCAGGAAACCACTTCCATGTCGGACGCGCTCATCTCCGCCACGGGCGTGCTGAACGATCGCCCGGTGAACATCTGCGCCATGGAGCTTCGGTTTATCGGCGGCAGCATGGGGGCGGTGGTGGGTGAAAAAATCACGCGCGCCATCGAGCGGTCGCTCGATCTCCGCAAACCCCTGATCATCGTTTCGGCTTCCGGCGGCGCGCGCATGCAGGAAGGCGCCATCAGCTTGATGCAGCTCGCCAAAATCTCCGCGGCCCTGATGCGCCTGGATGAGGCGCGCGTGCCCTACATCAGCGTGATGACCGACCCGACCACCGGCGGCGTCACCGCCAGCTTCGCCATGCTGGGTGATCTGAACATTGCCGAACCGGGAGCCCTGATCGGTTTCGCCGGCCCGCGCGTGATCGAGCAGACCATCCGCCAGAAACTTCCGGAAGGCTTTCAGCGCAGCGAATTCCTACTGGAACACGGGTTTCTGGACGCGATCGTCAAGCGCGCCGAAATGAAGCAGTACCTCTCCAGCGCTCTGAGTTTCTTCTGCGACTAATGTTTCGCGGCTCCGCTGCCGTTTACATCGATAGGTGCGAAACTCGACTCTCGATGTCCTGCGGGCTGTGGCGATCCTGCTGGTGTTCGGCCGCCATTCCGAAGGACTCCCCTTCCTCGGACGCTTCGGATGGGCCGGCGTCGACCTGTTTTTCGTCCTGAGCGGTTTTCTGGTTTCCGGGCTCCTGTTCCGCGAATATCAGCAGCGCCGCGAGATCCAGCCCGGCCGGTTTCTGATTCGCCGCGGATTCAAAATCTATCCGCAGTTCTATTTCCTGATCGCAATGACGGTCGGCGGAATGCTGTTCGCCGGGATTCCGATTCACTCGAAACCATTCGCAGCGGAGATCGCTTTTTTTCAGAACTACACGCCGGGGCTGTGGGACTACACCTGGTCGCTCGCGGTGGAGGAGCATTTCTATCTGCTGCTGGCGATCGTGCTGATGCTGGTCGCGCGGCGCGGCGGGGACGATCCGTTCCGCAGGCTTCCTGTCTGGATCGCGGGAATCAGCGCCGCGATCCTGCTGCTGCGCGTCGCGACGTGGCGATTCGATCCGGATACTTCGCTGTACCTCCACATTGCTCCGTCGCATCTTCGGATGGATTCGCTGCTCGCCGGCGTGCTGCTGTCCTACGTCCGCTGCTTTCACCCGGATCGCCTGGCGACGTTCGCGCGGCGCTTCGCCGGCTGGATCCCGCCGGTAAGCATCGCTCTGCTTGCGCCGCTGTCGTTCCTGTATCAGGAAGACCCGTTCATTTATACGGTGGGGTTCAGCATGGTCTCCGCCGGATTCACTCTGCTGCTCCTGAGCACGTTGTATCCGGTCAAGCCGCGGAAACCGGGAATCGCCGGGCGAGCCATGGCCGGACTCGGCCGCGTCTCCTACGCGTTCTATCTGTGGCACGCCCCGGTGATTTTTCTGACCGGCCGCCTCGCTCTGCCGCACCCCGCTGCGATCGCGTTATCGTTCACCTTCACGCTGGCGGCCGCCTGGCTGACCACATGGCTGATCGAGAACCCAATGCTCCGCCTGCGCGACCGTTGGTTCCCGTCCTCGTCCCCCGCGCCAGTCATAGCGCAGAACGAGCCAGCCATCGTCACAGCCGGTTAGAATAGAGGTATCTGCGTTCATCCGCGTGCATCTGCGGCCATCTTGTAAGTAAATGATCCAACTCCAAGGCGCCGGAAAACGATTCGGCCCGAAGATCCTCTTCGAAAACTGCGACTGGCTGATTACGCCCAAAGAACGCACCGGCCTGGTTGGCGCTAACGGCACCGGCAAATCCACGCTGCTCAAAATCCTCGGCGGCATGGAATCGCTCGACTATGGCTCGATGACAGCAATGAAGGGCATCACGCAGGGCTATCTGCCGCAGGACGGCCTCACGCTTTCCGGTAAGACGATCTTTGCCGAATGCATGAGCGTGTTTTCGGATCTGCATGAGATGGAGCGCGAGCTCGACACGCTGCATCACAGCCTGGCTGAGCTCGATCCAGCCAGCGCCGATTACGCCGCCGCAGCCGACCGCCTGCATCACATCGACTCTGAATTCCGCAATCGTGACGGCTACGCGATCGAGGCTCAGGTCGGCACGGTGCTCGACGGGCTCGGATTCCGCAAGGAAGACTGGACCCGCCGCACCGAGGAATTTTCGGGCGGCTGGCAGATGCGCATCGCCCTCGCGAAGCTCCTGCTGGAAAAACCCAACATGCTGCTGCTGGACGAGCCCACCAACCATCTCGATCTGGAAGCGCGCAACTGGCTGGAACAGTATCTTTCCACTTATCCTTACGCCTACGTGCTGATTTCGCACGACCGCTATTTCCTCGACATCACCGTCAACAAGACCGTCGAGATCTGGAACAAGCAGATCCATTTCTACAGCGGAAATTACGACAAGTATCTGGCTCAGAAGACCGAGCGCCGGACCCAGCTCGAAGCCGCGTACCGCAACCAGCGCGATCGCATCGAACAGTTGGAAGCCTTCATCAATCGTTTTCGCTACCAGGCCACCAAGGCCAAGCAGGTGCAGTCGCGCATCAAGGAGCTGGACAAAATCGAGCGGATCGAAATCCCGCCCGACGAGCAGACCATTCATTTCTCTTTTCCGCAACCCAAACCGAGCGGGCGCGTCGTGGCCGAATTCAAGGACGTCTCGAAAAACTACGGCCCCAAGCACGTTTTTTCCGGGGCGAGCTTCATCATCGAACGCGGCGACCGCATCGCGCTGGTCGGCATCAACGGCGCGGGAAAATCCACCATGATCAAGCTGCTGGCTGGCACCGAGCCGCTGACCTCGGGCTCCTACAACCTGGGGCACAATGCCCTGCCCGACTATTTCGCGCAGGACCAGTACAAGGAGCTCGATCCGAACCGCCGCATGCTCGACGATCTTTCCGACGCTGCGCCCCGATCCACCATGACCGAGCTCCGCACACTGCTGGGCTGCTTTCTATTCAGCGACGACGACGTGTTCAAGCGCATCGGCGTGCTTTCCGGGGGCGAGCGCAATCGCTATGCTTTGGCCCGCATGCTGTTGGCGCCCTCGAATTTCCTGCTGCTCGACGAGCCCACCAATCACCTCGATATGCGCGCCAAAGACGTGCTGCTCGAGGCGCTCAGCAAATACTCCGGCACAGTGGTTTTCGTCTCGCACGACCGCTACTTCATTGACAACCTCGCGACTCGAGTTTTCGAAATCGAGGACGGCCACGTTCACGTCTATCCCGGGAACTACGAAGACTATCTGTGGAGGAAGGCCGGCGGCGCATCGCCGGTGGTCAGCGAACCCGAACCCGAGCCGGTGGTCGTCGCCGTTGCCGCGGAGCATAAAAAGCGAGTCAATCCGATGAAGCTGCAAAAGCTCCAGGATCGTCTGCGCGAAGTGGAGCAGCAAGTCGCCTCGCTAGAATCGGAGATCGCCCAGCATGAGGCGGCACTAGCCGATTTCAAAAGCGTCGAAGAAACCATGCGACTGAACGATCTGGTTTCCACGCGACGCAGCGAATTGGAAACGCGCGTGAAGGAGTGGGAACAGTTGTCGGCGGACCTGGAAGCGGTCAGTTAGTTCGCCAGCACCGCGGGCGAGCTTTGGTGCGACGCGGTCAGATAGCTGGCGATCCCCAGATTCTTGTAAACCTGCCCCGCGATTCCCGATGCGGTCGGACCGCTCACCAGACGTCCTCCGGTCAGCAGCACCACCACAACCAGCTTGTTCTTGCCGACTTCGGTAAACGATCCGAACCAGCCCAGATGCGTGGGTGAGCGCGAATCGGTGCAGGTGCCGGTCTTGCCGAAGATGGGCTCTTCCGGATCGAATCCGATGCGCCGGGCCGTGCCGTACTCCACCGCGCCCATCATGCCCGGTCTGACCTCGGGAATGAACTCTTCGATGTCGAGCCGCCGCTTTACGCGCGGCAGGATCGTCTGCGCTTCCGCAACGCTCTTGGGATGCTGCAGGTAGTACAACGTTCCGCCATTCGCCACCGCTCCGATGATCGCGGCATATTCCAGCGGAGTCATCGAAATCCCGTCACCGAAGCTGGTCATCATACCGACGCCGCTTTTGGGAACCGTCGGAGTCAGCAGACCGGCATGCTCTTCCTCGATGTCCAGGCCCGCCTTCTCGCCGAGTCCGAACAACTTGGCGTAGTAGCTGACGCGATCGAATCCCAGCCGCTGCCCCAGCGCCGCGAAATACTGGTTATTCGACTTCGCCAGAGCCGTGGTCATATCGAAGGTGGTCCGCCCGTAAACGCGGATCAACGTCTGGCGATCGATGATGCCTTCGCTGAGCGCGGCCAGCGCCACGGGAACCTTGATGGTCGAGCACGGCTGATATCCGCTCTGAAACGCGAGTTTCTGATTCACGATGGTGAGGATGCGCCCCGTCATCGGGTCGGTCACCACTATCGCGCCGTTCATAGGCCCGAGCGCCTCCACCGCCGCGCGGCGAACCGTCAGGTCCTCGCCGTCGATGAAGTCGCCGTCGGTGGAATCCGCGAAATTCGGCACCCGCCACGGACCGCTCAACACGGTCTTTTTGGACCGGGCCTTGGGGGAGACTACGTGCAGCGTCGCCGCTTTCGCCGCCAGCGGCTTGGCCGAGTGCGTCGATTTCTTCTTTTTTGCGGAGGTTACTGCCAGGAGGTTGGAAGCCCAAACTACTGAGAAAAGGACTAGTACACTGCGGATCAGTACGGAATACCGGTTTTTAGGAGCCAAAGCTTCTCCTTAAACTTTACGTTTCACTGCGTAAGACAGACTTACATATTGTGCAGGAACTTGCCCTGCTTCGTCAAGCCATCCCCTTGTCTTATCGGCAGATCGACCCGATTGCCCCAGGCGGATCCAGAGGGACCTCCCGGAGGGGGCCTCCTATGAGGCATAACGTGCAACGTCACTCTTCACGCAAGGTATTCATCGGATCCAGCCGCGCCGCTCGCCGAGCCGGGACGTAGCTGGCCAAAAGAGCGATCGACGCCAGCAGGCCGATCGCGCCGATGAGCGTCGACGGATCGGAGGGTTTCAGGCCGTACAGCATCGACGCGGCGGCTCGTCCGGCCCACAAAGCGAGCCCGATGCCCACCACCGATCCGATGGCGAGCAGCATCGCAGCCTCGCTGAGGACCAGTCGGATCACTCGGCCGCTGCCGGCTCCTAGTGCGATGCGGACCCCGATTTCGTTGCGCCGCCGCGTCACCATGTACGCGATCACACCATACAGCCCCAGCACCGCCAGGGTTCCCGCGAGCAGCCCGAAGGCTCCGGCCAGCGCCGCCATCAGCCGCTCCCTCATCAGCGAGTTCCTGAGTTGATTGGTGAGAACCGCGAGCTGGACTCCGAACGCCGGATTCACTTCCGCGGCTCCCTTGCCCGCGCCCTCAATGATCTGCCGTGCCGAGGCGTTGGTGCGCAGAACAAACATCGGGAACATTGCGGGATCGTAGTCCTGCGCGATCGGGAAATACGCGATGGGCAGGAAATCCTCGCGCAGCTCGGCGTATTTGGTGTTTCGAACCACGCCCACCACCTGGTAGACGTCATCCGGTTTTCCTGCTCCAGCGTCCACGCGGAAAGAACGTCCCACGGGATTTTTTCCCCTGAAGACTTTTTGCACGAACATTTCATTCACGATGGCGACTCTGGGAGACCCGACGCGATCACGCTCGTCAAAATCGCGCCCTGCGAGAAACCCGGTGCCCATGGTTTTGAAGTAGCCCGGACCCGCGCGATTGTAGTTGCAATCCACGCGCGCGTCGGAGGTCCCGTCCGCCCAGGTTATGTCGTCCCACCCCGCGCCGCTGACCGGCATCCAGCCAACCTGGGCCGCCGAAATGTTGTCGGTATGAGCACGGATCCGGTCGAGCAACTCGCGATAGAGTTCGGGGAGCCGTTCTTTCGGGTAGTGGCCCGGACGAACGTCCACGCTCACGGCGACGATTCCTTCGGGACGGAATCCCGGATCCACCTGCATCAGCTTTTGGAGGCTGCGGACGAACAGCAGCGCGCCCACCAGCAGCACCAGCGACAACGCCACCTGCGCCACCACCAGAATCCGGCGCAGGCTGAACCGATCGCGAGCGTCGGTGAGTCCCCGCGAACCGGACCGCATCGCGGAAGCTGGAGTGATTCGCGTGGCTCGGATCGCGGGAGCCAGGCCGAACAGCATGCAGGTCAACACCGCGATGCCGGTCATAAACCCGAGCACCCGCCAGTCCAGCGCGAGTCCTACAAACACAGGATTGCCCGAGGTGTCCAGAAACGCGACCAGCGCGCGGCTCAGGACTTGCGCGAGGACGGTTCCCAAAGCGGTCCCCGTGATCGCCAGCAGCATGCTTTCGGAAAGCAGTTGTGTGATCAGCCTGCCGCGCGACGCGCCGATCGCCTGGCGGACCGCGATCTCGCGCTCCCGGACGCTCGAGCGCGCCAGCAGCAGATTCGCCAGGTTCGCGCACGCGATCAGCAGCACCAGCCCTGTGGCCGCCAGCAGAATCCACAGCGGATTCTCATACTGCCTGCGCAACTGTGAGACTCCGGTCGCTCCCGGTGTGACCGTCAGCTTGTTCGCCAGATACTTCTTCGCGTTATCCGGCTGATAGGTTTGCGGAACCGTCGCCTCCATGATTCCGGGCGAAAGAGTCTGGAGATGCGCGTTCGCCTGTTCGATACTCCCGCCGGGCTTCAACCGGCCCATTGCCGAAATCCACCACGCATGCCGCACTGGAATGCGGCTCTTGCCGCCCTGCGTAAGCATTGGTTCCGAGCAAAACGGAACAGCCACATCGTATTGATTGCCGACTTCCATTCCGAAGAAATTCGCGGGCGTCACGCCGATGATCTTGATGGGCCATCCGTCCAGTTTCACGATGCGTCCGATGGCTGCGGGATCGCCGCCCAGCTCCCGTTGCCAGAAAGCGTAACTGATGACGCCGTTGGGAGATCCGCAGCCGAGCCTGTCATCCTGCGCCGCGAATGTTCGCCCGATCGCCGCCTGAACCCCCAGCACGGAAAAGAAATTCGCGGTCACGTACATTCCTTCCGCCCAGCGGACTTCGCCTCCCTGCGCCAGGTTGAACTGGGTCTCGCTCCACGCCAGGGTGTCGGAAAAAACCTGCTGGCGATCGCGAATCTGCTCCCATTGGGCCCACGTAAGGCGCGCGCTGCGGCTGGAATACCATCCTGACCGGATGGATCCTTTGGCGGTGTCGATAAAGCCCAGCTCGTGCGGATTTCGCACGGGCAGCGACTCAAGACGGATCGCGTCGATCAGTTGAAACACCGCCGTGTTCGCCCCAATCCCCAGCGCCAGCGACAAAACCGCCACGGTGGTGAAGATCGGGTTGAGGCGAAGCTGGCGCAGCCCGAAGCGAAGATCCTGCAGAATCACAGCCATACGAGTAGTACGTGCGGAGCGGTCGTCGGTTAACCAAGATTTAGAGAAAAACTTTCGCGAGGTGTCGCCAATCGGTTATTCCTTTGCTATCATAGCTGTAGATGCAAAAACACCAAGCCACGCTTTCGGCCTTTCAGTTCCGGCGTACCACGGCCGACCTGATCCAGGTTTTCAACGAAGGTTCGTATCTGATGGCGGAGTACAACGAGCGCACCGGAAACGTCAGCTGGCAGCGCGTTCTGCTGGCGACCCAGCGGGAAACCATCGAGAGATGGCTGCGCGACCACTATCCGGTAAAAACTCCTCCACCGCCGGTTCGCAAGCAGGTGGAAGCCCGGCCGCGCCGCACCACCGCGCGACGGCCCCTGGCGCATCGTAAAGCCGCATCGCGGTAGTTCTCATCAACACCGACGTTTCCGGTCCTGCGCCGACGTTCAGTTACACTTGCTAGCGGATGGATTCCAAATCCGCTCTTGGCTGGCAGATGTGGCGAGCCTTGGCGCTGCTAGTCATTTCCGGATTGCTGAATTACGTCGACCGGTCCAATCTCTCCATTGGCGCGACTGAGATCCAGCACGACCTGCACCTGGACAACTACCACTTAGGCCTGCTGCTTTCGGCATTTTTCTGGACCTACGCACTTTCGCAGGTTTTCTACATCGCGGGCTGGATGGTTGACAGGCTGAACGTGTGCTGGGTGCTGGCCGCCGGCGTGGCGTTGTGGTCCTTCGCGACGGGCGCGTGCGGGTTAGTCGGATCGCTGGGCGTGATGTTCGCGCTGCGGCTGCTGCTGGGCGCCGGCGAATCGGTGGCCTATCCTTCCTATTCGCGGATCCTGGTGAACTGCTTTCCCGAACATCACCGCGGATTCTCCAATGCAGCGATCGATGCGGGCACGAAACTCGGGCCGGCCGTGGGCGCGGCGCTGGGAGGATGGCTGATCCCACAACTTGGATGGCGCGTCTTTTTTGTCGCGTTGGGGATCGCCGGATTGGCGTGGGTGCTGACCTGGATGGTGTGGATGCCGAAATCGCCGCGGCTCTCTTCGGGCGTGAGCGGACACGCCGGATTCGACAGCGTACTGCGCGAGCCGGTGCTGTGGTGGACCGCTCTGGGGCTGTTCTGCTCCAACTATTTCTGGTATTTCCTGATCACCTGGCTGCCTCCGTACCTGGAGCAGGAGCGCCATTTCCCCAAGACACGCATGGCTCTGTTCAGCTCTGTCTCGTATCTGGCCATCGCGCTTTCGAGCGTCGCCTCGGGATGGCTCTCCGACCGCTGGATCGCGCGCGGCGGATCGACCACGCTGGTTCGAAAAACATTCGCGGTATGCGGGCTGCTGTTCTCCACCGTATTGCTGGGGGTGCAGGTGACGGACCGGGTGCCGCTCGCCATGTCTCTGCTGATCGCGGCGTGCG
>Ga0070735_10004448_pt1 | contig 11826 bp, 5 predicted proteins | sample Coa_R1_FD_66443 | JGI IMG/M metagenome (GOLD analysis project Ga0070735, IMG submission 66443) | Surface soil microbial communities from Centralia Pennsylvania, which are recovering from an underground coalmine fire - Coalmine... | ecosystem: Environmental > Terrestrial > Soil > Unclassified ... | reverse complement strand
TCGATCATTGCCCGCCGGGTTGGATCGGACAAAGCCGCAAACGTTGTGCCCAATTTATCCACAACCGTATGGTAGTGGATTATCGGGGAATGTCAAGTGTGGATTTTGCGATCCCGCCTACAGGTCCCAATGTGCGGAGCGTTTGGGCCGGGTGGCCCATCTTTGCATTGCATCAGACCCACGGAGGGTGCCTGTCCTATCCTTGCGTTCTTTCAAAAGGGTGGGCTGCAATGCTGTGGGCGCAACTGTTGTCGCGCCTTGTGTAACCATCGTGGTACCGTACGCCACGGTATTCTCGCACTGCTTACATCGTAGCCACGTAGAGGCTGTTGGGGTAAAGAACCTCAACCACTTTCTTGATTACGGCATTGCCGTTTTCCCCGTTCGTAAAGACGACCACGCCGATTCCGCGCGAGGGAACGAACATAACGAACGTCTTCACTCCCCAATCGGAGCCGTCATGGTCCAGAATCTTCTCACCATTGACGGTCTCAACTTCCCATCCCAGCCCCATTCCATAGGTGACGACGCAGTGACCGGGCACGGCAACGGCGGTGCACACGCTCTTCAGATCTTCGGGCTTCATGCGGTTGCGCGTCAGGGTTGCGCGTTCTGTGGCGATTTCTTTGGGTAAGCCTTCGTCGTGCATGACGCTGACCACAAAGTTTGCGTAGTCCTGAATTGTCGTGCGAAGCAAGTCAGCGCCATCCCAGGTTGTCGCAACGTCATCCACGGGTTTATCGCGTTTTGGCCCGTGGGGAACGGCCAGACGCCCGGCATACCAGTCCTTTGCCGTGAAGGAAGTTTCCTTCATCCCGATGGGGTTGAAGACCATCTCTTGCGCGAGCACATCAAAGGGTTTGCCGAGTTTTTTCTCGGCAAACCGGCCAACATAATTGAATCCCTCTCCGGAGTATCCGGTCTGGGTTCCAGGATCCCACTGGATCTTCAGGACTCCGCCGGTCTTGCCCCTCCACTTCGGAAATCCCGTCTGGTGGGACAAGCACAAGCGGGGCGTCAGCAATTTGCTTCGGGGATCGTCCTTGATATCCGGATCAACCCAGTAGCGAAACATCGATTCGTCCAATGAAAGTTTCCCTGCTGATGCGAGCCGCAAGATTGTCTCCGCCGTCACGGGCTTGGTCAATGACGCCATGTTGTACAGCGTCTTTGCCGTGGCTGGCACGCCCGGACTCTGCTCGCCATAGACGGCCGTCCAAGCCACTTTTCGATCTTCGATGTAGGCCACGGCCAGGCTCGGCACATCGCTCTCCTTTAACCATTCCACCGCATGGGCATCAACCTCGGCGCGCCCATCTTTTTTCGCTGCAACGGTCCGTGCCGTGGATTGCGCCTTTTCCTGTCCCGCAGCCGGGATCATGCTTAAACATCCCATGACGGCAACAACCAAAGCCTTCCGCGCTCTCCATGTTTCCAGTCGCATCATTCCTCTGATTCCTCTCTCCTGGTCTACGCGTAGTCTACGGCTTGTCCCTGCCAAATGTTCCGTGCGGGGCGGATGTCGACCGAACGGTTCACAACAAGTCTCCATTGCGTATTGCTATACCGGGCCGAGTCATGGGCAAACCTTCAGTAATGTGCCAAGTTAGCCGGCAATTTTCTGGTCGGGCTACACTATTTAAGCAGCACAGTACCGCGAGTTGCTCTTTCAAAATGATCTCTTTCGCAAACATCAATAAGCAGTATGGCAAGCAGTTGCTCTTCGTGGATGCTTCGTTCCAGTTGAATCCCGGCGAAAAAGTTGGGCTCGTCGGTCCCAATGGGGCGGGCAAGACAACGCTCTTCCGGATGGTGGTCGGCGAGGAAACTCCCGACGAGGGCGCGGTCTCTGTCCCCAGGAAGTTAATTCAACCGAGAATTCGCTGATGCAGGATTCACTGGTGCCGGGAGGGGGAATCGAACCCCCACAGAGCTTTCGCCCCTGCGGATTTTAAGTCCGCTGCGTCTGCCAATTTCGCCATCCCGGCTTTGGTTCATTTTAGCCTACGCGATTGCCGCACCCGATTCGGCAAAACGTCGCAACCACCCCTCAAACACCCCGGCGGAGGATTCTGGGCGGCTACCTACCGGGATCGTTTAGCATCTCAGAAAGAGATCCTGCGAGGTGCAAATGATGAATTGCTTTTTAAAAAGGCGTGGCATTTTTTGCTTGGTAGTTTTCATGTCTTCTTTGTTGGCAGTTCCCCGTCTTCACGCCGGGAACGGAGTGCTGGGCCAGGTGGACCTGGTTGGGGCTACGAAGGTTGAAGATACTGCCGGGGTGTGGATCGACGGCCAGTACGTCGGATACTTGGGCGAACTGAAAGGATCGAAGAAGATTCTGCTGCTGCCGGGCGAGCACGAGATTATCGTGCGACAGGGCGGGTATATCGATTTTGTGCAGAAGGTACAGGTTCGAGGCGGGGAAACCCAAAGTCTCGATGTGAAGCTGGAAAAGGATACGCGCATTCAGTATCCGCGCATCACGGCGGAAATTAAGTTGAAGGTGAATCCGGATCGCGCCGCGGTGTTTGTGGATGGAGTCTTTGTAGGTCACGTCGCGGAGTTTGGCGGCATGGGACGAGCGTTGCTGGTGGCTCCAGGAAAACGAAAGATCACCATTAGCCTGCCGGGATACCAGACGTTTGAAACCGACATCGAATTAGTGGCGAATCAGAAATCGACGGTAAAGACGGATTTGGTCAAAGGCGGACCCGCGGAGGGCACTCCGCTGCCTCCTCAGTAGGCGTGTTCCAGGGGTCTCTGCGATTCGGTCTTTTTTGGCGCGAGCTTTGTCGAAGCGAGCTTTCTCTTGAGGAAACTCCGCCGCTTTCTTCTGGGCGGTCGCATTACTCTTTCGGCGGCTAAATTAATTCAGCCTTGGAGTATCGTGCGCTATTCTATCCGCTGGGATGGCGGCGATCGTCATCTTGCCCCGACCTTTCCCGAATGCAATGAGAATCCTGCTGATTCATCCGCTCGATACGGCTGAGCACGGCCCGTGGGCTGGGCAGTCATGGGATTTGATCGTCGATCTGGGCCGAGATGGAACGCGAACCTACGACGCCTGGCGAGCGCGCTTTCATTGCGGCGTGGAGAACTTGAATGCGCTGCGCAACGGGTTTGAGGATTTCTACAGGATTCGCGATCTGCTCGGCAAAGGTTGCGGCCACCTGGTGGATGAATATGGCCTCGACTGGTGGGAGATTCTGTCGATCCTCATGCATGAAGAACTGGAAGTTTTGTTTCTGCTGCGGAGGTGGGCGCAAAAGATTGGTTCGAGCGACGAAGTTTACGTTACGAGGGCGGGTGTGCACGCAGATTTCTTGCGATGCATTTCGGAAGCGCGGGTCAAAGTTTTCCGGCCGCTTTTTGGATTGCAAAAAGGGCTGGGACATTATTTGCATGTTTTCGCGAAGCTGTCGGGCTCGCAGATCGTCGATGTGCTGGGGGATAAGTACGATCCGGGGTACCAGTTGCGCGGGCGATTGGCGAAAAAGCGCGCGGCGTCGACGCGAGAGGTGGTGCTGATTCCCACGGCGTACGTGAATGTCTCGCGCACGGGAATCGCGTATGCGAAGACGTTCCCGGAGGAGAATTTTCTTCTGGTTACCACGCGCAGCAGCGGGTGGATTCACGATCTTCCGCAAAATGTGGAAACCGCGTGGCTTTCTTCCTACGCTTCGATCCGCGACCGTGGCGCCGATAGCGCGATTATGGAACGCCGGCTTCATGCTTTGTTATCCGAGTTATGCCGGATACCGGAGATTGAGATTCTGAAGCGGCTGGGACGTTTCGAGAGTTTTGCGGCCCGCTTTCTTCATGCAATGGAAGTCCGGGATGCGTGGAGGAACGTTCTCGACGGAGAACCGGTGAAAGGAGTGTTGTGCGCGGATGACAGCAATCCGTATACGCGAATTCCACTGCTGTTGGCGCGGGAGCGGGGACTTGCGAGCATTGCCTGCCATCATGGCGCGCTGGATGCGCGCTATCTGTTCAAGCACAGTTATGGCGGCGTGATCTGGGTGAAGGGGGAAATGGAGCAGGATTATCTGGTGCGGCGGTGCAAGGTACCGGCGGAGCGAGTCGAAACCTGCGCGCCCATCATGGAGAAGCCTTCGAGCGCAGGGGAGCAAGCCGGTCGTCGCGAGAGCCGGCCTTATGTTCTGTTCATCTCCGAGTTATATGAGGTGAACGGGGGGCGTGGCCAAGGTTTTTACCGGGACGTGTTGCCGCCGCTGGTGGAGATGGCGCGGGCTGCGGGAAAAGAAGTTGTGGTGAAGTTGCATCCCGCAGAAAGCCGGAGAGAGCGCACGACGCTGTTGAGACGACTGTTAACTGCCGAACAACGGAAAGCGGTGCGGGTGGTCAGCGGCCCGCTGAGCGAGGAACTGCTGGGGAAAAGCTGGTGTGCGATTACGATTCTTTCGACTGTGGCCACGGAATGCGCGATTCGAGGAATTCCGTGCTTTCTGTGCACGTGGCTCGAGTCGCATCCTTATGAGTACGTCGAGCAGTATCTCCGCTTCGGAGTAGGGATTGGGCTGAACGGGCCTGGAGACATTGCAAGAATTCCGGAGTACGTCCAGCAAGAGTTTTGCTCTCAGAGCGTGGTAGATAACGTTTATCAACCGGCTGAGCGGGGAAGGTTACGCGAGTTATTGAACTCAGCTCAGGCTGGGCCCGCAGTAGCTGGAGCGCGAAGTAGAGCGGCCAACTGACGCCGGCATTCTTGATTTGCTCGTCGATCACTTGGTCGATCATCCTGTCAATCATCTGGTCGATCACCCGACCTTACACCGGCCGCGATTGCGAACACGCCGTTGCGTGGGACGTCAGTCCAGGCTAAGACCCGCTTATCTTCCTGTTCTCGGGCACGGCTGAATGCCGTGCCCTTCCCAAAGTTCGGATAAAGCAGCTCCGGATCCTAATCTCCCGATCCCGAGAGCGGAACGTTCTGTTTGTTGACTAACGCATTATCCGTGACGGTCAGACTGGCCGCGCGCGCGCCCTGATGGGTCGGGGTGAACATGACCGCGATGATGCAGCTTGTATTCGGAGCGAGTGATCCGGGGCATCCACTGTTAGCCGAGAAGTCACCCGCATCCTGGCCGGTGATGCTGACGTTGGATACGTCCAGATCTGTAGTTCCAATGTTTGTGAGGGTCACGTTCTTGGTCGAGTGATTGCCCACGTGCACCGATCCAAAGTGCACGGTTGGCGGGTTATAGCTGGGGATTGGGTTGATCACGGTGGCAGTCATGCTAACTTGTTGCGGGCTGCCGGCAGCATTGTCGTAGAGATTGAGCGTGGCGTTCGGATTGCCGACATTACCCGCGAAGAAGAAGACCGTGATGTTGCAGCTCTTGCCGGCTTGCAGGTTCTTCGGGCACAGGCTGAGGAAGGAGTAGTCATCCTTATTTGTACCCGCACCAGGCGTGATCGACGTTTTGGTGATCGTCAGCGTGGCGTTGCCGGTGTTTTTGACCGTGACGCTGTGAGTTTTCGCGGTGAGTAAATAGGCTGTGCCGAAGTTAATGCTCGTCGGATTGAGCACAACGATCGGGCCGGTCTGAGTGAAATTGGCCGTCACGGACTGCGGCGAATTCATGGTGATGGTGGTGCTGGCGGAATTTGCGTTGGCCACATTGCCCGTCCAACTGCTGAAAGTAAACCCGGCATTGGCCGTCGCCGTAAGAGGAACCACCGTGTTCGCGTTATAGAAGTTGCCGGACAAGGGCGAGACGGTACCGCCGTTGACCGGGTTGGCCGCAGTCGTTAACTGGTATTGCGTGTTGAACGACGCGGTGTAGGTGGTCGCGCTGGATGGCACGGTGATGCTGTGCGAGATTGCGCCACCGTCGGACCAGCTACTCCACACGTACTGTACCCCAGCCCCGCCGGATTGCGGTGAGGTAGTCGCGATCGTATGCGGCGAACCGATGACCCAGTTTTCAACCAGCGGAGCTGCGGTGAAGGTGCCACCATCCACCGAAACCAGGAGATTGCCCGGACTGGTCGTAACGGTTATTTGCACCGATGCGGCGGCGAAGTTGCCGGTCACTGTTACAGGAGCCGCAGGCATGTGGAAGTTCGTGCTGGAGGAGGTGGTGGAATCGAACGTGCCACCGGTCGAGGTCCAGTTGCTGAACGTGAAGCCGGCATTGGCGGTTGCAGTTACCGGTATGGTTGCGCCCGAGGCGTAGTAGTTGCCGGAGGGCGGCGAGACTGTGCCATCGGCGGGCGGCGAGGCTTGCGTCGTCAGTTGATATTGCGTGTTGAACGTCGCGGTATAGGTGGTCGCGGTGGATGGCACGGTGATGCTGTGCGAGATCGCGCCACTATCGGACCAACTGCTCCACACGTACTGCACGCCGGGCGCGCTCGATTGCGGAGAACTCGTCGCGATAGTATGCGACGATCCGGGGACCCAGTTTTCTACCAGCGGGGCTGCCGTTGGCGTGCCACCGTCAGCGGAAACCAGGAGGCCAGCGGGGCTGGTCGTGATCGTGACTGGCACCGAGGCCGAAGAAATGTTTACGCACCACCCCCCGCCGATGGTCGCGGGGCCCATGCCGGAATTATCCATGGCGTACAACGCCCATGTGCCGTTGGGAGCGGTGTTTTGGAAAGTTGAGGTCAGGGTGGCTGAGCCGTCGGTGGCTGCGTACGCTGCCTCCGGAACCGTAGGCGCGGGGGAAGGGAAGATCAAGTTTGGATTGCCGGTGATCGACGTTGGTTTGTAGGAGCCACTGGTGAGCGGAGAACCTCCGGGGATAAGGCCGGAAGCTGAGTCATCGAGCGTGACGTTTACCCCGCTGATTGTGGAGCCGTCTCCGACGCTGGCGAAGGGTACGATTTCAGCGCCTGTCGGGCCGACCAGCAAGAGATCTGTCTGTGTAATGTTGCTCGAGCTGATGTTGTTGAGCGCGACCGTTATGCTTCCAATGTTGCCGCTCAGGCCGCTCACGAAGATGTTCGACGGATAGGGCGTTGCTGCACCAGCCGTGCCTGGCACGGTGATGGGACCCTGGTTGCAGAACTGGTTCCCATTCACGACGGTATGGTTGTTGACGGTTTGCGTCATGAACCCGCTGCTGGTCTGGAAATTGACCGTGCCGCTGTAGGCGGCGGTGATCACGCGACTGCCTTCAGTGGAGAATGAGGTGGTGCAGGTGGCTTGTCCGTTGCTTACGGCCACGGTGTTGCCGCCGCTGCAGGTGAAGTCGTTGGCCGGGTCGGAGAACGTGACCGTGCCCTCGTTCACAGTGGTGTTGGAAGTGACTGTGGCCGTGAAGGTGACGGAGTTGCCCGGAGGCGTGGTGAAGGATGGGTTGTTGTTCGAGGAGACAGAAGTTGTGGTGGGAGCGGCCACGATGATGAGCGAGAAGTTGGCAATCACGCTCTGGGGCGCCGTCATGGTGATAGTGGTGGAGGCGCTGGTAGAGTTGGCGACGTTGCCGGTCCAGTTAGTGAAGCTATAACCGGGGTTGGCCGTGGCAGTCAGGGGCACGACAGTTCCGGCGTTGTAATAGCTGCCGGAAGTGGGCGAAACCATGCCCCCAGCCGTGGGATTCGCCGAGGTGATCAACTGATATTGCGTGGCGAAGCTGGCGGTGTAAGTCGTGGGCGTCGAAGGCACAGTGATGCTGTGCGAAATCGCTCCGCCATCGGACCAACTGGAGAAGGCGTATTGGATGCCTGTTCCGCCGGATTGCGGCGAAGTGGTGGCGATAGTGTGGTTCGAGTTCTGGTTCCAGGTTTCGACCAAGGGAGCTGATACAAAGGAGCCGCCATCCACCGAGACCAATAGGTTCGCAGGATTGGTGGTGATGGTGACTTGAGTGGTCGCGGGGATAAAGTTGCCCGTAACGGTTGTTGCCGCGGCGGGCATGGTGAAGTTGGTGCTGGCCGAGGTGGTCGAGCCGAACGATCCGCCGGTGGAGGTCCAGTTGTTGAAGGCGAAGCCGGCGTTGGCAGTTGCTGTCACAGGAATGGTGGCGCCGGAGGCAAAGTATTGGCCCGAGGTCGGCGTGATGGTGCCATCGCCGGCAGGCGAGGCTTGGGTGGTCAACTGGTATTCAGTACTGAAGCTGGCTGTGTAGGTAGTAGAGGAACTGGGCGCGGTGACTGAATGGGAGATAGCGCCGCCATCTGACCAACTGCTGAAGACCTGCTCCGTTCCTCCGGAAACATTCTGCGGCGAGGTGGTGGCGATGGTATGCGACGATCCGACCACCCAGCTATAGGTCTGCGGCGCGGTGGCAGTGACGCCGTCCACGGTGATGGACAAATTCGCCGGACTGGTGGTGACGGTGACGGAAACGAGAATGTCAATCGTCGTGCTGACTTCTTGATTGTCGACCGTGGCTGTACCCGAGCCGGTTCCTGAGGTTGACCCTGCGGTGTAGGTAGAAGCTGCCTGGCCACTGGTAAGAGTGGTGCTGGTTGGGTTCACGCTGCTATCGAGCGTGCCGCCGAACGTGACGGGTGTGCCGTTGGGTACGCTGAATCCGCCTGTGCCGAGGGAATTATGCGTAAGATCCGCTGTCAGCGTGGAGGTGGCGCCGGTGTTGATCTGGGTCGGGTTGGCACTGACGCTCAGCACCAGCCAGGGATTGAAAGTGCTCGTGCCGCCACCGGACTGATCGAAGACGACCGTGTCGCAGCCGCTGGCTCCGGGACCGCCGTTGCAGCCCCACCAGTCGTTGGTAATAGTGCCGTCCACGTCAAGCCCGTAGAAGCCGCTGGCGGTAGCGTTAGATGCGCTAACGCTGTTACCGACGATACGGGAGTCACTCACCGAGAATGAGTCGGTTCCGCCTCCTTCGGCAATGATGCCGCCCCCGGTGGCCGCGCCGGTTGAAGCGGTAGAAGAGGCGGTGTTTCCTGCGAAGGTGGAACTCGTGACTGAACCAGTGAAGCCGCCGTTTCCAGAGAAAAAGAGGCCGCCGCCGTCTGCGTTTCCGTCATTGCCACTGCTGGCGGAATTGCCAGCAAAAGTCGAATTGGTAATCGTGACTGAGCCAGACACCTGGCTCCCGTTAACCACGTCCGCTGCCTGGACGCCTCCGCCTTCGGCGCCCCCGGTGCCCGAGGCTGTGTTACCGGAGAAGGTCGAACCTGTAATGGTCAACGAGGACCCTGTATAAACAACCGCACCGCCCATCGTGCCAGCGGCGCTTGTCGCACTGTTGTGGTTGAAATTGACGTTAGTTAGGGTAAGTGTGTCTCCCGTCGCCCCGCCGGCGAGAATTGCGCCGCCGCCATTGTCGAGGCAGTCGAGGCCGGAGTCGGTGCAGTTACCGTTTTGCAGGGTTAGGTTAGAGATGGCGAGGGGCATGTTGCCAGCCAGCTCTTCATCCGCTTCGATGATGCGGCTGCCGGAGACGGTTTGCTGGATGATGGTGCTGTTGGCTCCGGCACCCACGATCGAAATGTTATTGCCGTTCTGAATGCCAACCTGAAGCTCCGGCGAGGAAGAAGCCGAGCCGTTGCCGCCGAAGGTGCTAATGGCAAGGTCGTATGTCCCGGCGGGGACGTTGATGGTAACGGTGGAGCCACCGTTGTTATTCGCGATACAAACTGCTTCGCGCAGGCTCAACGTGGAGGGCGGACTTGTGACCGAGCTGTTCGTGGCGCAGGCATTCACGGTGTCAATGTCCGCGGTGGTGTTGACGTTGAACGTGAAGGTCCCAGGTACGGCAAGGGACATCGGTGCCGCTTGCGCAGAAGTGAGAACGATCAGATTGCGGGTTGCGTCAATCGTCTGCGGCAGCGCGAGAGCGGCGACTGGAGTTGCCGAGAATGACACCGCGGCGCTGGGGCTCTCGGTTTTGCCGGATGTATCGAGAATGTTGAGCTGGTTGCGGCCCGCGTCGAGCACCATTACGTCATGGGTGGATGACTGAGCCACATGCGGCGAACTGAAAGCTGACGCTGAAACTGGTGACGCGGGCGCCGAACCGCTGTAAGGCAACTGCTTCGCTACGGTCCATGCGCCGAGGGCAGTCGGATTCGAAGGCTGTGCGTTCTTTGCGGCGCGAGCCTTGTTGCGGGCGGGAATCTGCGCCGCGGTCAGCGGAGCGGTATTCAGGACTCCGTGTTGCAGGATTTGCACCGACCCATCATCGGCCAGCGCTGCGATTTCGGTGCGGCCGTTCTGATCCCAGATGAAGTCGCCTAACGTCAGGCCCATGACTTGGAAAGGGACGGATACAGTTTCGGTTTGAGGCTTGGCCGAGAGAGCGTTGTAGATGAATGCGATGTTCTTGCCGGCCCCGACTGCGATATCTGCGCCGCCACCGAGATTTCCCCATGCGACGGAGTCTCCGGAAGCGGGAAGTGGATAGCTCGCGCTCGGAACTAAGCCCGAACGACTGGGAGAAAGAATTACCAGCTCGAATCCGTTCGGATTATCTAAACTTGCGGCCACGTGACCGTCGGGCAAAACTGCCAATGCCCGCAGTTGACCGGTCAGCGGAACGATCTGGGCGGGCAGCAGGCTGCCGGTTCCATCGCCCGCGAGTAAGTAGATGTTGCTGCCTTTCGTGCCGACCAGGACATCCTGAAAGCCGTCGCGGTTGAAGTCTCCGGTGGCAAGCAGGTCGGGCGATTCCGGAACAGAAAAAGCTTGCGCCTTGGACAAGAATGTTGGCGCGATGCTGCCTTGGATGGCTTTCGGATACAGAGCGGGATTGGTCGGGGAGAAGGCGTCTTTGTTGCCGCGGAATATGGCAATGACGCCGGCGTTTCCGGTGGAATATCCAGTCACCACATCGATGGCGCCATCAGCGTCGAAGTCGGCGCTGGCGAGAGCGGTCGCTACGGCCGTCCCCTTGCGCAGGGCGGCGACAGCATCGGACGAACCCGTGTAAGTGACCTTCAGGCTTTGCGGATTCTTCAGATTGACCAGCGGCTTGCCTGCGCTGGGAAGGATAGATGCGCTTACGTTAGCGGCTCGCGTGCGGGCCAGCGGGAAGTAGGACAGGAAAAGGACGGCAAAGAGGGCAACAACAGACAGAGAGGTAGTGCGATCGAGACGAGGGCGCATCATCATTAGCTTCTCCAAAATCGGCAAGCAGGACTGCTGCGCACGAGGCGCGCAGAGATGCCTTGACCGGCGTCAAGTAAATTCAGTTTTCCCTGGGTTCGGCCCGCGCGCCTGGGGGATAGGCCGCAGAGACCTTTAGCACGCGCTTGGCATGGTCTCTTTCTTCAGGCAGGTAAGTCAAGATGAAATAATTTGCGGCTTCTCCATTTTGGGTTTTGCCGGACTTTTTCACAAATTGGGCTTGACAACTACGGGCTTGAGTTGGGAAGATATGCCGCGCATTCGTTCCTTCTGTTCGGGCCCTTCGTTTTCTATCTACCCAGGTAAGACTCACCATGATTGAGGATAGGTCAGCGGTTTCTATTCCGAATGAATTCGGCGTAGGCGCATGTATTGGTACAGGCAATGACGCGTTGGATTCACTCGAGGTAAGTGAGCGGAGCATTCACTTAGAGGCACCAACCCCCTCGGATGAACCTTTCCTGTTCGCGACCTTTGCCAGCACCCGAATCGAAGAGTTAGCGGTGACAGGTTGGAGCGAAGAGCAGACAGAGCATTTCTTGCGCATGCAGTTTGAGGCGCAACGCCGGTCTTACCTCAACGACCTTCCCGATGCGCAATACTCGCTCATCCGGTGCGGAACAATTCCAGTGGGTCGATTGATCGTGGAGCGGACTGCCGAGGATATTCACATTGTGGACATCGCACTTCTTACACAATTTCGCAAACTCGGAATCGGTTCGATCCTAATGAGAAGGATCCTGGGCGAGGCG
>Ga0070735_10004447_pt1 | contig 11828 bp, 11 predicted proteins | sample Coa_R1_FD_66443 | JGI IMG/M metagenome (GOLD analysis project Ga0070735, IMG submission 66443) | Surface soil microbial communities from Centralia Pennsylvania, which are recovering from an underground coalmine fire - Coalmine... | ecosystem: Environmental > Terrestrial > Soil > Unclassified ... | reverse complement strand
CTGTAAGGCAGAAGCTCGTTTTCAAGTGTTGACACCCTTTGTCATTCTGGGCAACGCGCGCGAGCACACGGCACGCAGTCGAAGAACCCCTACGATTAACACTGGTGTTGTGGGGTAGAGTGCTTCGACTCTGAACCACAACTCGCAAACGAGGGTCGTTCTTCGCTCAGCATGACATCCCTCCCTGTTTCACGAAAGCTCGTCCCGCCGTATGATTAGGCATTCCCATGAAGCTCTCTGTCGTCATGCCGGTTTACAACGAGCAGGCCACCCTGCGCGAGGTCGTTGGCAGAGTTCTCTCGGTTTCGTTCGATCTTGAGCTGATATGCGTCGATGACGGTTCGCATGATGCATCGCGGGAAATCCTCGGCGACCTGCAGCAGCGTAACCCGCAAGTCCGCGTTCTACTTCAGCCGCACAACATGGGCAAGGGTGCCGCTTTGCGACGCGGCATTCAGGAAGCGACCGGCGACTTCGTTCTTATTCAGGATGCTGATCTCGAATACGATCCGGCCGACTATCCCACTTTGCTCGAGCCTCTAATTCAAGGCAAAGCCGACGTCGTTTACGGATCGCGCTTCATGGGCGGCGCGCCGCATCGCGTGCTGTACTTCTGGCATTCGGTGGGAAACCGGCTTTTAACTTTGTTCTCCAATTGCCTGACCAACGTCAACTTGTCCGATATCGAAACCTGTTACAAGGTCTTTCGTCGCGAGCTGATTCAAGCGATTCCGCTGGAAGAAAACCGTTTTGGATTTGAGCCCGAGATTACCGTGAAGGTCGCCAAGCGCCGGCTTCGCATTTACGAAGTCGGCATCAGCTACTGGGGGCGCACTTATGAAGAGGGCAAGAAGATCCGCTGGACCGACGGTGCTCGAGCCCTTTGGGTTATGTTGAAGTACGCCATCAAAGAACCAGTAGCTCCGTGGCGGCCTGCACACCATGAACACGAGCGCGCTTTGGGTCAGCCAAAAGAACAAACGCAACGCGTTAGCTAGGGCGGATAACCGGGGCGCGTTAAGGCCCCGCCGCATCGTCATTGCTGATCGGCCGCTGTGCAGTGTTGCGCAATCGTGCGGATATCGGTTTCGACATTCGCCACCTGAAAAGGGACTCCATCCACGCTATGAACGGTGTCAGCAGGGTTGCTTCCTTCTTTCTCTGGTCTGACTCCGGTTTTTATACGGCCGGGCAAAATCGTGCCCTTCACCTCAACCTCACGGCGGCGGAACTTATCCAATTTGTTGCCGACTCCTTTCAGCACGTAGATCTGGGTGGTCTTGTCTTCAATCAGAATGTAATTGTTACGTTGACCGCGAAGGCAGCCACGAACAGTTGTAACGTTGGAACCGGAGGGCGGGGCGGATGTGTCTTGCGCCACGACGGCAAACGGGCAAAGCAACAACGCGCATATTAAAAACAAATCATTGGTGCGATCCATGTGAGTTCTCCTCAGAATAATCATTCGCAAACTTGTCGCTTCTACACCGGCCAGACGGGATCTTGCCTCCCCGGCTGACACGATGCACCCAGGGCGGAGGTTTTCGGCCCTAAGTTCACATACTAGAAGGTGTAGATCAAATCAAACTGCAGACGGTTCAAATACGGCTCCTGCTGGCCCGCCTTCGTGATGGTAGCGATGCTGCTGTAGTTGTTAAACAGCGCCGCGTTGTTCTCCAGAAAAGAGTTCAGCGTGCGGCCACGCCACCAAGTGAAGCCGGCTAGAGCGTTGGAGCGTACTTTCCATAGACCATAGATCCGGTTTTGCAGAATGTTGGTCGGCGCACGCTGATCGCTTTCCACAAATGAGGCGATCGCCGCATCCTGCTCTTCTCGATACCAGGAGTATCCGAACTGAACGTCGTTCTTGTTCTTGGTCTGACCGAGGCTAAAGTCAAAGCCATACTCTTTGTTCTGGCTTCCGAGATTCTTCAGGACTGCGCCGCTGCTGCTCAAGGGATGAGACTCAGCATCGGGGTTGTCCAATAACTCGATTAACAAGTTGATGGGGAGCCGCGCCAGACCGTCCTGGATTTGGTTGGACAGGATGAAGTCGACATAGTTGTATCCCGAATAGAAATGAGGGATGCCTTTGGAATCGACGAAGGTCGCGTTCGTCATTCCGTTCGGCGAGAATACGCAAGGTGCGAAGGCGGGGAAGCTTGTTCCCTTTGGCCCTCCTTTGGCACAACCCTGACCTTCACCATTGATCGGAATGCCACTAACCGGAACCGTGCTGCCGGCAGGCAGGAAACCCGTCGAGGTTGCCCCAGTAGCGAACGCGCTTTCTTGGAGGATTGCATCGGGACGATTCCACTTCAACGATAGGATCGACGGCGTTGCCGTCCATGGTCCTGCTTGCAGGCGAAGCGATACCTGGCCGCCAGTAGCATAGGAGTCTTGCGACAGCATTCCCGGTTTGCCATTGGCTTCGTTATACAGAAGCTCGATCGCTTGAGCGGTGACGTTTTGGATGACTCCATTGAAGTTGAAGGAGACTTTTTCATTGAATCCTTCCGGGTTTAAGTCAGGATCAAATGTCACTGAGGTGCGCTGCCACGTGTAGGGGAACTTGCCACCAGTTAGCGACAACCACGGATGAGCCACAGGACTAAAGGTAATGAAAGCGCGATCGAGGGCGATGGTCTTGCGGTCGAAGACATTCGTCAGGGTTTCATTGGTTGAAGTGGGGTCGCCCATCGAACCAGTGGCCAGAGCAAAGCCGGCCACGAAATCCTGATTCAATTGGCTATCCACGCCGAACCGAACACGGACGCGCGCGCGATTGCGGTCGGGGACACCGGTTTGATTGTAGGACTCCCCTCGTACACGGATGTCGCCGCTGAAACGGAATCGGCCCGCGAGCGCCTGAAGAGCGGTTAGTTGCCGCCCGGCGTCCTGCTGCTGTGACGTCACACCGACCAACTCGTTCTGGACCTCAGTGGCGTTGTTAGCGGCCTGTTGCGCAACTTGCTGTGCATTCGCCGCTGATTGCTGAGCTTGGGAAGCTGCCGATTGGGCCTGATCGACACTGCCCTGTGCTTTTTGTGCGGCAGAGCTAGCCTGCTGAGTCGCGTCCAGCAACTGTTGCAGTTGCGACTGCAACCGATCGACGAGTTGGCTTTGCTGCTGAATCTGTTGTTGTTGAGCGGCGACGGCATCCCGTAATTCCTGGACCTCTTTCGCAGAAACTGGTTTGCTGCCTGCCTTCTTCGCGGGCGGCGATGTTTGTGCCGATGTTGCGGTCAACGCCAGCACAATGCCTGCTGGGGCAAACCACTTTAGACTTGCGTGCATAATCGTGCTCCTTTTTGGCTGTGGAATCACCAACAACGCTCCATTTATGCAACTAATAGACTTATACCCATCGACTAAGTAGACTTTGTGGCCGACTCAATCTTTCGTCAAGACTCGCGAACCCAGTTGATTGAGGAATCAAGGAAAGGCGATCAGCTACGGCGACAGCACCCTTCTCCCATCATTCGTCCCGACTCCTGGGGTTGCCATGCACCACCATGGGGAGAATCGAAGGGCCTTCACCTTTTTTCTTGCGTGATTTCCTCGGTGAGCTTGTCTTCGGCCCTACAAGGTCTTCCAGCGTGGTGTGCTCCAGAATCTTGGCCGCTGCGTTGCGCACGTCCAGAAAGATCTGGTACAGCGCCCGATGTTCGGCATCACGATCAATTAGGCTACGCAACTGCTCGGCGTCACCAAAGGGTGCAAGGGGACCGTCAATCAATCGAATGATCTCGCTGAGGTGAATCTCCGACGGAGGCCTCCGCAATTGATATCCGCCCTTTGCCCCTCGTGCGCTCTCGACAATGCGCGCATTCTTGAGTTCAAGCAGGATGAGTTCGAGAAATTTCTCGGGTAAATCCTCTTCATACGCGATATCGCGGATGCGAATGGCACCCTGGCTGTAATGGCGGGCCAGCATCATCATGGCTTGAAGCGCGTATAGACCTTTTTGCGAGATCTTCATGGTCGGGAGTATGCCACAAACCCTATTTTATTACTAGACTTTATTCAACGGCTGGAAATTCGAGCAAATCCGTTGCCAAATCGAACAGGTCGAGGAAGGTCAATTTCGTGGGCTGAACGGAGTGTTAAAGGCTAACGCCATCCCAATGCGGTTGCAAAAAGTTGCACGTCGCAAGTGAACTTCAAGACCTAGTGAACGACCCTTACTGCGGGAACGGCACAAAAATTGAGTTGCTCACATTGGTATTGAGAAGATTTGTGACGGTCTGCGGCAGTCCGCTGGCGGCGTCCAGTTCGGCGGGCGGTCCGAACCCCAACAGCTCGGCGCTAGCAGAGTGGATGACTCCATTTACCAGGGTGAAATTCGTCAGACCAGCGACCTCGCTGAGTGCCGGAACGATGGAATCGCTGCCTTGGTTGAATACCTTGGGCCAACCCGACGAAGTCAAGTGGTTCGCAAGGTAGTCTCCAAAGCAAGTAATCCGGATGCCAAGCGCAACTGGCGAGGTGTTCAATCCGTCGAGTTGAGATTGGGATTCGAGGCCCTGAATGAGCGCCGTCGGTAGTGGGTGAGCTAGTTTGCCTCCAAGCGCTTTCAGCACTGGGCTGAGGCTGCCCCCAAAACCGTCTCCTTGCAGATCGAAGACTGCGCCGTTGGTGGTCACGCCATTCATCAAAGTGACGGACGCGAAACTCGGGCTTCCCGAGAGTGCAAGAATGCCGCGTACGCATTCATTGTTGTTATCCAGTAGATGGACGGCGAGGGGTGAACCCCAGTGAGGCGCTGCGATCGTCACGACTTTGTGAACCAGACCGAGAGCAAACGTATTGTTGCTATAGAACCCCGGTACGTAGGCTAAGGCGCCCGCCATGTCGCCCCCCATACTGTGCCCGACGATATCCGCCTGCACCGCAGCAACGGGCAAGCTGTCGGGATTGGTGCCGCTCTTGAATTGCGAGATAAAAGCGGTGATCTGGTTATAAACGTTGGGCGTGTTATAAACGAAGCCCAACGCGCTGGCCGGCGACTGCTGCAAACTGGAAACTGCCCACGAGGGATACGCCGGCGAGTATTTCTTGATTTGCGGACCGATCACGGTCGAATAATCGGCGCGCAAGATTTCGAAGCGCGGGTCCGTGATGAGCGGCGTGAAACCGTTCCATGAACTTGCGCTGCCCCAGAGGCCATGGATTAAGACCAGAGGAGGGCGAAGGATCGTCACTGAGGTTGATGACATTAGTCCTGTATCGAGCGCTTTTACTTGCAGAGATATGAACCGCTCGGTAGAGTTCTCGTCCTGACCTTCCGGTCGTGGGAAGTCGAGCGGGACACCGTATATGGCGAACGTCATCGGACCACTGCTGGTGTTCACGGCAGTGACGGTCAGCTGGCTCAAGGTGAACTTCGAGGATCCAATTGGTCCTAGAGCACCGTCTTCCGGGGCTGAGCTGCTCTGCACGCCCTGATCGTTGATAAGCGTTATCGAGAACTGCTCGCCAACCGAGTTTGCGGGAATACGAAGCACCATTTCTGTTACTGCGTCGGCACTGGCTCCCTCGACGACTCGACCCTGAGTTGCAAGAACATTGACGTTCGTGGTCACCATCGGTCCGCTTAGCAGTGTTGGTACCGGGTCAAGGAGTGTAACCTGCGGCGGGCCAGCCGCGGGTTCACCTTGTGCGAGCAGTGTGGTAGCGAGGATGACAATGACGAACATTACTTTCGAAATGGCGCGAAGGGATTCGGAAGGAGTCATGGCAGCCCCCAATGAAACAGGCACACGGAATCGAGCCTGTTTACCACATGACAGAATCGAGGACAAGCAAAAACACTGAGGTTGGACGAAAGCAATGGCTGGAGCTAATCCAGCCGCAGGATCTGCACTGTGATGTTGTCCGGTCCGCCACGTTTTTTGGCCAGGTCCACCATCGCCTGGCAGGCTGCCTGAGGCTTTTGCTTGGTCACGAAGGTGCGAATTTCTTGGTCGTTTACCAGCCCCCACAAGCCGTCGCTGCACAATACCAGGTGATCTTTGGACTGCAGGAATATGGGCTGGGCCGGAGCATCCGGCGCAATCTCGGGACCGACGCCCAATGCGGCGGTGAGGATATTTCGCTGCGGATGCACTTCTGCTTCTTCCTCCGTCAGAACTCCATCCGCGACCAATCGACTCACATAGGAATGGTCGTGCGTAAGGCGGGAAACTTCTGAGCCGCGCACACGATATAAGCGGCTGTCGCCGATGTGAGCGTAATACAACTGCTTCCCCAAAACTGCGACCGCCGTCGCAGTCGTCCCCATACCGCGCAGGTGCTCATTCTTGAGGGCGTAGTCGTGAATTCGCGCATGGGCCTCGCGGAACCCGGCATCGAGCAATGACTGTGGGTCGCTCTGCGCCTCGACAGCGTACATCTCGCGAATCGCTTCGATGGCGATGCGGCTGGCATCCTGACCGCCTTCGTGGCCGCCCATGCCATCGGCCACGATGGCAAGCCTTCCTTTATGCTGAAACTGCTCGTCGGAGACAGGTTCCCAATAAAGGTAGCTGTCTTCGTTATTTTCTCGTTGGCAGCCCACGTCGCTCACCGCAGCCACCTCAACCCCGGGACGCATCGGCATAAAACTAGGGATTATACCGGACTCCGGCTTTTGAACTCGCGTCGCACTGAACGTGAATGACATTTGTCACCATGAAATTGTGATGTTCTCCACTAGTCTCGCGATCGTTCCCGACCGATGATGACACCATGCTGGAGATTCACCCAACAGCGCAGCGAGGCTACCGGAAATGAACGCGACATTGCAAGCCATTCCATCCGTTAGAACTAACGAAGCAACAATCAGCCCCTCGTCAATAATTGCCCGGCTTCAGCGAGTCAGCAAACATTATGGCGATGTTCGCGCCCTGCGCGAGGTGAATCTTTCCCTCCGCCAGGGTGAACTCCTCGCCCTGCTCGGCCCCAATGGCGCCGGTAAAACGACTGCGGTGAAGCTACTGCTTGGACTTGCGAAACCTACGTCCGGGACCGCCAGCATCTTTGGAGGCAATCCGGTTGACTCCACGGTCCGCATCCGAGTCGGGGCCATGCTGCAAGTGGCCAAAGTTCCGGAGACCCTGCGCGTGCGCGAGCACATCGAATTGTTTTCTTCCTACTATCCCGCGCCATTGCCACTTTCGAAAGTGCTTGCGTTGGCGGGCTTGCAGGAGATCAAAGACCGTCTATTTGGTGATCTTTCCGGCGGCCAGAAGCAGAGAGTGCTTTTTGCTCTGGCCGTCTGCGGAGATCCAGACCTTCTATTCCTTGACGAGCCCACTGTCGGTTTAGATGTGGAGGCGCGCCGCCTCCTCTGGGCGCAGATTCGTAACCTGTTAGAAAAAGGCAAAACGATCCTGCTGACAACACACTATCTCGAAGAAGCGGACGTATTGGCTGATCGTATCGTAGTCATCAATCACGGAGAAATCATTGCCGAAGGCACTCCGGCTGAAATCAAAACCAAAACCGCCGGGCGTCGTATTCGCTGCGTCAGCAATCTGAACATTGCAACCATTCGCGGCTTCCCTTATGTGCTCGAGGTTGAACAAAAATCCAATGCTTATGAGATTCGCGTCGTTGAAGCCGAGCCGGTGCTTCGTGAATTGCTGACGCGTGATCCAGCAGTGAGTGAAATCGAAGTCAGCAGCGCCGGTTTGGAAGAAGCATTCTTGGCACTTACACGGGACAATACAGCAGCTCCACGGAGGTAATGATCATGTCGACGGCAACAGCTCCATTTCCGCAGATTCAAACACGCCCATTGAACAAGACCCTCAGCATCTACTTCCGTGAAGCGCGAGCTGAATTTTTGACACGCCTGCGTCTGCGCGCCTATTCAATGTCTATCATCGGCTTTCCGCTGATGTTCTATGTTCTGTTCGGCCTGGTTCTCAATCGTGATGCTGCGGTTCAAGGCACGCAGTTCACAACTTACTTGATTGCAACCTACGGCACGTTCGGAGTCATGGGAGCCGCTTTGTTCGGAACTGCATCAGGTCTTGCCGCCGAGCGTGGATTAGGCTGGCTGCAAGTAAAGCGCGCGAGTCCCATGCCGCCCTTCGCCTACTTTGCGGCCAAAGTCGTGATGAGCACGATCTTCAGCACGATTGTTGTTGTATTGCTGTTCACATTGGGAATTACGTTTGGCGGAGTGCACCTCTCTGCCGCTCTCGCGATCAAGTTGCTGTCCACGCTGGTGATTGGGTCCCTTCCATTCTGTGCGATGGGACTTGCCATCGGTTACTTCGCGGGCCCGAGTTCGGCACCGGCGATCATTAACTTGATCTATTTCCCGATGTCATTCTGCTCGGGGTTGTGGGTTCCGATCATGTTCCTTCCCAAAGTGCTTCGGAGCTTCGCGCGTGTTCTACCGCCGTATCACCTGGCACAATTGGCCCTGAGCACAGTCGGTGCAGGGCAGCACGAATCGAATTGGATCCACTGGGAGGTGTTGATCGGCTTCACCCTGATTTGCGTGGGCATTGCCCGGCTGGGTTTTCAGCGCGATGAAGGCAAGATGTACGGGTGATGATTCGATTTTCTTTGGAGGCCTTTATGCAAAAGAGCTGCAATCTCCTCGGCTGGGGCTTGGCGATCATTGCTGTCCTGCTGCTGGTCTCACACATGCAACTCGGATTCTTGGCGCTCCTGCTTTTTGTGTCGTTCATCTTCGCGTGCGCAGTGACGCGCTCAGATGGCCATACCAGCCGCCTGTCATCGGGGGCGGAAAAGCGGTAGCCTATTGTTGGATTGATGACATCCATAGCCAAAAGTCGTGTTCACGGCTGGTCGTTTTACCTGATCCTGGCGTATTTTGGCTTCTTTTTCCTGCAGCCGATTCTCACGCATGCGGGGTGGCGAGAGTGGCTCCTAACGTTGCTGGGTACGGCCATCTTTCTCGCTCTGTATTTCGCCGTCTGCATCCTGGAGGACAAGCGCTGGCAGTTGCCACTGCTCGCGTTCATGCTGGTCGTCGGAACACTGTATGCGCGTTCCAATGGTGGGGCGTGCGTCTTCTTCGTGTTTGCCGCCGCGCTACTCCCCTACGTCCTCGAAAATGAAGTCATTGTTTTGGCGTTTCTGTTCGCCATCTTGGTTGTGGCCGCTTTGGACTGGCGGCTTTTGCATCTTGACGGGTGGTTCATGCTCTATGCTGGAGGCCTCTCGTTCGTCGTCGGCGGGAGCAATATTTATTTTGCCCAACGCCAGCGCATGTATAACAAACTGCAATCGGCAAACGAGGAGATCGAGCACCTCGCTAAAGTCGCTGAGCGGGAGCGTATCGCGCGCGACTTGCACGATGTCTTGGGACACACGTTGTCCGTGATCATCCTCAAATCAGAACTAGCGGGCAAGCTCATTGACCGCGATCCTGAACGGGCCAAGACCGAAATTGAAGATGTGGAACGGACCTCGCGTGCTGCCCTGGCCGATGTTCGGAGCACCATCCGCGGATATCGCGCCCACAGCGTAGAGACCGAACTCAAGCAGGCCAAAGCGGCGCTAGAAACTGCAGGCGTCACGGTGAAATCCGAAACCGGAGAATTAAAGCTCACGCCCGTGCAGGAGAGTGTCGTGGCGTTGGTGGTTCGGGAAGCGGTCACCAACATTGTGCGACACGCCGGCGCACAGAATTGCCTTCTGCGCATGACGCCGCTGAACGGAAGTTGCCGTCTTGAAATCCACGATGACGGCTGTGGTGGGAAACATGCCGAGGGTAATGGCTTGCGCGGGATGCGGGAGCGCATTGAGGCTTTAGGAGGGACTCTCGTTCGAGATACTGCGAATGGTACAAAACTGACAATTCAGTTTCCTTTAGCGTCGGTATTGGACAAGGAAGTCCATTGAACCCACAACCCAAGAACGGACAGAAATCGATCCGCGTTGTGCTGGCTGAGGATCAAGGCATGGTGCTCGGCGCGCTGGCGGCTCTGCTGGAAATCGAGGGGGATATCGGCGTGGTAGCACGCTCACGCAATGGGAGGGAAGCTCTCAGCGCAGTCATAACTCATAAGCCGGACGTCTTTATCACCGATATAGAAATGCCAGAGATGACCGGGCTTGATGTAGCGGCTGAACTCAAACGTCGCCATGTACCGACCCGCGTCATTATTCTTACTACCTTTGCTCGGGCCGGCTACCTGAGACGCGCGCTGGAAGCCGGTGCCTCTGGCTATTTGCTCAAAGATATGCGCGCCGAGGAACTGGCGGACGCGGTGCGGCGCGTCCACCAGGGCCTGCGCGTCATCGATCCCGAACTGGCGACCGAAGCTTGGGCTGAGCCGGACCCGCTCACCGACCGGGAACGCCAGGTTCTGCGTCTGGCCGGTGATGGGTTGGCAAGCGGCGAAATCGCAAACAAGCTAGCTCTTTCAGAAGGCACTGTTCGCAACTACCTTTCAGAAGCAATCAGCAAGTTGGGGGCGAATAATCGCGTCGAAGCCGCACGAATTGCCCGCTCCAAAGGGTGGCTGTAAATGCCGCACTAGTTCGGCAGAAGTTCCTCTGGTGTCCACCCAGCCGGCGATTCCTCTCTCGGATCCCTGCGTTGGTTTCGGCGTAATTCCTTTTCTCGTTCTTCAAGCACTCGATTCAGTTCATTTACCAGATCCATCAGCTTCTCGGGATCCGATTCGTTCATAATCGCTTCACAAAGCTCTCTCCAGTCATCGCTAGACAATGTCTCCTCCAAGGTATTCACGTCTGGTTTTATGCATACCTCGTGCCAAGGCGAGTTTTCTTATAGATAGGAGCAAATTCACAGCTGGCACAGGGAGAATCTGCCTCGGTTGGCTGCAATCCTTTCTAAATGGAGATTCTTGCGGCCCTACAGGCCATCCTAAGTATTTTTCCGTAGTGACTGTTTGACAAAGAGGAATACAATAACGGGCCAATCAACGGCGCAATAACAGATGTTGTTATGTAGCGTTGATTGTTTCGAACAGTTCGAGGAGGCATTCCTATGGGGTCACGCCTGCTCGCCTTACTCGTTATTTGGCTCGTTCCTTTCTCGTTCGGTCAGATTGCAGGAGACCGGACCGGCAACATCCGGGTGCGCATCGTCTATGAAAACGGAAGACGATGCACGATTCATGCTCATTTAGTGCTCATGGCGGGGGCAAGTTCGGACCGCATTACTGATGCCTACACGAATGACGAATGCATGTCTGGGTTCGACAATCTAATGGTTGGGAACTATCACATTGTAGTTTCCGGTGATGGGATTCAGGACACCGACAGCGGTCTTTTCGAAGTAGATAACCGGAAGACAAGCCAGGTCGTATACATCACCGTAAAAAGCGACTTGGAGCAGAAACAAACCGTCCCGCACGGAAGCGGACCCACAGTTGCAGCGGTTGACCTCAGCATTCCCAAGAAAGCCAGCAAAGAGTTTGATAAGGCCAGCGATCTTATCGCGAAGGAAAACTGGGCCAAGGCGAAAGAACAACTTGAAAAAGCATTGCTTCTCTATCCGAACTATGCGGAGGCATACAACAATCTGGGGGTGGTCTATGGCCATTTGGGAGAGAGGGATCAGGAGCGAGTAGCGCTACAGAGGGCCACTCGCCTGAACGACCACTTCGCTCCAGCTTTCGTGAATCTCGGCAAAATGGCGATTGTTGATCGCAACTTTCCCGATGCGGAAACTTGGCTGACTAAGGCAGCCACTATCGATCCGGAGAATTCGCAAACTCTGATGCTGCTGGCCAACGTGGAGCTCCTGAACCAGCATTTTGGTGAGGCGATCGCCAACTGTCACAAGGTGCATTCCATGCAACATGGCTCCCAGACGCTTGTGCACTACATAG
>Ga0070735_10004446_pt1 | contig 11829 bp, 14 predicted proteins | sample Coa_R1_FD_66443 | JGI IMG/M metagenome (GOLD analysis project Ga0070735, IMG submission 66443) | Surface soil microbial communities from Centralia Pennsylvania, which are recovering from an underground coalmine fire - Coalmine... | ecosystem: Environmental > Terrestrial > Soil > Unclassified ... | reverse complement strand
ATGGTTTCTACAATCAGCTCACGATTCCGCAGCCGGTAATAGGCCGGCTGCCACTGATCGGAAGCTATTTCAACATCGGGCCCGTGCCAATGAGCGGATCGAGCACCACGGTGAAGCAAACGACGCGGCGTCTGGGGCCGTCGATGCGTATGGTCGTCGATTTTTCACGGTGGGACCGCTCGCTGCAGAACATCACGATTGGGGAATCTGAGCAGGTCCTTTCGCCTCATTACCGCGACCAATGGGATGCTTACTACGCCGGGCGAAGTTTTCCGATGCAGTTTGAAAAAATAGAGGCGAAAAGCATGCTGCGGGTCGTGAGCAGTAGATAACTGCTTCAGTGGCGTTCCACTGAAGCCATCAAGCCCAGCCCCGGTCTGGCGAGCGACTGTCCACCATCGCACACATAGACCGATCCTGTGATGTAACTGGCTGCGTCAGAAGATATAAAGAGTGCCAGGTCGGCCAACTCGTCTTTGGTGCCGTAGCGGCGCAAGGGGATTTCATGGATAATCCTTTGCTTGGCTTCTTCCGTTGGCGCGAGCCGCCGCATTCCTTCGGTGCCGTCCGTCGGTCCGGGCGAGATGCAATTAGCGCGCACACCCGCTGGGCCCCACTCTAGCGCGAGTGTCTTGGTCAGTAGTTCCACTCCGGCCTTGGCCGCGCACACGTGGGCCTGCATGGCGATAGGCGTAGAGGCATGCGCTGCCGAAATGCATAGGATTGAAGCCCCAGGCTTGCGCAAGTGTTCATAGACGGCGCGGCACGTGTTGAAGGTTCCGAGCAGGTCTATATCGACCACCGCCTTGAAGCCATTGGCCGACATCCCCAGAACCGGGGCGGGGAAATTACCCGCAGCGCCGCACACCACGACGTCGATCGTGCCAAACTTCTCCCGTGTCTTCTCGACCGCTGCCTGCACGGCGGAATAATCGCGCACATCTGCCGAAACGGTTGCCGCAATTCCGCCGGAGGCTTCAATTCCCGCTGCCGCTTTGTCCAGTTTCTCCCGATTGCGTCCCAGCAGCATCGTCCGCGCGCCATGCTCGGCGAATCGTTCCGCGATTCGAAGGTTAATGCCGCTGCCGCCGCCGGTTACGAATGCAACTTTGCCTTTCAGAAGATTTTCACGAAATATCGACATTACGCCAGCATATCCGAAGCCGGCGTATACTCACGGCCGGAGCAGCGGGCGCAACGCAATCCTTGAGCCCTACCTGCCGTGGCACTTTTTGTATTTCTTGCCGCTGCCGCACGGGCACGGGTCGTTGCGCCCGACCTTTTTTGCCGGCGATGGCTCCGTTTCCGGCTCATCTTCGGCTTCTTCGCCGCGATGGAACACAGGTTCCCTATTTTCGAGCAGCAGCCGCTGGTCAATCGCAGCTTCCACCAGTTCAGTCTCACCCTCGGAGAGTCCTTCCGCCAGCTCATCGATTTTTCGGAGCAGCCCTTTCGCCCGTCCGCGCGAGATACCGCCCGGGGCGCAGAGTGCGTAATTGTAGAGAGCGTCGGCACGATACTCTTCGTTTGCAAATAGCGCCTGTAGCCGGCCTGCTTCGGTAACCAGATTGAGATGGCCGACTCCCCAGATCGCCTGGCGCCGGACCTCGTCATCGGTATCGTCCAGGTGCTTGGGAAAATATTGGCCGAAGGTGCGGTCGAGCGAACGCCACATCGCCCTCATCGCGCTGGCTCGCGCTTCTGGAATTTCGTAGAAAGCTAGAATCTGCTTTCTCACGTCCGGGTTGCTGGATTGCGACGCGAGCGCGACCAGCGCTCCGCCGCGCTCTGTATACGAAAGCTCTGTGTTAGCTACGACAGCCCGCATGGCGCGCAACACGTTGGGATCGTCGACTTCTTCCAGCGACTCCCAGGCCTTCGCACGAACGCCGGCATCGGAATCGGCCTGCGCGACCTCGAGTAAGCGGTCGCGAATCTTGTCCGGCAATTCTATGCGGCGGAAACTAGTGGCCGCTTCTGCTCGATAGTCTGCCGATGCACTTTCGAGTAGCGTCAGCCGGTCTGGCACTTCCAGCAGGTCCACTGCTGGAGGGGATTTTTCCGGATACATCTCCCAGATATTAAAATCCGAAGGCTCGGAAGGAAACGGCTCCTTCCGCAGACTACCGATCGCATGCTCAATTTCAAGACGGAGATCCTTCTCCGCAGCCGGTACTTCCGTCAGCACCCGTTCCAGCGCCGGCTTGGCCGCCGGATCGCCGTAAATGCCCAGCAGAAAGGATCCTTCCCACGCGCTGTATTCGAACTGGTCCAGCAGCACTTCGAGAATACGCGAATCGCGCACGCCGAGCGACGCCAATATGAACGCGGTGTCCGAACCTCCCTCCTCACCGAGTTCCTCATACAACTTGAGCAGCGGCTCGACTGCGGCCGCGCCAAGCGCCACAATCGCCTCCGACAGGTCGTCAGGACAATCCTCCTGCGTCTCGCGCAGCAGTTTGACATAGTAGGGCAGGGCTTCCGCGGTCCGGAGATGCCGGAAGATGGCGATGAGATCCAGATCGAGAGGAACCGGATCGTGTTCACGGTCTTCCAGCGCATAGCCGACCAGTTCTGGGATCGCCGCATCGCCTCGATCGAGAATCGAGTGGAGAAGGCGCTGATCGAAGCCGATTCGGCCTCGCGCCGCCGCGCGCAATAACTCGGAAACCGGGAAGTCGCTGAAGCGATCAGGTATGGGAAAGAGATTAGTACGTTGCGCGTCCGCCGCTGGCATCATAGCACTGCGCTGTTACGAATGAGCAATCGGGGCTCGCCAGAAAATGCACGACGGCCGCAATCTCCTCCGGTTTACCCGTGCGGCGCATCGGGATCTTCTGCGTCATGTAATCCACTTGCGCGGGAGTCAACTGGTCGAGAATCTTCGTGTGGACCACGGCCGGCGCCACCGCATTCACGCAAATCCCCTCGGTGGCTACTTCCTTTCCCAGCGATTTCGTAAATCCGATTACCGCCGCTTTGCTGGAAGAATACGCTGTCATATTGGGATTGCCTTCTTTTCCGGCAATGGAGGCAATATTAACGATGCGCCCGTACTGGCGCTCCCGCATGTGCCCAATCACAGCGCGGCAGCAGTGAAATACGCCGTCGAGGTTCACGGTTACCACTCGATGCCAATCCTCATCGGTCTGTTCCCACAACGGGGCGGCCTTGCCACCAATGCCGGCGTTATTTACCAGGATATCGACGCGGCCGGTTTTTGCGATCACGCGGGCGACAGCACGCTCCACTGAGGCCTTATCCGTAATGTCGACTTCAATCGCGAACGCGCCGTTAGCCAGCGAGCGGGCCACTTCTGCCGCACCCGCGCCATTCATGTCGGCCACCGCCACGGTCGCGCCCGCCTGCGCCAACCGTTTCGCGATCGCTTCCCCGATTCCAGTCGCTGCGCCCGTAACAATCGCTGTCTGCCCGTCGAGCGAGAAGAACATGGCCGCTACTCGTCCTTCACCACGTGTACCGTCAGTTCCACGGTGACTTCGCGATGCAGACGCACCGGGACCTTGAACTCGCCGAGCGTCTTGATCGGCTCCTCAAGCTGGATCTTACGCCGGTCGATCTGGTACCCGGCTTTCTCGAGCGCATCGGCCAGGTCCTTGGACGTGACCGAACCGAAAAGCTGATCCTGGTCGCCAGCCTTCTGCTTGATCGTCACGGATGCATCGGTCATCAGCTTAGCTAGATCCGCTGCTTCCGCCTTCACCTTTGTCTCGCGCCGCAGATGGGCCTGCCGTTCCTGCTCCACGATCTTCCGATTGGCGTCTGTTGCGGCCACCGCCAGCCGCTTCGGGAGCAGATAATTGCGCGCGTAGCCAGACGCGACGTTGACAATCTGGCCACGGCTTCCCAGCTTTTCGATGTCATCTCTTAAAATAATTTCCATGCTGATTCCCTCGTTCTTGATGAAATTCGCGCCTAATCGAGCACGGCGCGAATTTCCGGTATGGTGATCTGTGCGCTTTCGTAATGCTAAATCGGCGATGCAAACGGCACCAGCGCGATGTTGCGGGCCTGCTTGATGGCGTCGCTCAACCGGCGCTGATGAGGCGCGCACACGCCAGAAATGCGGCGCGGTGTGATCTTGCCGCGCTCAGAAATGAACGACGAAAGAAGCCGAACATCCTTGTAATTAATATCGTCGATTTTTTCCACGCAGAACCGGCACAATTTCTTGCGCCGGAAATATTGCTTCTTGGTGGCGATCGCTTTATCGCCTCCGGTGGGCCGCTGGGAGGCGGCAATGGGCCTACCGCCTCGTCCTTCTCTGCCTTCTCTTCCTTGTTCCGCCATAAAATTCCATTCTCCTCGAAACTATCCCTGCCCCGCGACCGGTTCGCCCGGCATGGGTACGGCTGGCTCGGCGGACGCCACCGGCACTGCCGCAGTCCCGGGCACTGCTGGAGCCGCAGCCGGAACGGCCGGCTTTCGATGCGCACGCTTCTCGCGCGCCTTTTTGCGCTTATCGATTTTCTTCAGCCGCTCGTCGATGCGCACCGTGATGAACTTCATCACCAGGTCCGAAACGCGCAGACGGCGTTCAATTTCCTTTACAGCTTCGGGGCCGGCGGTGAATTGAACCAGGACATAATAACCTTCCCAGCGCTTGGACACGCGATACGCCAGCTTCCGCACGCCCCATTTTTCGAGCTTCTCCACGTTTCCGTGGGCGCCGGCAATGACGTGCTTCACTTGTTCGATCAGCGGGTCGATCTCTTCGTCGGTCGCATCCGGCCGCACGATAAATAATTCCTCGTAGATTCTCATTCTTCCTCTTGTTGTAAGCCTCGGGCGCGACGATTGAATTTCGCCATGGACTTTTCGACGCCCTCCGCAATTATGGACTCCACTGCTTCAGCCCCAACGCCGATCAGTTCGTCCACTTCCTTCTTTTGCCCCCGCCGGAAGGGCGAGAGCACAAACTGTGCGCCATCCCCAATCGGATGCCCGGGATGAATTCCCAGGCGAACCCGGGTCACCTCGTCAGTTCCCACGCTCTGCAATACCGACCTCATACCATTGTGTCCGGCCGCCGAACCTCGCGGCCGGATTCGTAGTGACCCAAACGGCAGGTCCAGTTCGTCGTACACGAGCACCAGCCGCTCCACGTCCAAACCATAACGCTCCAGCAGCCCTCTTACCGGCGGGCCACTCAAATTCATGAACGTCTGCGGTTTCGCTAGCACAACCGATTTTCCCGCCACCGTTCCCACCCCGGCAAACGCCATGTTCTCTTTCCGGCTGACCCGAACCGCGTGGCGCTCCGCCAGCCGGTCCACGACCTGAAAGCCCAGATTGTGCGGCGTACACTCATATTCAGGTCCGGGATTGCCAAGGCCGACGACCAGAAACGAGGGCTCCTCCGCCATTCGCGCCGCCGGCTACTTCTTTTTGCCCTTGGCTTCAGGTTCCGCTGCGCCCTCCTCTTCCTTTTTACCTTTCTTGATCACTTCAGGTTCAGCCGCCGCCGGCGCTGCGCCTTCCACTACGGCTTCCGCTTCCGCCGGGGCCACTTCAGCCTTGATGGCCACCACGTGAGCGATTACGTTTTCCGGCGATCCCAACAGTTTCATCGAGCCGGTCATGGGCACATCGGCGGCGCGAACGCTTTGACCCATCATCAACTCGCTTACATCCACGGTGAAGCGTTCCGGAATATCTTCGGGCAGGCACTCTATCTCGATTTCGCGCGTAATCGCTTCCAGCAATCCGCCTTGTAGCTTCACTCCCTTCGGCTCGCCGGTCGTATACATCGGCACCTTCACTACAATGCGCCTGGTCAGATCGATTCGTTTCAGATCGACGTGGAGCAGCGTGGATTTGATGGGGTCGTCCTGCCAGTCCACAATCATCACCGGCGTGTTTTCTTTGCCCTGCACGTCCAGATTAAAAATCGTGTTGTGACCGGTGTTGCTGTGCAAAATACGGCCAATTTCTTTGGGGCTGATTGAAACTGCCACGGGTTCGCGTACCGTGCCGTATAGCACTGCGGGAGCCAGACCACGCGCCCGCAAGCGCCGCGCTTCATTCTTGCCGCGGGAATCGCGGGGCTCGGCCAGAATTGTGATGTCTTTCTTCATAAAAACCTCTCTTCAGAAAACGCTCGATAGCAGATCCCGGTCTTCATACAAATAATGTGCTCACGGAACCGTCTTCGTGAATGGATTGGATAGCTCGCGCCAGCAGTGGCGCAACCGATAATGTACGGATGCGGTCGCATCTACGCGCCTCTTCCCGCAGTGGAATCGAATTACTGCACACCACTTCGACCAGTTTCGAGTCTTGGATTCGCTCCACCGCCGGCCCCGACAGCACGGCATGTGTAGCGCAAGCTCGCACGCTTTTCGCCCCCTGGTCCAGCAGCGCCTCCGCGCCTTTCACCAGCGTGCCACCGGTATCGATCAAATCGTCGACAATCAAACAATGGTGGCCGGCAACATCGCCGATGATGTGCATCACTTCCGCAATGTTCACGTCGGTGCGCCGTTTGTCGATGATCGCCAGCGGAGCATCCAAACGCTTGGCGAAAGCCCGTGCGCGCTCCACGCCACCCGCGTCCGGGGAAACCACCGTCAGATTTTCGCCCCGGAGCGGGTAAAAATGGTCGATCATTACCGGGGCGGCAAATAAATGATCCACCGGAACATCGAAAAAACCTTGAATTTGGGCTGCATGCAAATCCAGCGCGAGGATGCGATTTGCGCCAGCGCGCTCCAGCAGACTTGCCACCAGGCGCGCGGAAATGGGCATCCGCGGCTTGTCCTTCCGGTCCTGCCGCGCATAGCCATAATAAGGCAGCACTGCGGTGATCCGCTCTGCTGAGGCCCGCTTTAACGCGTCCATCATCAGGAGCACTTCCATCAGGTGCCGGTCCACCGGAGTGCAGGTCGGCTGCACGACAAACACATCGGCGCCGCGCACGTTTTCCTGGATCTGCAGATAGATCTCGCCGTCCGAGAACGGTTTTACTGTAGCTGCGCCCAACTCGCAGCCCAGCTCCACGCAGATTTCCTGTGCCAAGGCGGGATGCGCGGTTCCCGTGAAAACCTTGAAATGGTTAAACCTCATCGCGCGTACCGGCTTCGGGGCGGCCATAGTTTTTCGTCCATGTGCTCCCGCAACTGCCGCCACCAGAGATGCTGATAGCGACGGCGGCTCACCAATGAAATCTGATAGACCCTCTCATTTCGGAACCACTGCCGAGCCTGCTTAACCTCTTCGCGCGTGCGGAATATTCCGAACAGCGCACACCCGCTTCCGGTCATCAGGGCTGGGCCGGCTCCCAGTTTTTGCAGCTTTCCTTTAATCGATTTTAATTGCGGGTACTTCCTGAAGACAACCGTCTCAAAATCGTTAGTGAAAGGTGCCGTCCGGGCCTGCGCTGACGCACCCAAACCGACACCCCAGACACATGCCTGGAAGTTATTAATTTTACGTGACGCGTCCGAAGATGTCAATTTACGATCCAATTCCCGGTAGGCCTCCGCCGTTGAAACGTGGATGTCCGGGGCCACTAATAAACCGGGCGCAGGCGGCCAATCCGGAAGGGGGTACAGTTCCGAGCCCCGGCCCACTGCCAAAGCAGTCCCACCCAATAACAGAAAGGGCACGTCGCTCCCGAGTTCTGCGGCCAATTCCGTCAGCCGTTCCAGAGACAAAGCGCCGCCGGCCAGCACCGGCAAGGCCAATAGCACAGAGGCCGCATTACTCGATCCGCCCCCCAAGCCCCCGCCCATCGGGATCCGTTTGTTGAACCGGAAGGCCACCTCACCCCGGATGCGCAGCGCGCGCAAGACGTTTTCAGCGGCACGGAGAATCAAGTTATTCGGGATCTCGATGTTTCCCTCGATTGTGACGCGTGTGCGCTGGGCGGGCGTGAACGCGATGTCAATGGTGTCGGCCAGCGAGATGGTTTGAAAAATCGAGCGCAGCTCGTGAAATCCATCGGGCCGCTGATGCAGAACCCGCAGGTCAAGATTGATCTTCGCGAGCGAACGAATGCGGGCGCGGCGTACGGTCGGCATTGCGGAGCTCGGGCCTATAAGTCCCGGCCAAACTGAGCCGCAGCAAACTGACTCGCGAACCAAGGGAGCGGTTTCCTCTCCGTAACGTTCCTCATACGCTGAACCTTCCGATCAATTTACCACCTCCAGGCGCACACCCATCTTCCCGCGGTGAATCTGGTCAAAGAATTCGCTTTGCTATAATTCTCAAGATGTCGCTGCTATCCGAGGAGGAGAAGGCGCTCCGCGGGCCCGCAGCGACCTCGGCCCGACGGGTTTTTCCGCGTATCGTGGCAACGGTGTTTTTCTTCGCTGCGTTTGAAGGCCTGTTTTTTCACACATCGCTGTATCCCTCGATTCTGGAACCCGACTCGACCACCGGCGGCATGGAGCTCGAGTTGCGCGACGAAATTCAGCGTGTGAAACGCGATCGGAATCAAGTGGTCGCGGTCGGCGATTCGCGCATGGCACTTCTGCCGCGCATCGCCAACGAAATGAACACCGGCTATACATTTGCCACCGTTTCACTCGGCGGCGTGCCGCCGCGCTGCTGGTATTACGAACTCCGCGCGATCGATCCGTCCGCACACGAATACTCCGCCATTCTCATCCCATCGGGCGACTACGACGAGCCCGATGAATACGACAAGCTGGGAGAGCGGGAACTGGATCTGCACTATATACTGGCCCGCCTGGAGTTGAAGGACCTTTTCGATTTTCCCTGGACATACCAGAGCAACCGCCTGAAATGGGTAACGTTCCGCGGAATCCTGCTAAAAGGGTTCGTTTATAAGCGCGATTTCGAAGATTTCCTGTTACACTCGCTGGACCGTTTTGCCAAAGTGCGCCTCTACAATGAGACCTGGGCGGGATCGGAGTACGGGTATCATGGGCCGGCGGACAGTCTGAAGGGCCTCCGCATCGACTGGCAGAACAAAAAAGTGTACTATCCGGACAACATTACAAAAGCGCAGCGCGCGTTTATCGAAGGCACACTGTTCCGCCAGCACCCTCCCGATACCGGTGTGCAAACCGCTTACTATCGCTATTGGTATCACCGTATTCTCAACCGGTATAAAGGCTCCCGCACTAAACTGATTTTCCTGCCGGAGCCGCGGGCGCCCGTTCCTCCGCCTCCGCATCCGCCCAAGCTCACGAGCGCAGTCCGCCAAATGGCTTCCGAGCCGAACGCGATCGTACTCGATGCGCATCTCTTCGATTCCCTCGAGCGCCCGGACCTTTTCATTGACGCTCTGCACTTGAATGGGCCAGGAACTGAAGAGTTCTCGCGGATTCTCGCGACGGAGGTCCGGCGCGTCCTGGGGCCGCCGAAACCCTAGGCCAGCCATGCTGTTCAACACGCCCAAGTTCTTCGCGTTTCTCGCCACCGTCCTGATCCTCTTTTATGCTGCGCCACGCTCGTGGAGAAAAGCGATTCTTCTGGCGGCCAGCTACTTTTTCTACATGAGCTGGATTCCTAAATTCATTCTGCTGCTGCTGACGCTGACGGGAATCGACTACACTGCGGCGCGCTGGATTGCGCAAACCCGATCCCCACGTTCTCGAAAGACGGCGTTGATCATCAGCCTCTCGGCTAATCTCGGATTGCTCGGATTTTTCAAGTATTACAACTTTTTCGCCGCCAATCTCGCGCATCTCTTCGACAAGCCCAGTAGCTCGTTCGCTCTCAATATTATTCTGCCGCTCGGCATCAGCTTCCACACATTTCAGAGCATGTCCTACGTCATTGACGTCTATCGTGGCGAGCAGGAGCCGGTCATCAACCTGATCGACTATGCGTTGTTCATTTCCTTCTTCCCGCAATTGGTAGCGGGCCCCATCGTGCGCGCGCGGGAGTTCTTCGGCGATCTGTACAATTGGCGGCCGCCTTTGTCCGACGAAGTGTTGCGCGGGCTTTTGCTGCTGGTGCTGGGTCTGACCAAGAAGATGGTGCTGGCCGATCAGTTCGCACAGGTCGCAAACAGTTACTTCAAGGACGTAACGACGCACCCCGGCATGCTGACCGCCTGGTCCGGAACGATTGCGTTCGGCATTCAGATTTATTTCGATTTTTCAGGCTACACCGACATGGCCATCGGCATGGCGCAACTGCTGGGCTTCCATTTCCCGATCAACTTCCGGCGGCCGTATCTGGCCTCCAGCATCACCGATTTCTGGCGTCGCTGGCACATCTCGCTATCGCGCTGGCTGCGCGATTATCTGTATATTCCGCTGGGCGGCAATCGCCACGGCCGGCTGCTGACATACCGCAATCTGATGCTGACCATGCTGCTTGGCGGGTTATGGCACGGCGCAAGTTGGAACTTCGTCGTCTGGGGCGGCTATCATGGCGCGCTGCTGAGTGTGGAACGGATGCTGGGCTTCAAGAGGCAGACGGGCGAGGACCGCTGGACCGCTCTCTATCCGCTGCAGGTGATTCTGACGTTTGCGCTAGCGATGATTGGCTGGGTCTTCTTTCGCGCTGCGACGTTCCACGATAGTCTTTATGTGTTGCAGCAGATGTTCACCGGCGCGGCCGGCACAAGCGTAATTCCGCCATGGGAAATCTATCTGGCGCTGATCACCTTGCTGCTGGCGGTGCTCGAAGAGAAGAAGGACTGGTTTGAGCGCGTCGCCCTCGGCCCCGCCTGGGCCTACGGCGCGGTATGCGCCCTCCTGCTGCTATGCGTGGAGTTGATCGGGTTCACCGGCGCCGCCGTCCCCTTTGTGTATTTTCAATTCTGAGTAGGCCTAATAATGCACCTGTGAAAAAACATCGAATCCGTCGAGCTTCTGCCGGCCGCCGAGAAAATCCAGTTCGAGGACGAATCCCAGGCCGGCAACTGTTCCGCCCAGTTTTTGCACCAGCCGTGTCACCGCCGCAGCCGTGCCGCCGGTCGCCAGCACGTCGTCGATGATCAGCACTTTCTGTCCAGGAACAATGGCGTCTTTGTGAATTTCCAGAATATCGCTGCCATATTCCAGTGCATACTCGATTCTCTCGATAGTGGACGGCAGTTTCTTTTCCTTGCGAATGGGAACAAAGCCTGTGCCGAGCGCATAAGCCACCACCCCCGCGAAAATAAAGCCGCGCGCCTCAATGCCGGCGACCACCTCGGCTCCCGAGTTCCGATAATGATCACGGAAGGCGTCGATAACTTCCTTCAGTCCCGTCCTGTCTTTCAGCAGCGTGGTGATGTCGTAAAAGACAATCCCTGGTTTGGGAAAATCCGGAACTTCACGGATCAGCGATTTGAGATGCTCAGTACTGTAGTTCATTCGGGTTCGATGAGAAATTCCTTGTATTTTACCATTGACGCCTCGAATCCTTCGACGCCGCGCACTTCCGCCAGGTGCGGGCCTTTCCAAAGGCAGCCCTCGAGTTCGGAAAGCTGCTCGGCGTTGCCAATCGCGTAAACCTCGACGCATCCGTCGTCCCGGTTGCGCGTGTAGCCAGTGATGCCGATCCGCATGGCACATTGCCGGACAAAATACCGGAATCCGACGCCTTGCACGCGCCCGCGAACTAGGTACCGCTTGGCAAGTTTCACCACCCGGTTTCTATGATAGTGAATTGCTCACTCGAATCGAAGGCATCGCTTGGCACGGACACTAAGCGGGAAGTCGCAGAGGTACTTACTGCGCGCTTGATGGTACGCGCGGCTCAGACTCGAACCGCTATTGCCGCCGCCGATTTCTCGCGGATTCGTGGCGTCGATGTTGGGCGGTTTACTGTGGATCTCTGCAATGCTTACTTGGGCGCGACTTGTAGCTGATTGATTACTTGCTTGACGCCTTTTACTTTCTT
>Ga0070735_10004445_pt1 | contig 11829 bp, 7 predicted proteins | sample Coa_R1_FD_66443 | JGI IMG/M metagenome (GOLD analysis project Ga0070735, IMG submission 66443) | Surface soil microbial communities from Centralia Pennsylvania, which are recovering from an underground coalmine fire - Coalmine... | ecosystem: Environmental > Terrestrial > Soil > Unclassified ... | reverse complement strand
CCGAGAAGTCATTTTTGAGCGACTGAGAAAATTCTTGAATGATGAAGCTGCGCAGATCGCCCAATATCCGGATTCACTAAGAGCGCTCATCGCAGCTGGTTCGGACGCAGATCAGACGCCCGGCGGCTTTGGATATTTCGGCACAAGCCCTACAAACCCCATTCCGGTCAACGGTCCCATCGGAGAAGTCCTTGTACCTTCATCGCTCAGAGTGAAAGGTAAACGCCTCCTGTTTCACCGGCTGAAGTTTATGAGCAAAGCAATCAACCGGGAAGAATCGAGCATGGGCTGCAACCGATTTGTGATTCCGGGTACTGACGTCACGGCTCGTGTGGCAATCCAGGACGTATGATCCCCATCATCATCATCGTCGATGATTCTGTCACGGCGCTTGGCGTCAAGGACAAATTCCTCATCTTCGGAAACGATTTTATTGCGGGCTAAAGAAAGGGAAAGAACCGGAAGTCATCTATGTGTTCCAGTTTCGAAACTCTTCGAATAAATCCGATAGACGCAAAAAGTTCCAGACCTCATCACTGGATTTACCATCCCGAACGTGGCAAGTATGCCGGAGTCAAGATGGCTTCGCGCCGGAAACCTAACTGATCGTACTCCCCTCTACGGCAGAGCCGGCGTGGCCGCTGGGCGGTCGCAAGTCGACATCGCTTGATAGCAAAGGCAACCGCCCATGACTCAGAACGCCATTTTTCGAGAAGCGGCGCTGGAGCGTTTGTCGACACCCGATCGCCTCGATGCGGGACTCACCGTGGTCAACTCCGCGGGCTGGGTCCTGATCTGGGGCATGATAGCGCTCGTCGTCGGCGGCGTGATCTGGGCTTACGTTGTGATCGTGCCGGTCACGGTAAAGGGCGAGGGAATCCTTCTTAGCCCAGGTGGGGTGCTCGATGTAACAAGTGGCAGTCAAGGGCGTGTCCTGAAGTTCGTCGCGCACGTTGGGGACATTGTTAGTACCGATCAGGTCGTCGCGGAAATCGACCAGCCGCAACTCCGCCAGGAACTCGCGACCGCGGAGGCGGAGCTGAGGGACGCCATCGATCTGCGAGACCGCACCGTAAAATTTCAGACGCGACGCGAAACGGCACGAGCCGCTTCGGCGGAGCAGCGAAGAAAAGCCCTGGTCGAAACTATCGCAGCGCTCACGGAAAACAACGCTCTGCTGACGGAGCGTCTGAACATTCGCCAGGATTTCGCCAGCAGAGGGCTCACCACTCGCGATAAATATCTGGAGAGCAAACTGGAACTCGGACACCAGAACGAAGAGCTGGCGCGCAACCGCGTCAGTCTCGCGCAGTTAAACGATGAAGAGGTGCACGCACGCACCGATGACGAGAAGGAACAGCTATCCCTCGATCTCAAAGTCATTACGGCCGAGCGACGGGTCGAAGCGCTCAGAGAGCACTACGAAGGCGAGACAAAGGTTAAAAGCCCGTATGAAGGCAAGATTGCCGAACTCAAGGTCAATATCGGCGAGCTTATGGAGCGGGGTACCTCGCTCTTTACCATCGTGCCGAAAGACCAGGAGGTGCCGGCCAAGGGTGCGCCGCGTGATGTGGCGCAAGGAGAGTTCGGCCCGCTCGCTGCGGTCGTGTATGTGGCACCCAGATTCGGCAAGCAGATCCGGGCCGGTGACGTCGTCCAGCTCGCAATATCGACTGCCCGGCGTGAAGAGTTCGGGTTCGTGATTGGGCGCGTCCGGATGGTCGCAGATATTCCCTCGACCGCCGAGGGAATGCAGCGCAGTCTCAAGAATAAGCAATTGGTACAGACGCTTTCAAACAACGCGGCACCGTTCGAAGCCGTGATCGATCTCTATGCAGATCCCGCTACCCCATCGGGCTATCGCTGGTCATCGTCGCGCGGGCCCGACATCAGGCTAAACGGCGGCACCTTGGTGAGCGCCGACATTGAGGTGCGCTCGCTCCCAATCCTCACTCTCGCGATTCCTCAAATTCGTCAGCTCCTCACCAAACTCCGTAATCTGGCGAGCCTGTCGCAACCCACGCATATCTCGCGGATCGCGCTCGGCTGATGATGATACCGATTCCGGAGCGAACAGATCGACTTCGACGCCGGCGCACGCCGACTGTCCTGCAACATGAAGCGACGGAATGCGGCGCCGCCTGTCTCGGCATGATTCTCGGATATTATCGACGCTGGACGCCGCTCGAACATATCCGCGCCGTAGCGGGCGTCAGCCGCGACGGGACAAAAGCCAGCAATATCGTCAAGGCAGCGGCTCATTACGGGCTAGTCGCTCGCGGACTGAGCTGTGAGACGTCCGATCTTGCCGCTTTGCAGATGCCGGCAATCGTGTTCTGGAATTTCAACCACTATGTGGTCCTCGAAGGTCGCCAAGACGACCGCGTGTGGATCAATGATCCGGCGGTCGGCCCCCGTGTCATTACGATCGAGGAATTCGATCAGGCCTTCACCGGTGTGGTCCTGGTCTTGGAACCGGGACCGGCCTTCATCCCAGGCGGAGCTCCGCCGAGTCTCGTGGATGGGCTGCGCACACGGCTGTACGCCTTTCGGACCGCTCTGTTTGCGATCGTTGTCGTCGGGTTCCTGATGCTGGTCCCGGGCTTGGCCATCCCCGGACTGCAACGGGCGTTTACAGACTTCTATCTCGTGGCTGGTCTACACGACTGGCTTTGGTGGCTCATCGGCGGCATGCTCGGCGTCGCCGCGGTGCGGATGCTCCTCACCTGGCTGCAGCAACATATTCTCGGGCGCCTGAATGTGCGGCTAGGACTGCATTCCAACGGCCGACTGCTCTGGCACATCCTGCACCTGCCGATGACATTCTTTGCCCAGCGCAGTGGCGGCGAGCTGGCGAACCGTTCGGCTCTCGGCGATCGGCTCAGCGGCTTGATGTCCGGCAGCCTGCTCACCGCCTTCGTGAGTCTATTGGCGATCACCGTCTATGCCGCGATCATGGCGGGCTACGATCTTGCGCTCACGGCCGTCGCGCTGACCTTTGCCGGGCTCAATCTCTGGCTTCTCCTTGCCATGACGCAGCGACTTTCGAATGCACATAGCCGCATGCTGCAGGAAGAAGGAAGACTGCAGGCGATGCTTTACCAGGGTTTCGCCAATCTGGAGAGTTTCCGCGCCAGCGGCACCGAGGACGTTTTTTTTCGCCGTTGGGCCGGCGCCCACGCCAAGGTGTTGAGCGCCGAGCAAGCGATGACGCGCTCGCGCCGTCTGCTCAGCGGACTAGTGACGCTGCTTACCACCGTGACGGGAATTGCAATCGTGTTGATCGGCGGCATTCGCGTCATGGACGGCGCCATCACGGTCGGCATGCTGGTCGCCTTCCAGACGCTCACGGCCAATTTCAATGCACCGGTATCGAGCTTCGTGGGGCTTTCGGCGCAGCTCCAGGACGCCCGCGGATATATCGAGCGGCTCGACGACGTGCTGGGCCAAGCGGCCGATCCGCTGCTTCGTACTGACCGGAGCGCCGAGATGCCACCGAGCATCCACGGGCGTATCGACATCGAAAACCTCACATTCAGCCATGCGGAAGTGTCGAGTCCCTTCATTCGCGATATCGCGCTGCAAATCGCGCCGGGCAAGCGTATCGCGATCGTCGGTTCGTCGGGCAGCGGCAAGTCAACTTTGGGCCGGCTTCTCGTTGCGCTCACGTTGCCCCAATCGGGACGCGTGCTCATCGACGGCGTCCCGACCGCAAAGCTCGATAATCATGTTCTGCGTTCCGCGGTGTCCTATGTCGAGCAGGCCGTCACGCTTTTTCCCGGCACAGTACGCGACAACATCACGATGTGGGATCCAACGAGTACCGACGATAGGATCGTGCGCGCCTCGAAAGACGCCATGGTGCACGACGTCATCTCGGCACGTCCGAACGGCTATGATTCCTACCTCGAGGAGGAGGGAAAGAACTTCAGCGGAGGAGAGCGTCAACGCCTGGCGATCGCGCGTGCGCTGGCGGGCGATCCGGCAATTGTCGTGCTCGACGAGGCCACCAGCGCCCTGGACGCCATGGTCGAACGGGAGATCGTCGACAACATCCGGCGGCGCGGCTGTACATGCGTGATTATTTCTCACCGGCTGAGCGCTATTCGCGACTGCGACGAAATCATCGTGCTTGAGAATGGCCGCATCGCAGAGCGTGGCCGGCACTCGGATCTGTTGGCCCTAGGCGGCCATTATCTCAGGCTCGTCCACGCATGAACGTCGCCCTCAAATCCATCGCGGATATCGAGCTCGACGTCGGCGGATCGCTGGCCTTGAACGAGCGCGAAACCGGATACCTCATTCGCTCCGGACGCGTAGAACTCTACGCCACCCAGTTCCGCGATGGCCAACCGGATTCGGGACGACATTTTTTGTTTACCCTCGGCGAAGGGGACCTCATCCCCCCGTTGACCGCGGAAATAGAAGGACTGGCACTGCTCGTTGTCGCCGTGGAAGCCGCCGCCCTTTTTCCGGTACCGCTGTCTTTCATTGTCGGCATGGCGGGTACGAAGGAGCGCGGCCCGGTCCTGAACGTGCAGATCGACCGCTGGGTTAGCCGGCTCGCGACCGCGCTGGCGCGCATGCTCGGGCCAATGCCTGCCGGGACGGTCGCACAGCCGATCGGAGAGGCCTTCCAGCTTGCTGAAGGGGGCTCGATCACACTGCAAAGCGGAGTCGGTTGGCTCGCAAGTTCCGAGGCTGAATTCTTGATCGCCGCTGGCGATCCGGCGCCGCACTTTGAGGCCCTGCAGGCCACGATCGTTGCGCCCGGCCTATGGATTAGCGGCCGGAGAAGCGGGAAAGTCGTCGTCCTACCTACGGCTGCAGCATTGCAGCAGGGCCTCTGGCCGAGCATTTTGGCCGGCTTCCATCGGCAAGCCCTGACGATCGTAATCCAGCACCTTGTCATGCGCGATGCCGCTACGTTCGACCTTGCGCAAACACGCAGAGAGCGCACCAGTCGCACACTCGATCGCGCGCTGGGTCGTTTTGCGGGCGTACTGGATCATGCCCCGGCGTGGACGGGTGCGGCGGCGCCCGACGAACGCCTGCTTGGCCCGTTTGTGATGGTATGCGAGGCGGTCGGCATCGAGCTTACGCAACAGATGCGCGAGACCATCAGGCGCGTCGTGACGGTGGAAGAAGCGGCACGTGCCGCACGCGTGCGACAGCGCCAGATCGCACTACGCGGGAGTTGGTGGCGCGACGATTTTGGCTCATTCATCGGTTTTCTGGATGAGGAAAGGCGGCCGGTGGCCGTGCTGCGCATGGGCGCAGGCCGCTGGCGTATCGTGGACCCGGACGGAGGCGACGACCTTGTCGTCGACGCCCAGCTCGCGCAGCGGTTGCAGCCGATGGGATACATGCTGTACCGGACCTTCCCCGCCAAGCCGCTCGAATTCAAGGACATCTTTTTTCTGGGCTGGAAGCAGAACCGCGCAGACGTCTACACGAGCATTGCGGCGGCCCTCGCCATGAGCCTGCTCGGGCTTGCTACGCCGCTCGCCATGCGATTGGCTTTTGACCGTTTCATCCCATCGCACGAAATCCCGCAACTGTTCGAGCTCGCTATCGGCCTCGTTCTGGCCGCCATGATCGCCGCGGGATTCAGGCTCGCCTACGATATGGCCTTCCTGCGGGTGGATGGGAAAATGGCCTCGCAGACGCAGGCGGCCATCGTGGACCGTATTCTGCGCCTGCCCCCGGCCATGTTGCGTTTCTCGTCCGCCGACCTCGCTCAGCGGGCGTTGGCCGTGGACTCGGTGCGACGTACCACGCTCGGTTTCGTGCTCGGCTCGGTCTCCGGCGGGTTTGCCTTGTTGTTCAACGGCGCGTTGATGGCATACTACGCTCCGCTCGCGACCGTGGTCGCCAGCCTGTGCTTCCTTCTACTCCTCGCCCTTGTTTACCTCGGCAGTACCCGGCAACTGGAAGCGATCCGACGCGGCGAACAGCTCGTGTCGGATATCAATACGCTGGTGTTTCACCTCGTCAGAGGCATCGGCGTGTTGCGGACGACAGGAGCGGAAGGCCGCGCGTTCGCACGCTGGGCCCACGATTTCGCTGAGATGCGCGCCCGCGCCCACCGATCGCAGATAATTGCAGCGGCAATAGAAACATTTCTTGCCGGTTTCGACGTCCTGACCATGGCTGGCGTATTTCTCATGCTGGCGAACCTGCCTGCAAAAGACTTCTCGACGGGCTCCTTCATATCTTTCGTGGCGTCCTACGGAATATTCATGGCCTCCTCCGTGCAACTGGCGCGCGGGCTTGGAACGCTGATAAACACCAAGCCGAGTTGGGAGCGGGCAACGCCTTTGCTCAAGAGCATTCCGGAAGGCGGCATCACCAAGCGCGATCCCGGTGTCCTCAGCGGCGCCGTGGAAATGACCAACGTGGTGTTTCGCTATGGCCAGGATACTCCCTACGTCCTCTCCGGACTGTCGCTGAAGATCGCGGCGGGAGAATTCGTCGCCTTGGTCGGCGCCTCCGGGTCAGGAAAATCGACGACGACGCGTCTGCTGCTAGGCGACCAACCCCCGCTCGCCGGCGCCATTCAATACGACAGCATGGACCTCAAGCACCTCGACCTTGAGCTGGTCCGAAGACAGATCGGCGTCGTCCTGCAGAACGGCAAGCTGATGCCCGGCTCGATTTACGAGAACATCATGGGCGCACATCACGGCACGCTGGACGATGCCTGGGAGGCTGCGCGGCAGGCCGGGTTAGAGCCCGACATCAAGGCGCTCCCGATGGGAATGCATACGATCCTGACGGAGGCCACGGCGGCATTCTCCGGCGGTCAGATCCAGCGCATGATGATCGCACGCGCGCTGGTCGGAAAACCGCGCCTCCTCATTCTCGATGAAGCGACCAGCGCTCTCGACAACATCACCCAGGCGGTGGTTGCCACAGCGTTGTCGCGTCTTGCCGTGACCCGTATCGTCATCGCCCACCGGCTCAGCACCGTCAGAAACGCGGACCGCATCTGCGTGCTCGACGGCGGGCGCATCGTTCAAGCCGGGACTTACGACGATCTGATCGCCGCGAACGGCCCCTTCGCCGAACTGGCCCGTCGCCAACTTATTTGAGAAGCACCATTATGCGCAAAGTACTCTACATTTTGAGTCAACTGAGTGACGAGGACGTCGAATGGCTCGCCGGTGCCGGGTCCCGGCGGAAAGTGGCTCCGGGCACCATCTTGATCACAGAAGGTACGCCGGCGGACGCGCTGATCTTCGTGCTGGATGGCGAGGTCTCGGTATCGGTCGCCGATATCGGCGAGATCGCGCGGCTCGGCGTCGGCGAGATCCTTGGAGAAATGTCGTTCGTGGACAAGAGTCCGCCATCGGCGACCGTTACGGCGACGGTGCCGACACAAGTGCTGGCTGTCGACCGGGCGCTGCTGGCCCAACACCTATTGGCCAGTCCCGAATTCGCGGCGCGGTTCTATCTCGCGATCGCGATGTATCTGTCGGTACGTATGCGCGCCACCGTTCGTCATTTCGGCAAAGGCGGTTCGGAATCCGAGGCGGAGCTGAACTTCGACATGCTCGATAATCTACACATTGCCGGCGCCCGTTTCGATCGAATGATCAAGCGGCTGCTCGGGAAATAAGCAACGACATTGGCGCGCGAGAATCCGCAAAACTGAAACAACGATCCGTGCGCGAAACGAAGGATTCGATCGTGGCCCAAGAGAGGTTTGTCTTTGGAACCTTCGAAGTGTCGACTTATCGGCGTGATCTTCGACGCAATGGCCGCGTCGTGGAAATCAGCGCGCGGGCCTTCGATCTTCTGATAGCGCTGCTGCGGCGAAGCGGACAGCTCGTCTCGAAGGCCGAGCTTCTATGCGAAGTCTGGCCGGGCATGACAGTCGAGCCGAACAATCTCGAAGTTTGTGTTTCGGCTCTGCGCAAGATATTCGAAGCAAGCGGTTTTTCGTCCGGCCCGATCGTCACGGTCCGCGGGCGGGGCTATTGCTTCGTGGAGCCGGTTCGCACTCTCCAGGATGCGGAAGACGTCCATCCAGCGACCGCCGTGACGGCCCAGCCTCCGGCGACGCGCAAGTCGAGCCAACCCCTCTACCGGCCGCTGACGACCTTCGTCGGACGGGATAACGATCGGGTTTCGGTCCGCGACCGGCTCACGGGGCGTCGCTTCGTCACCCTCATCGGACCGGGCGGTGTCGGCAAGACACGCCTCGCGCGAGAGATCGGGGTCGACATGAGCGGCGATATGGCCGACGGCGTCGTTTTCGCCGATTTCTCGGCGGCAACGACGCTTCAATCGGTGTTGGAAATTTTGTCCGAGCAGCTTCAAATCGGGCCGAACGGGCGGCAACTCGACGCATCCGCCTGCGCGACGAGCATTGGCGACAAGAACGTCCTGTTGATACTGGATACCTGCGATCGCGTATTCGAGAGCATCGCGATGCTCGTCGGCTATTTGATCGGCCATTGCCCTCGCCTGCTTATCCTGGCCACCAGCCGGCGGCGGCTTGGCGTGCCCGGCGAAGTGATCGTCGAGGTCAAGCCTCTGGCGACGCCGGAGCCGACGGTCGCGATCGACGCGAGCGAGGCCTTGAAGAGTCCTGCGGTTGCGCTGTTCGTGGATCGGGCCACGACGACGGTGGCCAGCTTCGCCCTCGACGAGTCCAACGTCGCCGATGTTGTCGCGCTCTGTTCGATGCTCGATGGATTGCCGTTGGCGATTGAATTGGCCGTCCCCCTTCTGAAGGTGCTGACCCCAACCGCGCTGGCGCAGTGTGTCGAGCGCCGTCCTCAGGTTTTGAACGACCCCAATCGGGCCATTCCGGCCCGGCATCGGACGCTACGCGCCCTGATCGATTGGAGTTTCGACTCGCTGTCCGCAGAGGAGAAAACTCTGTTTCGTCGCTTGGCCATTTTCAGCGGACCGATCCCCTTGGCCATGGTTCGCGAAATCCTGTTCGAAAACGAGGCTGATCGCGACGACGTACTCATCATGATGCTGGCGCTGGCCGAAAAATCGCTTCTCGGCGTCGAGCTCGACCGCTCCGAGACGCATTTTCGAATGCTGCGTGTCGTGCGCGCTCACGGGTTGGCGAAGCTCGCGGAAGCGGGCGAGCAGGAGATTTATCGGCGTTTCGCGATTTGCGTCGCCAGGCGCCTCGAGGAAGCGGGGCAATCCTGGCAGCGCGTCGCATCCAAGGCTTGGACCGAGACCCATATCGGCTTGCTCGGCGATCTCGGAACCGCTTTGACCTGGGCGTTCGGACCCGATGGTGACCGCCGGATTGGGGTCGCGTTGGCCGGGGCGGGCCACGCACTCCGGCAAGACACATTGCAGACGAAGGACCAGAGCCTTTGGATCCAACGGGCTTTGGAAGCGACGGAAGCCGGACGCGGGCTCGATCCGGAAGCGTTCGCCAAGCTTAAGGTATGGCCGTCCGGCGATCCCGGGCGGAATCGATGAAGCGGTTGCAAAGTCTGGGTCTGATCGACGCTTAGAGCCTCCGTTCCGATTGAATCGGAACGGAGGCTCTATTTCTTTGTCTTAACGCATTTTCTTCACGCGAACCGGTTCCCACCCCGCGATCCAAGTGCGGGGCAGGCTTTTTCCGGATCATTCTCTAATGCTTGACGGCCCCCGGCTTGGCGGCGCTGGGCTTGGCGGCGCTGGGCTTGCCGGCGCTTTCGGCTTCGGCGAGCCGGCTTGACGCCGTCATGATCATAGCGACGAATTGCGCGAGCTTTTGCTTGAACGCCTCGGCATCCGGACGCCCCTTCGACAGCAGATTGATGATCGCGCCGATCCGCTGCGGCGGAATGTCCCGCGTTTCCGGCAGGCAGGCGACGAGAGCCGCCGTGCCCATGATCGCCAGCATCTGATCGTTGCTCGCCGTGGCGAGCTGGGTCATCGACTGGCTGAAGACTCCTGACAGGGCCTTGATTGCGTTGACTTCGTCTTGCTTACTGACTTCTACCACGTGCTTTCTCATGTTGAATGTCGTTTTACATTAAAGTTTTCAGTGCAGTCATTCGTGAGCGTCACCACCAGCTCTTGAAAGTGTCCCAACCGGATTCGAGTCCATTGACGAAGTCCGACCCGATGTTCGAAACCGCGTTCCAAGCGCTCGACGCGGTGTTCTTGATATCGCTGCCGGCATCGTTGAACACATCGCCGATCTTTTCCCCGGTCGTGCTCACCCAGCTCACCGCCGCCTCGACGTCAGGATTGGAGGAAATAATGCTGTACATCGAATTCATCGTGTTCCCGAGGACCGCGGCGGTTTCGTTGGCGAGGGCGGAAGAGGCCGACCCGATGGTTGAGCCGAGCGACTTGAAGTCGGTCAGGAACTGCGACGCGAGGTGTTGGGCGTCACCCTTCATGTCGGAGAAATTTCCGGTGAAAAGATCGTTGCCGAGGCTTCCGATATTCTTGGCAAGATCCAATTGCGCCGTGATTTCCGATGTCAAGACCGTACCGGCCTGGTGAGTAAGGTCGCTCGCGAACAGTTGAATACCGTTGTTGACCGTGGTGATGAGATCGCAGGCGGTCTTTAAGTCGCCGGTCGCATGGGAACCGAGCACGTTGGCAACCGCGCTTTGTCCCAGCAGGTAATCCATTCCTTCGGCCGCGAGCACGACCGACGAATGGCCGCCGAACACCTGGTTGGCCATCGAACGGGCAATGACTTGACCGTCCACCTCCGAACCCACGTTGACGAAGCCTGCCAGGGTCGTCGGCGGACTGTTGATCAGGTCGTCGACAATCCTGCCGTCCTTGGTCTGTACCGCCAGGTCGAAACCCTTGTTGAAGGCAGCGTCGGCGGCATTCGTGGTCGCATCGAGCGCGGTATGTAGGGCGCCCGACACCGTCGATATCGTCTGAGCCCCGCCGGCTGCGTTATAGGCTTGGCCGGCCAGATTCGTGGTGACGTGCTGAGCCAGCGCGAGGTCCGCCTGGATAGCGGTCTGGGCTGTTTGTTCGATCTGCGCGACTTGCGCCGCCGTCCCGTACAACGTATCGGTCATCGCTGAGATGGCGTCTAAGATGCCGCTCGCCGCGTTCGGAGGCGGAGCAGCCTGCTGCACGGCATGTACTTGGATGTCGGCCTGCGCGGATTTCGTGGCGATGTCTAGGCCGAGACCGGTGAGGATATCGGTGCCGTGGCTGATTTCGAGTGCATTTGCGAATTGTGCGAGAACGCCACGCTCTGTGTATGCGGCGACCGCGGCCGGTAGATTCCATTGCGACAGCAGCGTATCGCCCAAATTTCCGTAATTCGCCGCGGCGGTTTGAACTTGATTGTCGATATTCGCATAAAGTGTGGCGCTCGCCGCGGCCTGCGTCGTACCGGCGACGGTGTTGCCATCGGCGGAATGCGAGGCCAGGACGCCAGTCACATTGCTGATGATGTTGCCGACGTCCTGCCCACCCTGCAGATGGCCCTGGCTCGCAAGAGCTACGATGTCCCCAGCCAAGGCGCCGTTATTGATGCGGGTGGTCAGCTCGGTGTCGAGGGCTTGTTGAACGCCCTTGTTGGTCGAGAATTCGTCGGCAAGCGCCAAAGCGAGGTCGGTCGAGGTTTGGGCATTGCCCGCCCCCTCGATTGCGTTGATCGCGGCGGCGCCGGAGGTCGCCTTGCTGGCGGCGAGAATCTCGCTGACCAGCGCGCTGGTGGCATGGCCGGCGAATGCACCGGCGATGGTCGCCGTCTCGCCGAACACGCTGGCATTTTGCGCTTGTAGCGGGTTGCCGACAATGGCGTTGAGCCCGGCCTGGAAGGCGCTCGCGCCGCCCTCGACGCTGATGATCGATTGCGCCGCCGCGAGCTGAGAA
>Ga0070735_10004442_pt1 | contig 11833 bp, 11 predicted proteins | sample Coa_R1_FD_66443 | JGI IMG/M metagenome (GOLD analysis project Ga0070735, IMG submission 66443) | Surface soil microbial communities from Centralia Pennsylvania, which are recovering from an underground coalmine fire - Coalmine... | ecosystem: Environmental > Terrestrial > Soil > Unclassified ... | reverse complement strand
TGGCCGGCGGGGCGCAGAAGCTGGCCGAACGCGCCCTGGCGCTCGCCGACGACGACATCCGCCTCGCCTGCCACCTTTGCGAATTCGCCGTGCAGGCCGAGCCCGAGAACCCCCGCGCCCACGCCATCCGCGCCGAGGTGTTCCAGAAGCGCCGCGACCTGGAAACCTCGCTGATGGCCAAGGGCATCTTCGGCTACACCGCCAACGAATCCACGGCCAAGGCCGGCGGCTAGCGACGTTCGCCGTCAGTTTTCATCGTTCATCATCCTCGCGTCCGCAGGGATCAGCGGATGTCACTGCGGCGGCGGCGAGTCGGCGGAGGAGGCGGCCGGCGGCGGCGGGGCGGCGGCGCGGTCGGCTTGCGCCTGTGAGGCCTGAGACTGAGCGGCCTGGGCCGCGGCCGCCGCGTTCGCTTGGGCGGCGGCGGCGCCGGCCTGCACCTGGCCGGCGGCAAGGGCGGCCTGGGCGCTGGCGGTCTGCGCGGTCGTCGCCGCTTGCTGAGCGGCGAAGTTGGCCTGGTCGGCGGCCGATTGGCCGGAATTCTGGTTCTGGTTGAGGACGAAAATGAGCACCGCGGCGATCACCGCCACAATGATCACGCCGGCCACGATCATCGCGGTCCGGTTGTCGCGGTGCCGCTCGGCGGCGGCCACGTTCGGCGAGGCGTCGTAGTCCTGGTTGCTCACGGGAATGGGCGCTCCTGACGCGGTTCAGCTTTGAGTCCAAAGCGCAAACGCCGGCCGCAAAGGTCCGTTCCGCCTCAGCTCGGGGCCGCCCAGTCGTCTGGCAGCCTCGGCGCCGGCCACGTCGGGTCGCGGCGCCAGGCCGGCCAGGCTTCGTCGAACGGCGATGCGCGCGCCTCGATTCGCGCGGCGACTCTCTCCCCTTCCGCCCGGATGGCGGCGGCCTCGTCGGCTGTCGTCCATTCCAGCGCAACGGCGCGCGCGAGCTGGTCCTCATCCTTCCAGCGCCAGCGGAGATCCGGGCCGGCGACGATGTCGAGCGTCTGGTCCCAGGTGACGATCCCGCCGCCGGCGCGGCGAAACGGCGCCTGCATGTCGACGTACCAGCAGAGGAACGGGCCGCCGCCCTCGCGCCAGAACAGCGAGACAGCGTGCGCGGCGCCCGCCTCGAGCAGGATCAGCGCGTCCGTCGTGTGCCGCGGCTTGGGGGAAGGCGGCGTGATGACGCCGGTCTCGAAGTCGAAATGGCTCGATTGGCGGACGGCGCCGGCCGGCTCGAAGAGCACCAGACGGTCGCCCGTATCCTCGACCACGGTGGCGGCGTGGGCGAACATGACTGCGCCACGCCATTGATGGCGGACCGCGATCGTTTCCCCTGGCGCCCAACGTGGCATGCGACGCCACAAGAACCTCAGGCGATGCGGTCAAGCAAGCGCCGCCGATCTCGACAACTGCGCCTGAAGTGGAGCAAGTTCGGCGAGTCGAAGGGGGGCTCTCCGCGTGCGTGCAAGGGGGGTCGGTTTGAAAGGCCAAGGCGCGGTGTTCCCGGCCGACGGCGGCGACGTGGGGCGTCAGATGCAGGCGATCGATTGGCGCGCCTCGCCGCTCGGCCCGCCTGAGGAATGGTCGCCGGTTCTGCGCTCGACCGCCGAGCTGGTGCTGGCCTCGAAGGCCGCGATCGCCCTCTTCTGGGGCCCGGATCATATCGCGCTCTACAACGACGCCTACGCCGCGACGATTGGCGACAAGCACCCGGGAGCGCTCGGCCGCCCGGCGCGCGAAAGCTGGCCGGAGATCTGGCGCGGCATGGAGCGGATGCTGGTCGCCGGCCTTGCGGGCGAGTCCGGCTACGACCGCGACCTCGCCATCACCATGCGCCGCCACGGTTATGAGGAGCCGACGCACTTCGACGTCGCCTATTCGCCGGTGCGGGAGGCCGACGGCGCGGTGGGCGGGGTGCTGTCGATCGTCTCGGAGACCACAGATCGCTGGATCGCCGAACGGCACAAGGCCGTGCAGCTGGAGCTGTGGGACCGGCTGCGGACCTTGCACGACCCGACCGAGATCGCTCGCGTGGCCAGCCAGACGGTCGGCCAGCACCTGGGCGTGGCCGCGGCCGGCTACGCGGAGATGGATCAGGACGGCGAGAACGTCGTGATCGAGGCGGACTGGACCGATGGCACCCGTCCATCGATCGCCGGCCGCCGCCGCATGGAGAATATCGGGCAGGGACTCGCCGCCGCGATGCTCTCGGGCCAGACCGTCATCGTGAACGACCTCGCCATGGCCCCGAACGATCCGCTCGCCGGCCAACCAGGCGCGGTCCGCGCCGGCGTCGTCGTCCCGATCATGCACGAGGGGCGCTTCGCGGCGGCGGCCTTTGCCGCTTCGGGTGCGGCGCGCGCCTGGACGCCCGCCGAGATCGCGTTCGTCGGCGAGGTTGGCCATCGCGTTTGGGACGCGCTCGCGCGCGCCCGCTCTGTCATAGCCGTCGCGGCCAGCGAGGCGCTGTTCCGCAGCTTCGCCCAGACGCAGCCCAGCATGGTGTGGACCTCCCCGCCGGGGGGCGAGCCGGACTGGTACAACGACCAGTGCTATCGCTACACCGGGATGGACCACGCCGAGCTGGACGCCGCCGGCGGCTGGGGCGCGATGATCCACGACGATGACATGGAGCACGCCGTCGACCTCTGGCAGGCATCGCTCCGCACTGGCGAGCCTTATGAGGTCGAGCTTCGCCTGCGGCGCGCCGACGGCGTCTTTCGCTGGCACATCGCCCGGGCGCTGCCGATCCGTGACCCCGACGGCGAGATCGTGCGCTGGGTCGGAAACAACACCGACGTCGACGACCAGAAGAACGCCGAGGCGCTGCTGGAGGCGCGGCTGGAGGAGCGCACAGGCGAGCTGATGGCGGTAGAGGAGTCGCTGCGGCAGGCGCAGAAGATGGAGGCGATCGGACAGCTGACCGGCGGCGTGGCGCACGACTTCAACAACATGCTGACGGTCATCCGCTCGTCGGCCGACCTCCTGAGGCTCGAGGGCGTTCCGGAGGCGCGCCGGCGCCGCTACGTCGACGCTATCGCCGAGACCGCCGACCGGGCGGCCAAGCTCACCGCCCAGCTCTTGGCGTTCGCGCGCCGCCAGTCGCTGAAGCCGGAAGTGTTCGACGCCGGCGAGCGGCTGAATGGCGTCAGCGACATGCTGAAGACGGTGCTCGGGGCCCGCATCCCGCTGACCATCGAGGCGGCCGCGTCGCTGCCGGTCGAGGCCGACGTCGGGCAGTTCGAGACGGCGCTGGTGAACATGACGATCAACGCTCGCGACGCCATGGAGGGCGAAGGGCGCCTCACGGTCAGCGCCACGAGCGCGGTGCGCGGCGGCGCCGACTTCGTGGCCATCACCATCGCCGATACAGGCGGCGGCATCGCGCCGGAGGTGCTGCCGCGCATCTTCGAACCCTTCTTCACCACCAAGGACGTCGGACGCGGAACCGGCCTTGGCCTCAGCCAGGTGTTCGGCTTCGCCAAACAGTCCGGCGGCGAGATCGAAGTCGCGAGCGAGCCCGGCCGCGGCGCCGTCTTCACCCTCTATCTGCCGCGCGTTGAGGCGCCGGCGGCCGTGTCGCCGCCACGCGTCGAGGCCGCGCCCGCGCCGGCGGCCGGCCGCATCCTGGTGGTGGAGGACAACGCCCAGGTGGGCGCCTTTTCCATCCAGCTGCTCGATGACCTGGGCTACCGCCCCGAGCTGGCGACCGACGCCGCCGCGGCGCTGGCCACGCTCGAGCAGACCGGCGGCGACTTCGACCTGGTGTTCAGCGACGTGGTGATGCCAGGCATGAGCGGCGTCGAACTCGGCCGCGAAATCCGCGCGCGTTGGCCGGGCCTGCCCGTCGTCCTGACCAGCGGCTACAGCCACGTGCTGGCCGAGGACGCCCGCCACGGCTTCGCGCTGCTGCGCAAGCCCTACTCGGTGGAAGACCTTTCCGCGGTCCTGCGCGAGGTGATGACGACGCCAGCCCCTGGGCTTCAGCCCGGCCCGGCGTGACCGGCCCGGCGGCGGCCTTTGCGCGGAGCCTGGTCGGCCGGCCCGGGTCGCGCTGGCGGCTGCCGACGCCGGCGCTCGTGGTCGACCTCGACGCCTTCGAGGCCAACGTGGCGCGAATGGCGGAGCGGGCGCGCGCGGCCGGCGTGGCGCTCAGGCCGCACGCGAAGACGCACAAGAGCGCCTGGGTCGCGCAGCGGCAGATCGAGGCCGGCGCGGTCGGCGTCTGCTGCGCCAAGCTGGGCGAGGCCGAAGCCCTGGCCGCGGCTGGAGTTGCGGACATCCTCGTCACCTCGCCGGTCGCCTCGCTGGAGGTCGCCGAGCGGGCCGCGGCGCTGGCGCGGTCCGGCGTGCGGCTGGCGCTGAGCGTCGACAGCCCGGACGGCGTCGCCACGCTCGGATCGGCGGCGAAGAGCGCCGGCCTCGTCCTGCCGGTGCAGATCGACGTCGACGTGGGGACCCATCGCACGGGCGTCGTCACCCCGAACGATGCGCTGGCGCTCGCGGTCGCGATCGCCGCCGCGCCAGCGCTCGGCTTACGCGGCGTGCAGGGCTACGGCGGAAACTGGCAGCACACGAAAGGCGCCGAGAACCGGCTGGAATCGGCGCGCGAGGGCATGGCGCGCCTGAACGCCGTCGTCCAGACGCTGCGCGGCCACGCGCACGCGGTCGAGGTGATCACCGGCGGCGGCACCGGCACCAACGCGGCCGACCGCGAGCTCGGCGTGCTCAACGAGCTGCAGGCCGGCTCCTACATCTTCATGGACAACCAGTACGTCGACGCATTGGGCGACGACGAGGACGGCGCGTTCGCCTCCAGCCTGTTCGTGCAGGCGCAGGTGATCAGCGCCAACGCGCCGCGCTGGGTGACCCTCGATGCGGGCCTGAAGGCGTTCGCCACCGACGGGCCGAAGCCGCGGGCCGTGACCGCGCCGTTCGGGCCGGACGACTACTTCTTCTTCGGCGACGAGCACGGCGGGCTGATGCGACCGGAAGGGACGGCGATCGCGCTCGGCCAGCGAGTCGAGCTGACCGCCCCGCACTGCGACCCGACCGTCGACCGCTATGAGGCCTTCCATCTGGTGCGCGGCGACGTGCTGGAGGCCATCGTCCCCATCGAGGCGGGGCGGCAGTCGCAGTAGGCCCCGCCCGCCTACCCCCGCTGCAGGACGATCAGGTCGACCATCATCGTCACCGGCCCGGGCTTGGGCCTTGCGCGCATGGCCGCAAGGCCGGCTTCGATGGCGGGCGGCGGCAAGCGGGAAATCACCGAATCGGCCAGCGCCGCGGTGCGCTCGATCAGCGTCGGCCAGTCGGGCGCCATCGGGTGTTCGATCACCTCGTGGGCGATGCGCGCGAACCCCGCGCCGGAGAACGCCGCCTCGATCTCTTCGGCGCTGGGCAGGCTGGCGCGCGAGGCGGCCTCGTACCCCTCGAAGTAGCCGTTGTAGGGGAAGTGATGCGCCTGGTCGGTGGTCGAGTTGCGGATGGCGAGGCAGCCGCGCAGCTTCAGCACCCGCCGGCACTCGCGCGCCGCGGCCGCGCGGTCGCGGAAGTGGTGGAAGGCCATCGAGGCGAAGACCAGATCGGCGCTTTCCGGATCGGCGGGAATGCGCTCGGCCGAGCCTTCGCGGAAGCGCACGCGCGCGGCGGTCTTCGACCGCGCTTGCGCCAGCATCCTGGCGGACGGATCGACGCCCAGCACGTCGGCGTCCAGCCCTTTGGCCAGAGCGGCCGAAAAGCGGCCGGTGCCGCAGCCGAGGTCGATGACCATGCGCGGCTGGAACGGCAGGATCGCCTTCAGCCGCCCGACCCACATATCGAGCACGTTGACCGGCAGGCTGCGGCCCTTGTCGTAGCCCTCAGGGACGTTGGTGGCGTCGTAATCCATGCTTCGCTTTCTCGTCGCGCGAGTCGCCGCGCGATGTGCGATCCTACGGCAAAGGTGGTCGAATAGGCGCGCGAGGGTTGTCCGATGCGGAGCTTGCGAGCGATTGGGCGCATTGTCGCGGTTCTGGCCGTCGCCGCGGCGCTCGGCGGCTGCAATCTGGTGGTGTCCCCAGCCCCGATGTTCACCGCCGGCGACGCCCACGGCCTGCCGGCGTTGCGGAGCGGCGTCTGGGCGTCGCCAGACGCCGGCTGTTCGTTCAAGTCCGCCGATCCGTTCGACAAATGGCCGCATTGCGCCAACGGCGCGATCGTCGGCCCGGACTCGATCAGCGGGCCCGCAACGACCCCGAGCGACGCCGCGTCGAGCGCGCCGCCAGCAAGCGAACAGACGGTCGTCCCATACATCCTGGCCGGACGCGATCCACGGGTGATGCAGGTGCGCTTTGGCGCGGCGCTCACGAAGGGCGCGCCGCCGGTGGTGCTCTACTACTTCGTGGCGCTGCGGCCGGTCGCGAGCGACGCCAGCGGCCAGATCACCGCCGCCCAGATCTGGCCGGTGCAATGCGGCCCGCCCCCGCCGAAGAACGCCAAGGTCGACGCCAACACCAACCCCAACGACCTCGCCACCCGTCATCCGCTGCCGGGCATGAAGCTGGATAACGGCCTCTGCGCACCGGCGGACAAGGCGGCGGTGGTGAACGCCGCCAAGGCCAGCCGCGCCTGGGCCGACCAGATCGCGACGCTGCGCTGGATCCGCGACGGAACGAAGTGAGGCGCTAGCCGCCCCTCGCGTTCCCAAGCGCGCCGGGCTCGGCCATAGAGCGGGCATGGCCACGACGATCGCCGCGAACGCCGGGACGCTGCGCTATCGCGCGGCCACGCGGGCGGGCTTCTTCATTACCGGGTTCGGCGCGGCCGCCTGGGCGCCGCTGGTGCCGTTCGCCAAGGCCCGGGTCGGGATCGACAACGGCTTGCTGGGGCTCGTGCTGCTGGCGACGGCGGCGGGGGCGATGCTGACCATGCCGCTGGCCGGAGCGCTCGCCGGACGGCTGGGGTGCCGGACGGTGGTGCTGGGCGCCGGGGCCTTGCTCTGCCTTTGCCTGCCGCCGCTGGCGTTCGTAACCAGCCTGCCGATCCTGATCGCCACGCTGTTCGCGTTCGGCGCAGCGATGGGGACGCTCGATGTGACCATCAACATCCAGTCGATCATCGTCGAGCGCGATGCGGGCCTGCCCCTGCTGTCGGGCTTCCACGGCTTCTACAGCCTGGGCGGCATCGCCGGGGCGGCCGGGATGACCGCGCTTTTCGCGCTCGGCGCGACGCCGCTCGTCGCCACCCTTGCGGTCGCCGGTGTCTGCGTCGCCGCGCTGGCGGCGGCCGCGCCGGGCCTGTTGCGCGATGGCGCCGGGCGCGGCGGGCCGGCCTTCGCCTTCCCGCGCGGGGCGATCTGGTTCCTGGGTTCGCTGGCCTTTATCCTCTTCCTGGTCGAGGGGTCCGTGCAGGACTGGAGCGCCGTGTTCCTGAGCACCGTCCGCGCCATGCCGCGCGCCGAAGCTGGCCTTGGCTTCGCCTGCTTCGCCACGACCATGACCATCGGCCGGCTGACCGGCGACCGCATCGTGCATCGCTTCGGGGGCGCAAACGTAGTCGTCCTCGGCGGCCTCTGCGCGGCGGCCGGGTTTGCGCTGGCGACCTTCGTCGGCGGTTGGCCGGCGGGGCTGGTCGGCTATGCCCTGGTCGGCGCCGGCTGCTCGAACGCCGTGCCGGTGCTCTATTCCGCCGTCGGGCGGCAGACCGACATGCCGGAGAGCCTGGCCGTGCCGGCGCTCAGCAGCATGGGCTACGCCGGCATCCTCGTCGGCCCGGCGCTGATCGGCGGCATCGCGCATGTGGCAAGCCTGCCGGCGGCGTTCGCGCTGCTCGCGCTCCTGCTGGTGGGGGTTGCGGCCAGCGGGCGGCTGCTGAAGACGTGAGTGCGCCTGCCGTCGGGGCGCCATTGCCGCACCGTCTGCTTCCTGACAGATTCGCAGGGCTAACGCTCGCTTTCGACGAGGGGCTCATGCCGCTGACACCCCAGCGCCGGTTCGTCACGCCGCTGCCCGACGAGACCGTCGAGGCGCTGGCGGCGCGCGCGCTGCCGGGCGAGGCGGTGGAAAGCGCCGTCGAGCGGATCAAGAGCTGGAACCTGCACATCTTCGCTATGCGTCGGCCGCGCGGCCTCATGCTCGGCTCGGACGTCGTCTTCGTCGAGCCGCCGCGGACCCAGTGAAGGGCGAGGCCGTGATCGAGCGCGCCGAGATCGCCGCCGGCCACGACGGAACAGCCGAATTGGCGCTTGCCATACGTTACGAGAACGGCGCCACAGGTCAGGTCGTGCTCGACGCCGACACCGGCTTTTCCATCATGCGCGCCTTAGGCGCGGCCGATCTCAAAGGCCTGATCGGGCGCTCGTGGCGCGAGGTTTCGAAGGGACTCCCCGATGTATGACCTCCTGATCAAGGGCGGCCGCGTGGTCGACGGGACGGGGCGCGCGCGCTTCGACGCCGACGTCGCCGTCAAGGACGGCCGCATCGCCGCCATCGGCGCGGACCTGCCGGGCGAGGCGCTCTCGGTCGTCGACGCCGCGGGCCAGGTGGTGGCGCCCGGCTTCATCGACCCGCACACGCATTTCGACGTCCAGCTCCTGTGGGACGGCGCGGCCAAGCCGGCGCTGGAGCACGGGATCACCTCGGTGGTGCCCGGCAATTGCTCGCTGTCGCTGGCGCCGCTGAAGGCCAAGGATCGGCAGGCGCTGGTCGGCATGTTCCAGCAGATCGAGGAGATGCCGCCGGCCGCCTTCACGGACGCCTTCGAATGGACCTGGGAGGACTTCGCCGGCTACCGCGCGGCGCTGGAGAAGAGCCTGGCGATCAACGTCGCGCCGCTGGTTGGCCACAGCGTCATCCGCCTCTGGGTGATGGGCGCGGAGGCTAACCAACGCGCCGCCCGCGAGGGCGAGATCAAGGCGATGCAGGACCTGCTGCGCGAGTGCCTCGAGGCCGGCGCGGTCGGCCTCTCGACCAGCTTCGTCGACGTGGACGAAAAGGCGCGGCCGGTGCCGAGCCGCTTCGCCGATTTCGCCGAGCTGGACGCGCTCGCCGCGGTGCTCGGCGAGTTCGGGCGGATGCTGCAGATCGTGCCGGAGTTCTACGACGTCGACCTCACCATCGCCCGTATCGACCAGCTGGCGGAGCTCTCGCTGAAGCACGGCATCCCGACCACCTTCTCGCCGGTGTTCGACAGCCGCTTCGCGCCGCGCGCCGCCCCGCGCCAGCTGGCGCGGGTGGAGGAGCAGTTCGCCCGCGGCGCCCGCGTCTGGCCGCAGATGCAGACGCGGCCGATCGACATCTCCTTCTCGCTGCTGCGTCCAAGCCTCTTCTTCGCCCGGCTGCCCAGCTGGATGCGGACGCTGCGGCAGCCGCTGGCCGAGCGGCTGAAGGCGCTGCGCGATCCGGCCACCGTCGACCGCTTGCTGACCGACGCCGGGCCAGACGGGGGCGCGGCCATCTTCGGGACCCTGGTCGCCCGCGGTGGCGACGCGTTGCCGGCTGAGCTGGCCGGCAAGACGGTGAGCGAGATCGCTTCGGCGCGCGGCGAGACGCCGGCCCAGGCGCTACTCAACCTTTCGCTGGAGAACGGCCTCGACGTCGCCTTCATCGCCGAAAGCCGCGGGCACGAGGACACCGGCCGCATCGGGCCGATGCTGGCCAGCCCGCACGTGCACATCGGCGCCAGCGACGGCGGCGCGCACATCTCGTCCTTCGCCACCTACGGCGACACCGGCTACCTGTTCAGCGAGTTCGTGCGCAAGGCCGGCGCGATGACGCTGGAGGAAGCGGTCAAAAAGATCACCTCCGAGACGGCCGACATCTGGCGCCTGAAGGACCGCGGCGTGCTGAGGGAAGGCTTCGCCGCCGACATCGTGGTGTTCGATCCCGACACGATCGCGCGCGGCGGCGAGCTGCCGGTGTTCGACATGCCGGGCGACGGCATGCGCTATGTCAGAGGCTCGGTCGGCGTCGATACGGTGGTGGTCAACGGGGCCATCGCCTGGGCCAAAGGCGCCTACACCGACGCCAAGGCGGGAGAGATCTGCGGCCTCGCCTGACGGCCGCGACGAAGGGAGGAAGCGATGGCCGACGACACCGGCTTCGTGCTCGAGATCCCCGAAATGGTGGGGATCGCGCTCTCGCCCCAGCGCGCCCCGCAGGCCGCGACCAGGGCCTGGCCGCGCGGCACGCGGATCATCTCCGCCGACAGCCACATGCTGGAGAGCGATCTCTGGATCGACCGCTTCCCCGAGCACATGAAGGACCAGGCGCCGCGCATGCTGTTCGAGAACGGCGGCTGGCAGCTGACCATCGGCGAAAAGCACATGACACCGCCGCACATCGCCGCGGGGCTCTGCACCTCGCTGGAGTGCACGCCCGGCTTCACCAGCGTCGAGGCGCGGCTCGCGGACCTGGACGTCGAGGGCGTGGAGAAGGAGCTGATCTTCCCGCAGCGGCTCTTCGGCCTCTACATGTTCGGCAAGATGATGAACCGCGCCGAGACCTTCGGCGCCTACAACGAGCACATCGCCGAGGTGTGCGCCGGCAGCCACGGCCGCCTTTTTCCGGTAATGGTGCCGGCCTACTGGGACATGGAGGCGGTGAAGGCCTCGGTCGACCGCTGCGCCGCGCTGGGCGCGCGCTGCCTGATGATCCCGATCAAGCCGGGCGAGGACGTGAACGGCGAGCTGATCCAGTATTCGGACCCCAAGCTCGACCCGATGTGGGACGCCATGGCCGAGAGCGGCATCCCGCTCTGTTTCCACATCGGCGAGGCCATCCCGACCGCCGCGCCCGGCGCGGCCGGCACCTTCGTGCTGACGCAGATGCAGGGCTTTCGCCAGATCTGGGGGCCGCTGACCTTCGGCGGCGTTTTCGACCGCTTCCCGAAGCTGAAGGTCGTGTTCGTCGAGGGCGGCATCAGCTGGGTGGCGTCAATGGTCCACGACGCCGACATGATCTGGAACTCGTTCCCGACCGTGATGAACCCCAAGCTGAAGCATCCGCCCAGCTGGTACTGGTTCAACCACTGCTACGCGACCTTCATGACCGACCCGGCGGGCCTGGAGCTCCTTCACCGCATCGGCGCCGACCGGGTGATGTGGTCGAGCGACTATCCGCACCAGGAGAGCACGTTCGGCTACACCCGCAGCGCCATTCAGGCGGTGTTCGACGCCACGACGGTGAAGAACGCGCAGATGATCCTGGGCAAGACGGCGCTGAAGCTGTTCGCGATGGAGTGAGGCGAAAAGCAGCGCCGCCATCATGACCTCCTCCCCTTACGCCAAGGGCCGCCGCGCCCTCGTCATCCACGAAGACGATGTCGGCATGACCCACGGGTCCAATGTCGCCTTCCGAGAGCTGTCGGCCCGGGGCGTCGTCAGCTCCGGCTCGGTGATGGCGCCCTGCCCGTGGTTCCCCGAGACGCTGGCGATGGCGGCGGACGAACCGAGCCTCGACCTCGGCGTGCACCTGACGCTGAACGCCGAAAAACGACCCTACAAGTGGCGGCCGCTCACCCGCCCGCCCGCCTCGGCCGGGCTGACCGACGAGTTCGGCTATCTCTGGGAGGACGTGCGGTCGGTCCGCCGCAAGGCCGCGCCTGAGGCGGTCGAGGCTGAACTGCGCGCCCAGATCGACGCCGCCATCGCCGGCGGCATCGACGTCACCCACCTCGATGCCCACTGCGGGGCGGCCATGTCTGCGGAGTTTCTCGATATCTACATGCGGCTGGGCGCCGACTACGATCTGCCGATCGTGCTGATGCATCGCTTCGAAGGCGGAAATCCGCGGGCGCCCGGAAGCCCAGCGATCCCCGACCTGCTGGTCGAGGCGGCGAAACGGGCGGCC
>Ga0070735_10004441_pt1 | contig 11835 bp, 10 predicted proteins | sample Coa_R1_FD_66443 | JGI IMG/M metagenome (GOLD analysis project Ga0070735, IMG submission 66443) | Surface soil microbial communities from Centralia Pennsylvania, which are recovering from an underground coalmine fire - Coalmine... | ecosystem: Environmental > Terrestrial > Soil > Unclassified ... | reverse complement strand
GCAGCGTCAGCGGCAGCGACAGGGTGGCTGTCCCGGTGATGTGGTCACCGAGGTCGTTGACGGCCCGGATGTCGACGTCGACGAGCCCCTCGTCGCCGGCACGCGTCGTGGCGGTGACCCTCCCCGAGTACGTGAGGGTGGAGCCCGCGAAGGCGGGCACCCCCAGGCGGACGGCCAGCCGCTTCACCATGGCGTCCGGTCCCGCCCAGTCCGTGAGGTAGCGGCTGCAGTAGGCGGTGTCGGACATGATGTTCATGAAGATGTCGGGCGCGCCCTGCGAGTTGGCGTAGGCGCGGTCGTGGTGCACGGGCATGAAGTCGCGCGTCGCCAGCGCGCCGGCCACGATGCGGGTGGCGGTCATATCGACGACGAGGTCGGGCAGCGCCGTTCCGACGGTGATGGCGTTCCAGTCGAGCGTCCGCCGCGGCCGCACCACCGTCACCCGCCCGCCTCCGGCGGCCGGAACTTCAGGATGCGGAACCGCTGACGCCCCACGACCTCGCCCTCGTCGTCGGTGTACGTCGTCACCCACGTCACGAAGTAGCCCGGCCCGAGACGCGTCTGCTTGCGCTCGGACACCGATTCGACGACCGTCGAGGCCGAGACGGTCTCGCCCACGTACAGGTACCGCTCGATCTCGTACTCCGAGTTGGACGCCAGGGTGCCCACGAAGCCGGCGTCGTCGAACGCGGCCAGCGGGCCGGGCCCCTCCGCAGCCACCGGCGAGCCGCCGCGCTCGGCGATGCCGGTGATGACCGGCGTCGCCATCGTCCACGTCTGCAGCATGAGCGGGGGCGCCACGATGGCGCCGAAGCGCGACGCGGCCGCGGCGTCGGCGTCGGTGTAGACGGGGTTGTCGTCCTCGAAGGCGGTCGCCCAGTGCCGGATCATGGGGAGGTTCACCGGGTCCGGCGCCGTGCTCGTCCCCGACCCGACGGCTCGACCGACCAATCGACCGAAGGCGTCGTCGAGGCGATCGTCGTCGTCGGCCCGCACGGACATGGTCCATCTTCTTAGCCGCCGGGCGCCTCCGAGCGCCTCGACGAGGGGGGTATGGCACACTCGTCGCGGCCACCGAGCACGCCGACCGGAACGGGGACTGGCCATGACACGGATCAGGTACGCGGCCCGACCGCCCGACATGGTGCGCAACCGGGAGGTCGAGGCGACCCGGGCGCAGATCTGGTCGACCGCACTCACCGTCGTGTTCACCACCGACGCCGACCTCGTCGCCTCGGTCCTGCCGAGACCGCTCGAGCCGACCGAGCCCACCGCCCGGCTGCGCATCGCCGTGGTCGACATGGGCACCGGGCTGCCGTCGTTCGGCGCCGGCTGGTTCGGCGTGCGGGCCCGGCACGGCGACGTCGAGGGCGAGTACGCGCTGTTCATGCCGATGACGACCGAGCAGTCCACCACCGGGGGGCGCGAGACCTACGGCGAGCCCAAGAAGATCGGCGAGGTGACCCTGGGCGTGGACGGCGACCACGTGCACGGCCGCATCGCGCGCATGGGCGCCACCGTCGCCGAGCTCACCGGCAGCCTCGGCCCCGAGCGGCCCGGCTACGAGCGGGACAAGGTCGACTTCTACTTCAAGGCCTTCCCGAACCCCGACGGACGGGGCCTGGACGGCGACCCCGCGCTCGTCCACTGCCGCCGGCACGAAACCGCTCGCCTCGTCCGTGCGGTCACCGGCGAGTGCAAGTTGCTCGACGCGCCGCTCGACCCCGTCGCCGACTTCCCGGTGCGCGACATCCTGTCGTTCGACTACGCCGAGATCGCCACGAGCCAGACCGGCGAGATCATGGGCCGCGTCCCCGCCGACTGGGTCCTGCCGTTCATCCACCAGCGCTACGACGACCTGTCGGTGCTCGGGGCGAAGTCGTGAACCGCGTGCCGGGGTCCGGGTCCGACCGCTACCTGGTCATCTCGGCCGACGGCCACGCCGGCCTGCCGTGCGAGGACTACCGGCCCTATCTCGACGCGCGGTACCACCGCGCCTTCGAGGACTACCTGGCCGAGCGGGCCGCGCACCGCCAGGAGGCGCTCGCGTTCAACTACGACTACATCATGGGGTGGGAGACCGACAACGAACAGGGCCTGAAGGGCGCCTTCGACCCCGGTGTCCGTGACCAGGAGCTCGACACCGACGGCGTGGCCGCCGACGTCCTGTTCGCCGACGCCGACGCGGTGACGGGCAACGCGTCGCCGCCGTTCGGGGCGGGCCTGTCGGCCGGCGCCATCGCCGACCCCGAGCTGGCGTTCGCCGGCGCCCGGGCCCACAACCGGTTCCTCGCCGAGATGTGCTCGCACTCACCGCACCGGCGCGGGGGCATCGCGCTCGTGCCCGTCACCCACGACGTCGGGCGCGCCGTCCAAGAGGTCGAGTGGGTGGCCGCCCGACCCGGCATCCGCGGGGTGATGATCCCGACCATGTGGCACGACCGGCCCCCGTACAACGACGCCGTCTACGACCCGATGTGGGCGGCCTGCGCCGAGGCCGGGTTGCCGGTGCACACCCACTCGGGCGAGGCGTCGATGGAGGAGTACGGCGAGCACACCGGCGTGTACCTGGCCGAGGTGGTGTGGTGGGCGGTGCGCCCCGCCTGGCACCTGCTGTTCAGCGGGGTCTTCGAGCGCTTCCCGGACCTCAAGTTCGTCGTCACCGAGGCCGCCGCCTACTGGGCCCCCGACATGATGTGGAAGTGGGACCAGTACATGGGGGGCGGCCACACGACGAAGAAGCTGGCCGCCATGCTGAAGGGCAAGATCTCCAAGCTGCCGTCGGACTACTTCGGCACGAACATCTTCATCGGCGCCTCCACCATGTCGAAGGAGGAGATCCGCCGCCGGTACGTCATCGGCACCGACGTCGTCATGTGGGGCACCGACTACCCCCATCCCGAGGGCACGTGGCCGCACACCGCCGAACGGCTGCGGCGCGACTTCGCCGACGTGCCCGTCGACGACACCGCGGAGATGCTCGGGCTCACCGCCGCCCGGGTCTACGGCTTCGACCTCGACGCTCTTACACCCATCGCCGAGCGCATCGGCCCGTCACCGCAGTCGCTCGGCCAGGACGCGTCGGTGCGTAGCGACCCCGCGGCCCGGTCGTCGGCGCGGTGGTGGAAGGCGGAGTACGGCTTGAACGCCTAGCGCCCGGTCACCGACGCGAGGACGCGCTCACCACGAGCGCAGCACCTGGTGACGGTCGAAGGCGTTGCACGTGGAGTCGGTCGGGTAGTCGTCCACGGCGAGCGGGGTGGCCACCTCGGCGACGGTGGGCCCGACGCGGTCGCCGATGGGCCGCAGGGCGTCCAAGTCGAAGCCGTACAGGTCCGCGGCGTTGGTCTCGAGCATCCGGGTGACCTCGGCGGGGTCGCAGCCCCCGAACGCGGCCCGCAGCGCCAGCGTGCTGTACGGGTAGCTGCCTTCGGAGTGCGGGTAGTCCGCGCCCCACATGATGCGCTCCACGCCCACCTCGTGGCGGACGGCCGATTCGCTGGCGCGCAGGAAGCTCGCGCCGACGTGGAAGTTGCGGGCGAAGTACTCGCTCGGCGTGAGCGACATGCCCTTGGCCGCCGCGCCGAAGAAGTTGGACTCGGCCGCGCCGCCGTGGATCATGCGCCCGTAGAACCAGTCGAGGGTCTCAAGGCCGCGGGGGATCCACGCCACGCCCTGCTCGGTGAGCGCCACCCGGAGGCCGGGATGGCGCTCGAGCACGCCCCCGAAGATGAGGTGCCATGCGGAGCGGTGCGAGAACCAGGGGATCTCGATGAGCATGATGGCCCGGGACACCTCGTGCTCGCCGTAGTCGGGGATGCCGCCCCCGCCGTGGATGTTGATCACCACGCCGAGCTCCTCGCACAGCTCCCACAGCGGCTCGTAGACGGGCTCCCACCACGGGGCGAGGCCCGAACCGGGCGGCACCGACGGGAGGAGGATCCCGGCGAACGGCGACAGCGCGTCGACGGCCCACCGGATCTCGCGCAGCGCGTCGTCGACGTGGTTGACGAGCACCTGCGCGACGCCGGCCCGTCGCCCCGGGGCCCGGGCGCAGAAGTCGGCCAGCCACCGGTTGTGCGCCTGCAGCCCGGCCCACCGCCGTTCGTAGGTCTCGGCGGTGGGGGGCAACGCCACCAGGGCGCTCTCCTCGAAGAACGGCGGCACGGAGTTCGGGAACAGGACCTCGGCGACGATGCCGTCGGCTTCGTTTTCGGCGAGACGGCGGTCCGAGTCCCAGTTGCGGTAGGCGGTGGGCGCGAGCAGATCGGCGAACGGGTTCACGTAGCCGGCCGCCCACGCGTCGAACGCGTCGTGCCAGCGCGCGGCCAGGAACGGCCGGTAGTCGGGAATGTCGCCGCCCGCGTGGGCGTCGGCCGAGATGATCGTGTAGCGCCGGTCGGGCGCGGGCGCGCCGTGCGCGGTGCTCGCTCGCGGACCGCTCATGACGGTGGGGTGCCCGTCACGTGAGGCCCTCGAGGGCCGATGGGGGCAGCGCCCCACGGGCGATGGCGTCGGCGCGGGCGTGCAGGAGCCGACCCGCGGCGTCGAGGTTGTGGCCGATGACGAACCGGTCCTCTTTCAACCCCTGCACTGCGAACCGGCCGAGCTCGTTCAGGTCCATGACGTCGGTCGGCCGCCCCGCGGCGGCGAGCGCCGCCTTGAACTCCGCGAACGTCGTCCCCGGCGCGGGAGGGCGGGGCCGCACCCGGGCGAGCTGCGCCGGCCGGTTGCGCTGCGCCTCCCACAGGCCCGTCTCGAGCAGCCCGCCCGACGGGTAGAAGATCGCCGCCCGCAGGTTCGTCTTCTGGGCGACGAACTGGTGGGCGAGGGCCTCGGTGAAGCAGCTGATCGCCGCCTTCGACGACGCGTAGACCGAGGCATACGGGACCGGGGCGATGCCGCCGTCCCCCGACGACGTGGTGACCACCACTCCGGGATCGCCCGAGGCGATCATCCGGGGCACGAAGGCGAGCACCCCGAACGCCGTGCCGAAGACGTTCACCCCGAAACACCATTTCCAGTCGTTCGGCTCCTGCTCCCACGGGTTGCCGCCGCCGCCCGAGGTCACGCCGGCGTTGTTCCACAGCACGTGGCAGGCGCCGTAGCCGGCGAAGACCGTGTCCGCGAGCGCCTCCACCGACGCGGCGTCGGAGACGTCGGTGACGATGCCCCGCACCTCGCCCCGGCCCGAGAGCTCGTCGACCGTCTTGTCGAGCACGGGCTGCTCGATGTCCGCGATGACGACCCGGGATCCCTCGTCGAGCAGCGCCTCGACGATGCCCCGCCCGATGCCGGCGGCCCCGCCGGTCACGACCGCTACCGCCCCTCGGAGCTCCACCGGATGTCCACGCCTCTCTCTGGGGGGCCGGGACGTGGCGCGCCGGCCTGGCCCACGACACGACACGACCCGAGGGGGTGCTCGACCGATCCTTGACCGGCACCGCCCATGCCTTGACCCGGGCTTGACCGGGCGGCGACATCGTGGCCCTGCCGGTGCCGGGGCACAGGCTCGGCCAGCCACGTGACCCCGATGCCTGCAGGCTCGACGACAAGGGGAGCGGGAGCGATGCGAGGAAGGGTATCGAAACGGGTTCCACGAAGGGACTCGTCCCGGCGTGGCCCGAAGCGGTCCGGGCCGTGAAGTGACCGCGATCGTTCGGTTCATCGTCCAAAGGAGAGACACCGTGTTCAGACGTCAGACCAATGAGGGCCGCATTCAGACGTTGAAGGGGCTCCCCCTCTTCCAGCGCTGCTCACCCAAAGAGCTGGAGCGGATCGACCGGATCATGACCGAGATCCACGTGCCTGCCGGCCAGATGCTCACCTACATCGGGGAGCCCGGCGACGAGTTCTTCATCATCCTGGCCGGCAAGGCGAGCGTCTGGTGTGACGGCGTGCAGTTGGACGTCCTCGGCGCCGGGTCGTTCTTCGGTGAGATTGCGCTCCTCGGCCGAAGCGTCCGCACGGCGAACGTCGTGGCCGACACCGAGATGCGCCTGCTCGTCATGTCGCGCCGGGAGTTCAGGAGCACCCACTTCCTGCTGGCGAACGTCGCCGAGGCGATGCTGAACGAGATCAGCCGCCGGCTCAGCCGAGCCGACGAGGGCTGGGCGACGAGCGAGACGCGACGCGAAGGCGTCCGATCGCTCCCGCGGTGACGGCGTCATGTCATCGATCTGGCAGTGGGACGAGCCGGACTCTCCTCCCGATTACGGGTTCATCGGCGGGTCGGACGAACCCGAGCAGGGCGACCCCGAGTTCGGTCGGCCGGTCGACATGAGCGACGATCGACCGTTGAAGCGCCAACCGGCACCGTTCCGGGTCCCGGGGAACACGAGCGTCAGTCGTGTGCGGCAGAACCTGCACGTGCGACGCAAGGTCGCTCTCCTACGTGGCGTGCATCTCTTCTCGCGGTGCACCGAAGCCCAGCTGGCGCAGGTCGCGGCGCTGACGATCGAGGGCGCCGTCCCCGCCGGAACGGTCCTCGCCAAGCGCGGAGAGCCCGGACTGGAGCTGTTCGTCGTCGTCGAAGGGCACGCCATCGTCGCCCGCAAGGGGCGGCGCCTGGCAGTGGCGGGCCCGGGGTCGTTCTTCGGCGAGCTTGCCCTGCTGGACGGCGGAAAGCGTGCGGTCACCGTCGTTGCCGAAACCGACATGCACCTCTTGGTGCTGCAACGGCGGGAATTCAACCGTCTCTATCAGTCGTCCCCGGCGATCATCCGGAAGGTCCTCGTCGAAGTGGGATCACAACTACGCGGCCTCGACGACCTGCTGGATCCCAGCCCCGCATTGGGACCGACCATCGGACCGTGGTCCTTGTGAGGGCCGGTCTCATCCGGACCGGCCCCTGCGAGTGACCGGTCACTGGGAGAGACCGGTCTCTGTGAGGCCCGGCCCCGGTAGCCTCGCCCGAGCTCCCTCCGCAAAGGAGACGATCGGCGATGCTGCACAGCAAGAACAGTGTCCGGGGAAACCTCGACGACGATGTCTTCGCATCGAACGACCTGTCGGTGTCCATGCCGAAGTACCGCTGTCACGTCGGCGAGCACGCCCCGGACCATGTGCGCCAGGTCATCCTCGACGAACTGATGCTCGACGGGAATTCGCGGCAGAACCTGGCCACGTTCTGCCAGACGTGGGCGGAGCCTCAAGTCAGGGCGATCATGGCGCGGACCCTCGACAAGAACATGGTCGACAAGGACGAGTACCCCCAAACCGCGGAGATCGAAGCGCGCTGCGTGCACATGCTGGCCCACCTGTGGAATTCGCCTGACGCCGACAACACGCTCGGAACGTCGACGACAGGTTCGAGCGAAGCCGCCATGCTCGGGGGGATGGCGCTGCTCTGGAAGTGGCGCGACCGCCGGAGGGCAGCCGGGCTGCCGACCGACCGGCCCAACCTCGTCACGGGACCGGTCCAGATCTGCTGGCACAAGTTCGCCCGGTACTGGGATGTCGAGCTCAGAGAGATCCCGATGGAGGGCGACCGGCTGATCATGACGCCCGACGAAGCGGTGAAGCGCGTCGACGAGAACACGATCGGTGTCGTCCCCACCCTCGGCGTCACGTTCACGTGCCAGTACGAGCCCGTCGAGGCCGTGTGCCGGGCGCTCGACGAGCACCAAGCGACGACCGGCCTGGACGTCCCCGTCCACGTGGACGGGGCCAGTGGCGGCTTCATCGCGCCGTTCGTCGATCCCGAACTGGTCTGGGACTTCCGCCTCCCCCGGGTCAAGTCGATCAATGCGTCCGGGCACAAGTTCGGCCTGGCGCCGCTCGGCGTCGGCTGGGTGATCTGGCGGGATGCCGCTGAACTGCCGCAGGACCTCATCTTCGACGTCAACTATTTGGGCGGCAACATGCCCACCTTCTCCTTGAACTTCTCCCGCCCGGGTGGGTCTGTCATCGCGCAGTACTACAACTTCCTGCGCTTGGGCCGGTCCGGTTACCGCAAGATCCACCAGTCAGGGTTCGCCAACGCGCAGTTCCTGGCCCGGGAGATCGCCGCCATGGGACCGTTCGAGATGATCTACGAAGGACAAGGCGGCATCCCCGGTCTGGCGTGGAAGCTCCGCGAGGGGGAGGAGCACCCGTTCACGCTCTTCGACCTGGCGGACCGCCTCCGCACGACGGGGTGGCAGGTGCCGGCCTACACCCTCCCGAAGAACCGGGAGGACCTGGCGATCCAGCGCATCATCGTCCGCCACGACTTCAGCCGCGACCTGGCCGGCTTGCTGCTCGAGGACTACAAGCAGGCGCTGCAGCATCTCGCCAAGCACCCCACGCCGGTTTCGCTCACCCCGGAAGAGGCAACCGGCTTCCACCACTGAGGGCCGGCGCCGGTCCCGCCCCGAGGCCCGGGTGCCCACGAGGGGCGCCCCCCGGGTTTGATTGACGGCTTGAGGTTGAAGTCGCCGCCTCGACCTGCCGATACGGACCCCACGGCGTCGCCGCGACTTCTTCGAGGCCATCGATGCACCCAAGCCAGTTGACGGTGAGGATCAGGGTCAGTGCCGTGGGTGCGGTCGTGCTCGTGGCGGGACTCAGCCTCGTCTCCCTGTCGCTCGACAGTGGGCGCGCCGAGGCGGCGACCCAGGGCGACCAGATCGCGGCCGTCGCCGCGTCGCAGGCGAACGTCCCGTACTGCGACAACGGCGGGAGCATCAACGGGCCGACGAACGGCGGCGTGAACGAACCGGGATGCGGTCCCGGCGTCAAGGGCTTCGACTGCGTGACCCTCGTGGAATACGCGGTCTACCAAGTGACGGGCATCGTGCTCAACGGATGGTCGCAGCCGAGCGGCGTCGGGACGTTCATCCCTCCCCAGGCGACGATCGCAGAGGACGTCGCGCAGCTCATGCCGGGCGACGCCGTCTTCTGGGGCGGGAACATCAACAGCTATTCCCATTCCGGCATCTATGCCGGCAATGGGGAGGTCTGGGACGCCATCGGCGTGAACCAACCGGTGCAGCAGCACACGATGACGTACCTGCAATCCGTCTACAACTACGACGGCGCCATGCGGTTCTGGGGCGGCGGGACGACCACGTCGGGCGGACTCGTGACCCCGATCGTGGGCATGGCATCCACGCCCGACGGCGCAGGCTATTGGCTCGCCGACGCGGCCGGAGGCGTCTCCGCGCACGGATCGGCCGTGAACTACGGGTCGATGGCCGGCCACGCTCTGAACGCCGCCATCGCCCACATCGTGTCGACGCCGGACGGCTGGGGCTACTGGTTGGTGGCCGCGGACGGGGGGCTCTTCGCCTTCGGGGACGCGCCCTTCTACGGGTCCATGGGCGGGCGGCATCTCAACGCGCCCGTGGTCGACATCGCTCCCACCCCCGACGGGGCCGGCTACTGGTTGGTGGGCTCCGACGGGGGGCTCTTCGCCTTCGGGGACGCGCCCTTCTACGGGTCCATGGGCGGCCGGCACCTCAACGCGCCGGTGGTCGGCATGAGCGCCGACCCGGCGACCGGCGGCTACTGGTTGGTGGCCAGCGACGGAGGGATCTTCGCCTTCCATGCGCCGTTCCTCGGCAGCACGGGGGGCATCCACCTGAGCCGGCCCGTCAACGGCATGGCGGCGCGCGCCGACGGACAGGGGTACTGGTTCGTGGCGTCCGACGGCGGCATCTTCGCCGAGGGCTCGGCGCCGTTCCACGGGTCGATGGGTGGAAGCGTGCTGAACGCCCCCATCGTCGGGATGGCCCCGGATCCCAGCACCAACGGGTACTGGCTCGTGGGCTCCGACGGTGGTGTGTTCAGCTTCGGGGCGCCCTTCTACGGCGCGGGGTAGTCGGCAAGGTCACGTCTCGTCGGCCGACCTGGTCGGGCCGGTAGCTTTCCCGACGTGCGATTCTCCGTGACGTATCCGTTGATCTCCCATCCGTACGACCCCGAACTCCTGACGCGTCACGGGCTCGAGCAGTTCGCACACGTCGCAGAACGCAGCGGCTTCGACGGGATGGGCTTCACCGACCATCCCGCTCCCACGGCGAAATGGTTGGCGGCCGGAGGGCACGACGCGCTCGACCCCTACGTGGCGTCGGCGTTCTGCGCGGCGGTCACCGATCGCATCCGCCTCATCCCCAATATCAGCGTGCTGCCCTACCGTCATCCCCTGATCGTGGCGAAGATGGTGGCCACCCTCGACCTGGTGTCCGAGGGCCGGTTCACCCTGGCGGTCGCGACCGGATATCTGAGAGGCGAGTACAAAGCGCTGGGTGTCGACTTCGACAAGCGCAACGACCTGTTCGACCAGGCCGTCGAGGTGATCCGGGGCGTCTGGTCGGACGACGACTTCACCTACGAGGGCGAGGGCATCGCGGCCGCCGGCCTGGCCGCCAATCCCAAGCCCCGGCCCCATCCACCGTTGTGGATCGGGGGCAACAGCCGACGATCCCGTCGCCGGGTCGCCCGCTACGGCGACGGCTGGACCCCGTTCCCCGCGCCCCGCGGCTTGTCGCAGACGACCAAGACCGCTCCTCTCGAGACGGTCGAGCAGTTGGCGCAGATGCTGGACGAGCTCTGGCAATTCGTGGAAGAAGCAGGACGGGACCGGAGCGACATCGACGTGGCGTTCGGGACACCCGAAGGCGGCACGGCGGGCAGCAGCCGGTTCCGGCCGGAAGCCCATCTCCGGGGGCTCGAGGAGCTCGGCACGATGGGTGTGACGTGGGCACACACGAGCGTGCCGGGCGACTCGCTCGAGCATGCCCTCGAAGCGCTCGAACAGTACGGAGAAGCGATCATCGCGCCGTCGCGCCACTGATCAGAACGGTCGAATGGGGCAGAGAGCGAGATGACGCACGCCGAATGGGGGCTACGGCAGGTTCCGCCCGAGCTCGCCGACCGCTACCTGACGCAGGGGTGGTGGCGCGACGACACCGTCGGCCAGCTCCTCGCCGGCGCCATCGACGCCCGGCCCGAGCTCACGGTCAAGATCCGTTCGGCGGTGCGGCCGTGGAGCGGCACCTTCGCGGAGGTCCTCGGCGCCGCCCGCCGTCTGGCGGGCTCGCTGCAGGCCCGCGGCATCGGAGCGGGCGACGTCATCGCCTTCCAGCTACCGAACTGGGTCGAGGCCGCCGTCAGCTTCTGGGCGGCTGCATTCCTGGGTGCCGTCGTCACGCCGATCGTCCACTTCTACGGCCCCAAGGAGGTGGCGTACATCCTCCGGCGCACCTCGGTACGCGCGCTCGTGACGGCGAACCGCTTCGGGCGCCAGGACTACCTCGCCAACCTGGAGCAGATCAGGGACGAGGCGCCGGCGCTCGAGCTCGTGGCGGTGGTCGGAGAAGGACACCTTCCGTCGTGGGCGGTGGGCTTCGGTGACCTGATGGGGGACAGCCCGCTCGCCGAGCCGGTGGCCGTCGACCCCGACACGCCCGCGCTGATCGCGTACACGTCAGGGACGACCGCCGATCCGAAGGGCGTGGTGCACTCGCACCGCACCATCGGCTTCGAGATCCGGCAGCTCGCGTCCATGCAGGCGGGCAACCCACCGCTGCTCGTGGGCGCCCCCGTCGGCCATGCGATCGGGATGCTGAGCGGGCTCCTGCTGCCGGTGTGGAAGGGCGAGCCCATCAGCCTCATCGACGTGTGGGATCCCGCCGCCGTGCTGGCGGGCATGCTCGAGGACAACTTGGCGTCGGGCAGCGGTGCGACGTACTTCCTCACGAGCTTGCTCGACCATCCGGACTGCACCGACGCGCACCTCAAGCTGATGAGCCGCATCGGCCTGGGCGGATCGCCGGTCCCTTCGGCGGTGACCGAGCGCATGGCGAGCCTCGGGATCTCCGCCATCCGTTCGTACGGGTCGACGGAGCATCC
>Ga0070735_10004440_pt1 | contig 11836 bp, 8 predicted proteins | sample Coa_R1_FD_66443 | JGI IMG/M metagenome (GOLD analysis project Ga0070735, IMG submission 66443) | Surface soil microbial communities from Centralia Pennsylvania, which are recovering from an underground coalmine fire - Coalmine... | ecosystem: Environmental > Terrestrial > Soil > Unclassified ... | reverse complement strand
CTCGGCAAGTGCGGAACGCGGCCCAGCAGCGGGCCCGGCAGCGTCACCTCTTCGTCGAGCTCGTCGGGCCCGTCGACGTCGTCGAGGAAGCCCACGGGCTCGAGTCCGTATTCACGGTGCTCCCGCAGCACGTCGGCGAAACGGGCGGCGAGCGGTCCCGAGCCGATGACCAGCGTGGGCTCGGCGAGGACCCGGCGCATCCGCAGGGCACGCAGGGCGGCGTACAGGACGGCGCGAGCCAGGACCATGGCCACGACGGCGGCGATGCCGGCGTGGAGGGCCCCCGCGACGTGGTGGTCGAAGCCGCCCAGGATGGCGACGACGACGAGCGACGCCGCCACCGAGGTCACGATGGGGCCGAGGTCACCGACCAGCGAGAGGGTGATGCGCGCGCGGAACTGGCCGCGGGCGGCGAGCAGGCCACCCGCCAGGACCAGGAAGGCCCCCACTCCCAGTGGCGACCCCACGCCGGCGACCACCATCACCACCGTGAGCAGGACCAGGTCGCTGATGGCGACGGCCGCCGAGGCGATCATGGCGGACCGGACACCGTCCGGGCTCGACCGGGGCCCTCGCCCGCGAGCGAGGTCGCCTGGGTAACGCGGTGTCAGCCACGGCGTCGTGCGGCCGAAAAGCATGGGCATCCCCGGGTGGTCGTTGGATCGTCGTTGATCTGCTGCCGCCGGGAGGCGCCGGGCGGACGGAGCACTCCACAAGTCGAGTTGACCGTGCCCGGTGAGGTCTCCCCTCAAACACAACGGCGTCGCAGCCCTGTCTGGCGACAACGCGGCCTCAAAAATCGCCGCGGCGCGCGATTCGTGGCGCGATTACGCCGGAGCGTCGTAAAGGGTGGGAGCGGCGCGTGAACGGTGGGAGCGGCGCGCACGGGGCGACAGGCCCCGCTCGCCGGCCGCCCCGGGCAGACGATCGCCGTCCCGAGCCCCGCCCGGGCGAGGGTCAGGACGACGCCGGGTCGAACGGTCCGACGACGGACAAGGTCCGAGGGCCACCGGCCAGTGTCGCCCCCAGCGCACCGACATCGTCGACCGTCACCGCGTCGACCTTGTCCAGGACCTCGTCGACCTCGAGGACGCGCCCGTGGAGCAACAAGCTCGTGCCGATGCGGCTCATGCGTGCACCGGAGTCCTCGAGCGACAACAGCGTCTCGGCCCGCAGGTGCCCCTTGGCCACTTCGAGCTCGCGCTCGGTGATGCCGTCTGCGCCGAGACGGTCGAGCTCACCGTGGATCAGTCCGAGCACCTCGGGGGCATGCTCCGGTGCGGTCCCGACCGCCACCGTCAACGTCCCGAGTTCGTCGTAATGGGTCCGCTCCGACCAGACGGAATACGCGAGGCCCCGGCGCTCACGCACCTCCTGGAACAGGCGGCTCGAGATACCGCCTCCGAGCACGTGGTTCAGCACCGCCAACGGCCATCGCTCGGGCGCATGACGCCCGGGGCAGCGCATGCCCAGGACCATGTGCACCTGCTCAGTGGAACGGCGGTCGACCACGAGGCGTTCCGCTGGTGCCGACGGCCCGATCCGGGACGGGGCTCCTCCCCCTCCCCGTCCGGCGAACCGCTCCTCGATGCGCTCGGCCACCTCGGCGTGCGTCACGTCCCCGGCCGCGGCCACGACGAGGTTCTCTGTCCGGTAGTGCGAGTCGAAGAACTGCTCGATGGCACGCCGGTCCAAGCGGGCGACGCTCGACGCCGTGCCGAGGGCCTCGCGTCCGAGGGGATGCTCGGGGAAGAGCGCCGCGGTGCACCGCTCGGCGGCGAAGTCCGCCGGCTCGTCGGCGTGCATGAGGATCTCGTCGAGGATCACCTGGCGCTCGGCGTCGACGTCCTCGGGCCTGAGGGCGGGCGCCGTCATGATCGCTCCCAGCACGTCCAACGCGAGCGGGAGTCGCTCGGCGAGGAGCCGGACGTAGAAGGCCGTGTACTCCTTGGCGGTGAAGGCGTTCATGTCGCCGCCCACCTCGTCGACCGCCTCGGCGATCTGCGCCGCGCCCCAGGTGGGCGTGCCTTTGAACAGGAGGTGCTCGAGGAAGTGAGATGCGCCCGACAGATGGTCGTCCTCGTCACGCGAGCCGGTGCCCACCCACACGCCGACGGTCACCGACCGGACGTCCGCCATCTGCTCGGTGACGAGCCGGACGCCGCACTCGAGGAGCTCCGTGCAGATCACCGCAGCTGGTGGGGCGCTCCCGCGGACCCCGAGTCGGCCCGAGCGCCGGTCACCTGCGCCGGCGTCGCGGGCGCCGATCGCCGCCGCGCTCGCCGCCCCGGTCACGTTCGGCGCCCGCCGCCGGCCCCGGGCCGAGGTCGCCGAACTCGTCGGCGAGCTCCGCCTCGAAGGCGGCTTCGAACGACGCCACCGGGACCGCGGGCTCGTCCGACCGCCTGCTCCCGTCGGCCCGGCGGGGCGCAGCGGCCGCCCCGGTGGAGCTCCCCGGCCCGCCGTTGCCCGCGCTCGCCGGGGGGTCGCCGGCGAGCGACAGTGACACCTTGCCCTGCGGGTCGATGTCGTCGACCCGCACCTCCAGCTCCTGCCCGAGCGACAGGACGTCCTCCACCCGCTCGACGCGCTTGCCGCCGCCGATCTTCGATATGTGCAGCAGGCCGTCGCGGCCGGGGAGGATGTTCACGAACGCGCCGAACTTGGTGATGTTCACGACCTTGCCCGGATAGGTCGCGCCCACCTCGGCCTCGGGCGGCTCGACGATGAGGTAGATCCGCCGCTTCGCCTCGGCCACCGCACCGCCGTCCTTCGCACCGATCGTGACGATGCCGAAGAGGCCGTCGTCGTCCACCGCGATGTCGGTCCCGGTCTCGGCCTGGAGCGCGTTGATCACCTTGCCCTTGGGCCCGATCACCTCGCCGATGCGGTCCACGGGGATCTGGAAGGACACGATCTTGGGAGCGTTGTCGGCGACCTCTGGCCGGGGCTCCGCGATGGCCCGCTCCATCACGTCGAGGATGACGAGCCGGGCGTCGTGGGCCTGACGCAGCGCCGTGGCGAGCACGTCGGCCGGAAGTCCGTCGATCTTCGTGTCGAGCTGCAGCGCGGTCACCGCGTCACGCGTGCCCGCGACCTTGAAGTCCATGTCGCCGAGGGCGTCCTCCGCCCCCAGGATGTCGGTCAGCGTGACGTACGTGCCGTCCTCGGCCACGAGCCCCATGGCGATCCCCGCCACCGGGTCCTTGATCGGGACGCCCGCGTCCATGAGCGAGAGCGAGGAACCGCACACCGACGCCATGGAGGTGGACCCGTTGGAGGACAGCACCTCGGACACGAGGCGCAACGTGTAGGGGAACTCGTCCTCGGAGGGGATCACCGGCAACAGCGCCCGCTCGGCGAGCAACCCGTGGCCGATCTCACGACGCTTGGGGCCGCGCATGAAACCGGTCTCGCCCGTGGAGAACGGCGGGAAGTTGTAATGGTGCATGTAGCGCTTGGACTCGTCGATGCCGATCGTGTCCAGGACCTGCTTCATGCGCGGCATGCCGAGGGTCGTGATGTTCAGCACCTGCGTCTCGCCTCGCTGGAACAGGCCGGAACCGTGGGCGGTCGGGATCATCCCCACTTCGGCTGACAGCGGCCGGATGTCCGCGGTGCCGCGACCGTCGATCCGGATGCCTTCCTCGATGATGCGCGTGCGCACGATCTTCTTCGTGATCGCCCGCACGGCCGCCTTGATCTCCCGCTCGCGCTCGGGGAACTCCCCCGACAGCTGCGCCACCGCGGATGCTGTCGTCTCGTCGAGCGCAGCGTTGCGCTCGGCCTTGTCGCTGATGGTGTTCGCCTTGGCCAGAGCGTCGGAGGCGAGCTCAGAGACGCGGGCGAAGACGTCCTCCCCGTGGTCGGAGAAGAGCTCGTAGGCGATGGTGGGCTTCGTGCCCGCCCGGGCGACGAGCTCACGCTGCAGGTCGATCGACTCCCGGATCCAGGTCTTGGCCGCCTCGAGGCCCTCGGCGAGCACGTCCTCGGTGACCTTCGGGGTCCCCGCCTCGTAGAGCTTCCACGAGTCCGCGACGCCTCCCGCCTCCACCATCATGATGGCGATCTCCGCCCCGGGCTCCTCTGACAGTGCCCGTCCCGCCACGACGAGCTCGAAGGTGGCGGCGTCGCCTTCCTGATAGGTGGCATGGGGCGTCCACGTCCCCTCGGACGTCCACGCCAGGCGAACGGCCCCGATGGGCCCGTCGAACGGGATCCCCGACACCATGAGCGCCGCCGACGCGGTATTGATGGCGAGGACGTCGTGGGGATTCACCAGGTCCGCGCCGAAGACGGTCCCGACCACGTGGACCTCGTTGCGGAAGCCGGTCGGAAACGACGGGCGCAGCGGCCGGTCGATGAGCCGGTCGGTCAGGATGGCCTGATCGGTGGCCCGCCCCTCCCGCCGGAAGAACGAGCCCGGGATCTTCCCCGCGGCGTACATCCGCTCCTCGATGTCCACGGTGAGGGGGAAGAAGTCGGTGCCTTCCCGCACCGATCGTGCCGCGGTGGCGGTGACGAGCACCATGGTGTCGCCCAGGCGCCCCATGACGGCGCCGTCTGCTTGCAGGGCCAGCCGGCCCGTCTCGAAGGAAAGGGTGCGGTCGGTCTCGCTGACCGGAGCCGACACGGTGATGGCGTCCGCCATGTGTCCTCGCTTGGTTCGAGGGCACCGTGCCAGGGGCCAGTTCCCAGTCGTCGGCCACCTCCATATCCGCCCGGTTCCGTCTCCCTTGCGGGCTCGACCGCACGGCGGTCGGGAAGGGCGGCGCAGGTGACCGGCGACTGGCAGCTGACGGCTGGCCAGGCGCCCTGTTCGTCTGGTCGGGCGGGCATGTCCCGCCTCATGCCCGGGTGGGAAGCCACCCGAGGTGGTCCCGTGCCCGGCGCAGACCGGTCGCGGGACCGTTCACCTACCGGCGGATGCCGAGCCTCCCGATGATCGAGCGGTAGCGCTCCACGTCGTTGTCCCGCACGTAGTCGAGCAAGCGGCGACGTCGCCCGATGAGCTTCATCAGCCCACGTCGGGTGTGATGGTCGCCCTTGTGCACCTTGAGGTGCTCGGTCAGCTGGGTGATGCGCCCGGTGAGGAGCGCGATCTGCACCTCCGGCGACCCCGTGTCGGAGTCGTGCAGGCGGTATTCGCTGATCGTCGCGGACTTGTCGGCCATGTGGGGAACAGCGACCTCGGTAGGTGGTCTGGGCCCGGTGCTCCGCACGCGACGGCGCCCGCGAGCCCAAAGATCGGCCGGAACGGATCCCGGCCAGCCACGCACTGTAGCAGGGAGGTCGAAGCCGAGAGGCCGCCAGCGCGAGCGCCCGGGCGTCAGCCGGGGGCCGAACCCAGTACGGCGCGCGCCGCCTCGACGTCGTCGGTCATCTGCCGGACGAGCGCGGCCACCGTGTCGAAGGCCTGCTCGTCGCGCAGGCGGGCCACGAACGAAACCCGGGCCTCCTGCCCGTAGAGATCGCCCTCGAAGTCGAGGAGGTAAGCCTCCAAGAGGACCGGCGCTCGGCCCTCGGGGTGGAACGTGGGCCGGCGCCCGAGCGACACCGCGGCGGCGTGCACCTCCCCGCTCGGCCGTTCGTACCAGCACGCGTAGATGCCCTCGGCCGGCAGGGCGAGACCTCCCGGCAACTCCACGTTGGCGGTCGGGAACCCGAGCTCGGGGCCGCCCCGCCCGTCGCCGCGCCCCACGGTGCCGCGCACCTGGTGGTGCCGGCCGAGCAGCCGGGCGGCGCCTTCGACGTCGCCCGCCGCGAGCAGGGCCCGGATCCGGGTGGAGGACACCACCTCGGCGTCGTCCGCCCGTTCGAGCCCGAGACCCACCACCTCGAAGCCGTGGCCACGGCCCATCGCCTCGAGCAACGCCACGTTGCCGGCGCGCCGGTGCCCGAAGTGGAAGTCCTCCCCCACCACCACGAGCTGCACACCCAGCGCGCCCACGAGAACCTCCGACACGAAGTCCTCGGCCGTCTCGTGGGCGCGCGCCTCGTCGAAGGGGACCACGACGGTGAGGTCGACGCCTTCGGCGGCCAGCAGCTCCAGCTTCTGGTCGAGATCGGTGAGGAGCAGGGGCGCCGACTCCGGCCGGACGACCGTCGCAGGATGGCGGTCGAACGTGACGACCGCAGTCGTGAGGGCGTCCGACGCGGCGCGCCCGCGCAACTCCGCGAGCAGACGACGGTGGCCGAGATGCACACCGTCGTACGCCCCGATGGTGACCGCACTGCCGCCTGCGGGGGCGGTGCACCGCTCCGGACCGAACACGACCTCCACTCGTGCGAGGTTACCCGGGGCGGTTCGCACCTCCCGGTCCCGGCATGGCCGCACATGCATCGGTCCCGGCACGGTCGTTCATACGGGAGCGCCTCTCACCCACTTGCTTCGAGCACGCACGCGGCGACGACTCGGTCGCTCACGGTGCCCTCGTACACGGCGAGCAGCCGCTGCCGCCGGTCCACAAGGGCCCACGGGCCGCGTCCGGCCGCGCCGAGGGACACCTTGTCGAGGGCGAGTCCGTGCGCGACCTGGCGCACGACGTCACCGCCCACGACCACCTGAGGGAGGTCACGCAGCGCCGCGGCGGGCGACATGACGTCGCCGACGCGCAGCTCGCCGATCCGACGGGCTTCGTCGACCCGGAACGAGCCCACCTGGGTCCTGCGCAGGTTTCTCAGGTGGGCGCCCCCTCCCAGCGCCTCGCCGAGGTCAGCGGCGAGGACACGTACGTACGTGCCGCTCGAGCACTCCACCGCGATGCGGTACACGCCCGGCGGACCGTCGGCACCCCACGCGCGCTCGACGTCGAACCGCGTGACCTCGACCGGACGAGCCTCGCGCTCCACCTCCTCGCCGGCGCGGGCCAGCTCGTGAAGGCGCCGGCCGCCCACTTTGCGGGCCGACACCATCGGCGGGATCTGTTCGATCGTCCCCGTGAGCGATTCGGCCGCTTTCCGGACGTCCTCCTCGGTGACCGCGCCCATCTCCCACGTGCCGGTGACCTCGCCGGACGCGTCGAGCGTGGACGTGGCCGTGCCGAGCACGACCTCACCCTCGTAACACTTGGGCAGCGCGGACAGGAACCGGAGCATGCGGGTGAAGCGACCGACTCCGACGAGGAGCACCCCGGTGGCGTCGGGGTCGAGCGTCCCCGCGTGTCCCACGCGCCGCTCGGCGAGGATGCCGCGGCAGCGGGCCACGACGTCGTGCGAGGTCCAACCGGCCTCCTTGTCCACGACGGCCAGCCCGATGAGGCCGCTCGAGGGCGTCTCGGTGTCCGTGGTCACCGGTGCCGGCCGCGCTCGTCTCGGCTGTCGTCGGCCGCGTCGTGGGGGCCCCGGACCTCGGCGCCCACAGCGTCTTGGGAACCGGATTCGGTGCGACCCAGGTGGCGGAGGATCTGCTCCACCCTCCAGCCGTGGGCGACCGCGGGATCGGGCGCGAATTCGAGATGCGGCGTGCGCTTCATCCGCACCTGGCGTGCCACTCGGCGCTGCAGCTCAGCCCGCCGGGACACGAGCGCGGCCGCCGCCTCGTCCGACAGCGACGCCACGTACACCACGGCGCGCTGAAGATCGGGCGTGGTGTCGACGGCGGTCACCGTGAGCAGCCCCAGCCGCTCGTCGCTGTCCGCCCAGCGCTCGAGGGAGTCGGCGATCACCTCGCGCAGCACCTCGTTCACCCGCGCCGTGCGCGGGAACGAGGTCGTCCTCGGTTCGCGTCGGCGTCCGGACACCGTCACCTCCTCCGAGCGTCCCGGCGCGCGGCCGGCCACCGGCGCCCTCCGCGGCGTCGGCGCGGCGTCAGGTGCGCGGGATCTCGCGCTCCTCGTAGGTCTCGATGACGTCGCCTTCCTTCAGGTCCTGGAAGTCCGAAAGGCCGATGCCGCACTCGAACCCTGACTGCACCTCGCGCACGTCGTCCTTGAACCGGCGCAGCGACGTGATGCTCCCCTTCCAGATGACCACGCCCTCGCGCAAGAACCGGACCTTGGAGCCACGCGTGATGACGCCGTCGCGCACGTAGCAGCCGGCCACGGCTCCGATACGCGGCACCCGGAACACGGCTCGCACCTCGGCCTCGCCGGTGACGATCTCCTCGAACTCCGGAGCGAGCATGCCGACCATGGCCGCCTCGATGTCCTCGAGCAGCTTGTAGATCACCTCGTAGGTGCGGATGCCGACCCCGCGCTCGCCGGCCAGCTCGCGCGCCCGGCGGTCGGGGCGCACGTTGAACCCGATGATGGTGGCGTTCGAGGCCACGGCCAGCTGCACGTCGTTCTCGGTGATGCCGCCCACGCCGCGGTGCACGAAGCTCAGCTTCACGTCGGGGCGCTCGAGCTTGCGCAGGCTCTCGGTGATGGCCTCCAACGTGCCTTGTACGTCCGCCTTCAGGATGAGGTTGAGCGTGGCCGCCTCGCCCCGCTGGATCTGCTCGAAGAGATCCTCGAGCTTGGCCCCCGGCGCCGTCGCCACCGGGGCGTGGCCCGCGACACGGAAGCGGCGCTCGCGCGCTTCGCCGATGGTCCGGGCCGTCGTCTGGTCCACCGTCACCCGGAACTCGTCGCCGGCCTGAGGTGGTTCCGAGAACCCGAGGACCTGCACCGGGGTGGAGGGAGGGGCTTCTTTCACCTGGTCGCCGTGGTCGTCGATGAGCGCCTTCACCCGGCCCCACGCCGCGCCCGCCACGATCGGGTCCCCCACGCGCAATGTCCCGCTCTGCACGAGCAGCGTGGCCACGGGGCCCCGCCCCGCCTCCAGGTTCGCTTCGAGGACCACGCCGCGCCCCCGTCCCTCGGGACTGGCCCGCAGCTCTTCGAGCTCGGCGACGAGCGTGATCTGTTCGAGAAGGTCGTCGATCCCGAGCCCCTCGAGGGCGGACACCTGCACGACGATGGTGTCGCCGCCCCACTCCTCGGCTTGCAGCCCTCGCTCGGAGAGCTGCTGCATGACGCGGTTCACGTCCGCGTCCGGGCGGTCGATCTTGTTGAGCGCGACCACGATGGGCACGTCGGCGGCGCGGGCGTGGTCGACGGCTTCCACGGTCTGAGGCATGACCCCGTCGTCGGCCGCCACCACGAGCACCACGATGTCGGTCGCCTCGGCCCCGCGGGCGCGCATCGCGGTGAACGCCTCGTGGCCCGGCGTGTCGATGAAGGTGATCAGGTGCCCGCCGGTTTCGGCTTGATAGGCCCCGATGTGCTGCGTGATGCCGCCCGCCTCCCCCGCCACCACGTTCGCCGACCGGATGCGGTCGAGGAGCAGGGTCTTGCCGTGGTCGACGTGGCCCATGACGGTGACGACCGGTGGCCGGGGCCGCAGGTCCTCCTCGTTCTCTTCCTCGTCGTCCTCGAAGTACTTCGCCTGGAGCTCGGCCTCCTGCTCCTCCCCGGAGTCGACCAACCGGATGCGAGCGCCGAGCTCTGCGGCGAACAGCTCGATCATGTCGTCGGTGAGCGACTGGGTGGCCGTCACGACCTCGCCCTGCAGGAAGAGGAACCGGATGACGTCTCCGGCCGAGCGGTTGAGCTTCGGACCGAGCTCGCGTGGCGTCGATCCCCGCTCCACGATCACCTCGTAGTCGGGGACGGGCGCGTTCGACGGTGTGTACGTGGTGAGCTGCGTGGGCTCCAGCTCTTCGAGGTTCCGGCGCCGTCGCCGGGGCCGCCGCGGTGCCTGGCGGCCACGTCCCCCGGGGCCGCCGCGCGCTCCGGGAGGGGGCGGGCCGCCGGGTCGTCCCGCGAATCCACCCCCGCCGCCGCCCCGGCCACCGAAGCCCCCGCCCATCCCGGGGCGACCAGGAGGACCACCGGAGCGCCCCCCACCCGGTGAAGGCCGGCCCCCGCCGGGCGCGCCGGAGGGACGCGGGCCACCGGCCGGAGCCCGACGACCGGGCGGAGGCGGGATCGGGCGGCCCGAGTTGGAGCGTGGGGGTCCGGGCGGAGGCGGAATGGGCCGACCGGATGGACTGGTCGGAGGGCGTTGCGCGGGAGGCGGCGACGGAGGGGCGGGCCGGCTCGCCGGCGGTGCCTCGGGCGGCGGGGTGGCCGCGGCGGCGGCCGGGCGCACCGGTGCGGCAGGCGGCCGAGCCGCGGGAGGTGCGGTCCGCGGCGGCGCCGCCGGAGGGGGCACCGCCACCTCGCTCGCCGGCCGGCTCGTCACGAGGCGGGGACGCGCCGCCGGATCGCGTGCCGGCGCAGGCGCGGGCGGGGCGGGCGACGCGGCCGCACGTGCGGGCGCCCTTGTCGACGCGGCCGCCGGGCGGGGGGCGGCCGGCTCGGTGACCGCGCCCTGGTCGGGGGCGGTCGCGCCGGCGCGGCTGGCCGCGGCCGGCTTGGCGGGGGGTTCCTCAGGCTGGACGGGCCGCCGCAAGCCCTCCGCGTCGGCCTTGCGGCGGACGCGGTCGGCCTGGGCGTCCTCGATCGACGACGAGTGGCTCTTCACCCCGATGCCCAGGGACAGGCTGAGGTCGAGCGCTTCTTTGTTCGTCAGCCCGAGCTCACGGGCCAATTCGTAGACTCGGATCTTCTTCGGCAAAGGCTCCTAGTGCCCTTCGTGGTGGTGCTGGTCGCCGGCGTGCGACGACGAGCCGGTCGCTCGACCCGGCTCAACATCCTCGCACACCTGTGCTGGGCCGCCCGTGGTAGGGCCCCTCTGGACCCCGGACCTCATCGCCGCCCTTGGCCTCTCTTCTTGGTGACGAGGTCACGACGAGTGTACGGAGCCGCTCGACCGCATCGGGCCGCAGCGGTGCGCGTAGCGCGCGCGTCAACGCGCCGCGTCGCACCGCCGTGTCGAGGCACCCGACCGAGTGACGACACAGCCACGCGCCCCGGCCGGGATGCCCGGTCCCGACGAGCACGCCGCCGTCTGCGGCGCGGGTCACGCGCATGAGCGCATCGGGCTCGGCCACCCGCCGGCAGCCGACGCAGGTCCGGAGCGCCTCAGCCCTCCCCGGCCTCGTCGCCGGTGCCGGGCTCGGTGGGCGACCCGTCTGCCTGCGCGCCGGCTGCTGCGTCAGATGCATCGGCCGCGTGGGTTGCGGCCGGCTCGTCGCCGTTGCCGTGGACGGTCTCGTCGGGCTTGGGCTCTTCGGCTCCCTCGGCGGTCTGCGCCGCGGGCCCGCTCGCCACGGGCTCGCCGCCCGCCGCGACGCGCGACCACTCCGCCGCGGAGACCGCCTCCCCGCCTTCGGCGGGTTGCCAGACCATCTCGCCCTTTTCGTTTTCGACCCACTCGCCCTCGGCCCACTCCTCGCCGTAGCCGGCTTCCTCCTCGGCGAGCTGCGTCTCGCTCTTGATGTCGACGCGCCAGCCGGTGAGCCGTGCCGCCAGGCGCGCGTTCTGGCCTTCCTTGCCGATGGCGAGGGACAGCTGGTAGTCGCTCACCACGACGGTGGCGGTGCCGGTCTCGTCGTCCAGCCGCACCTCGCGCACGCGCGCCGGCTGCAACGCGGCCTGGATGAAGTCGACGGGGTCGTCGGCGAACGGGACGACGTCGATGCGCTCGCCTCGGAGCTCGTTGGTCACCATCCGCACGCGCGACCCGCGTGCGCCGACGCACGCTCCTACGGGGTCCACGTTGGGATCGTTGGACCAGACGGCGATCTTGGTGCGGTGGCCCGGCTCGCGCGCCGCGGCGCGGATCTCCACCACGCCCGACGAGATCTCGGGGACCTCGAGCTCGAAGAGCCGTTTCACCAGCCCGGGGTGGCTCCGGCTGACCACGATCTGCGGGCCCTTCGTGGTCTTGCGGACCTCGACGATGTAGGCCTTCAGGCGGGCACCGTGCTCGTAGCGCTCGTACGGCACCTGCTCGGCCTGGGGCAGCA
>Ga0070735_10004439_pt1 | contig 11838 bp, 7 predicted proteins | sample Coa_R1_FD_66443 | JGI IMG/M metagenome (GOLD analysis project Ga0070735, IMG submission 66443) | Surface soil microbial communities from Centralia Pennsylvania, which are recovering from an underground coalmine fire - Coalmine... | ecosystem: Environmental > Terrestrial > Soil > Unclassified ... | reverse complement strand
TGGCCTTTCTCGCAACGGACGTTGAATATTTGGTTCGCGTCCCATCGTGTCGGAAAATCGGGAATGTGCACGAAAACACCGAATCGGCTACGATGCATGTGGCCCGGGCTGCTGTAAATGGCATACTCCGTAGCAGCCAGCCTTTCAATCATCTCCTCTTCCATGCGGACACGCGATGCCGGTTCCACCGGACAACTATTTTACTGCACGAAAATTCCCGGAGCTTCGACGTCTGCTTTGCGTTCCCGTGATGTCATGCATCACGTCTGCTACGCCCCTGATTCGCGCGTTCTCGATAGCGGCACACTGCTTGACCTGAAATATCTGCTATCTCGGCATCTGTAAGGTAGCGCAGTGGCGCACATGCGCTTAGACGCTGAACAACCTGCGCCAACCCGGAGATGGTCGCAAGCGCAGCCGGCTTCATGGATCTGCTAACAATAACTCCCCGTCCCTTAATAATCAGGAATGGTCGATTGCAATATCGGTCTGGCCAGCGGGCCCCCGCATCGCGATAAGGAACTGGTCGAAACAGGTCCGGCGTTCCGCAGCCGGAGAAGATCGCCTGGCAAGGATAGAGCAGCCCTCCCGCAAGAATCGTTTGCGATATCAAGTCCGTTCCAAAGGCGTGTACGTTATCGTCGTCCGGCAACTTCCAAGGTGACTCTCTGGACATTTCCGTTAGCGCCCCATAATCGGGCGGAGGGGCCTGTCGCGGCGGAATTGCGACACATCGCCTCACTTCGGCCAGCAGATCTTCGACGGCCTTTACATCTTCTCCGCCGATGACCAAACCGTGACTCCCTAACACAAACACGTTCGTATCGGGGTGGGCAGATAAAGCGCGTTCGATCTCTCGGGACAGCGGGAGGCCAGACGCTATGTAAGGGATCCACCGCCAGCGCAGCCCATCCAGGCGACGTTGCAATTGAATGGGCGCGTCGCTCCGGACCGCCCAAGCGATAATGTTCACACAATGCACGTGAAGAACCACTCGATGAGGCAATGTCGCGTGCATCGCGGTCTCCAGGGACGCGCTCGGATACTGCTCAACCGGATCCACGCCTAGCCGGAGGCGCTCTCTGATCTCCGCCAAATCCAAAGGGATGAAAATGTCATCGCTTATAGCATCGGCCATCCACTTGCCCGACGCCTTAATCCAAAGCACGCCGTTCAGCTTCGCCGAACTATTGCCAGAACTTGCCTGCGTTAACAATGGATCGCTTCCCACGCGCGAGGTGAACTCCAGCAGGCGTTGCAACTCAAGTTGGTCGGATGCTCGCATATATCGCCTCATGCACGCCTCCTGGTCATTACTCAGAGAGAATTCGTAATTGTTCTTCAACTGTGGGCGGCGCCATGGAGCGCTTCGCCCTAGCCTGACCGATCCTGATCGAAGCTTTGAAAATCGCTCCGACGGGAATAACACCGCCCCATTTGTGTGCCGCCACAGCCGCCAAGCCCATCGACGCAATACATCCGCAGGAACTGCAGTCCGGGTTCCCTCCGAACTGGCAGGGTGCGATTTTGGTTTTCAGATCCGCCGACACTGTCTGTGTCGTGAGTGCGAAGACACATTCTTTCGGGTTTCGCGGAGGCGCGGCAAACTGCTGAATCATACCTTCCGGCATGTCCAGTTTGAGAAACTGCTTTCGCAGCGTCATCATCTCTGCGATCGCACGCTCCCGCTCCTCAGGCCGCAGCATTTCAGGTAACTGATCTCCTATTTGCGGCGTGAACAAGCTGAACCATATTTTGCGGATCTCCGCTCGAGGGGCCCAGAACTCTAGAAATTGCTTCAAATACCCCGGTCGTTGCATCATCTGCCCAGTGATCGTGCAGTGAATAGTGACCTTCTGGCCCGCAATATTCTGGATGATCCGGTCGTAGGTAGCGGGAGCGCGCCGGATGTCGTGCTCGGGCTGTAACCCGTCTATCGAAACCACGATGTTTAAATGGTGCAATCCCGCCCAACTGGCCGCGAGAGGACGGAACGCGCTAGTGACCACCTGCACGTAGATTCCCCGATCCAGCAGTAGCGGAATCAGGGACTCCAGTTCGCGGTACCGGACCAGCGGATCGCCTCCCACGATTGACAAATGCAAAGGGCGCATGCGGTCGACCAGTTCAAGCATGCCATCGATGAGTTCCTGGCCCTTTCGATCGCTCAAGCTGCGCAACGTGATGCCGCCGCCCAGGTGAGCGTCGTCGTATGCATAACATCCCGGACACCGCAGCGGACATTCGCGGGTAATTTCCACTGAGAGCGAGGGTCGCTCTCCTTTCAGAATTTTGCCCCACGCACGAATTATTTCGAGAGTTTTCATTGTAAATCCTATTCTCCAGCCGGTTTAAAATTGTGCGCCAATCTGCTATAAATAACGGGTCCCAGCGCTAAGTCGTCTCTAGCGCGCAACCTGACGGCTGGGCGGACCAAGCCGCTCGCCTCACCGGCAACCCGTCTACTACGATTGGAAAGATGGCTCGCGCCCGGATTGTGGTGCCGGAGGAGAGGGATCTGCCGCTTGTCCCGTAAGAACCATCCGATCACTCGGACGATAGGGATCGCCCGCGTCGGCGGTAACCAGAGTTACAGGGAAAGAATAAGCTGTACTGAGGGAATCGCAACAAGGGGTAACGGTATCGCAGGAGTAATGATGCGGTTGCACCAATTGACAGGTACTCGGATTCACCGCCGGAGGATCCGGCAGGGGGTCCAGCGTGGCGGCCGCCAGTAATGCCATCAGAACCCAAACTGTGTACGCAACCGATTTCATCTGCTTTTTTGCGCCTTGACCCATCATAACGGATTTCCGCCGTTTGCGAACTCGCGCAGGTAGGCTCGCTCGTCCCGGACGCGCCGAAAGACCGCCAGTCGCTGTTCCTTGGAGCCAATGAACGGCGCCGGATCTTCAAAATCATATGCGGTTTTCTTGCGCCGCCGAGGAACACCGGGCAGGACTCGCGGGCGTTATCGCAGACCGTAATAACGTAATCGAACTGTTGCCCCTCAAATTCATCGACGTGCTTGGAGCGATGCCCTGAAATATCGATTCCCAACTCGCGCATGGCGGCAATCGCTTCGGGCGCACGACGCTTGGCTTTGTGCCCGCGCTTTCCACCTCGAAACGGTCCCGGCATCCCGCCGCAGCAGTCTCCGGCCATCCGACTTCTTGCTGCGTTTCCGGTGCAGAGAATCAGTACCCGCCTGGCGAGTGTCACCATCGGATTCGCAAAGGACGTCGAGGCCGTACACCAGTGCGCCGCCTGCCCTTACGTGAGGCGACGTGCTAAACAGCGCCTCGCCAAACATGAGAGGCGCCGCCGCGACACCCGCGAAAGCTCCCACAAGCTGCGCCACTAATATCCCGGTGCTTCACGCCAATCCGCCCTGCGAGGCATCAGCCAGCGCCACGGCTGGGTTGAAGTTTGCGCCGGAGACCGGCCCAAAAGTGAGGATGAGCGCGACCAGCACTGCGCCGGTAGCCAGCGTGTTGGCGAGCAATGCTATGCCGGCATTGCCTACCGCCAGACGTTCTCCCATAATGCCGGAACCCACCACAGCCGCGAGCAACGATCCCGTACCAAACGCTTCAGCGGCGATGCGCCCCACCGTGTCATACGCGGCAGCCCGGGGCCCGGCAACTCGCGGGCTTCGTAGCACGAATGAAGGCGCTCATGAATTTGCCCTGCACCTGTGGAGCAATCGCCTCCACATCCACGCCCTGCCCCATCAGAAAGGTACGCGCATCCTCGATGTCGTACACGCGGGTCGGAGCGATTTCGATGTCGGCAAAACCCGCTTCCATGAGTTTGCCGAAGTACTGATCGTCCGCAAGCGCCCCCGCAATGCAGCCGGCCCATAACAGCATATTCTGCCGGACGGCGGCCGGGATTTCACCGCGCACCACGACATCCGACACCGCGAAGCGGCCCCCCGGTTTCAGCACACGAAACGCTTCACGCAACACGCTGTCTTTGTCGCCCGAAAGATTGATGACGCAATTACTGATAATCACATCCACCGAGTTATCGGGCAGCGGAATCTTCTCGATTTCACCCTTGAGAAACTCCACATTTTGGACCCCGGCTTTGCGCTGGTTCTCCCGGGCAAGCGCGAGCATTTCGTCCGTCATGTCTAGGCCATAAGCTTTCCCGGAAGGCCCGACCCTCCGGGCAGACAGCAGCACGTCGATACCGCCGCCCGAGCCGAGATCAAGGACCGTCTCACCCGGATTGAGTTGCGCCAACGCCGTAGGGTTGCCGCACCCGAGCGATGCCAATAGCGCCTCTGGCGGCAGCTCTCCCGTTTGCGCGGCATCGTATAGATTGGACGTAATCGGGTCGCAGGCGCCATCCAGAGCGGCCCCCGCTCCGCAGCAGGAACTTCCGCCCGAATTGACGCGCAACGCCTCTTGCCCGTATTTCTCTCTTACAACTTCCTTGAGTTCCATTGTTATCCTTTCTCCTGAATCACCGGCACAGGCGCACAATCGCCTGCGGTTTGATTGCCTTGTTGCGCGTGCAGCATTCGGCAAACAAGAAGCCAAGGAATTCCTGCAAAAGTTCCGTGTTCGCCGTGTACCAGAGATAAGTGCCTTCACGCCTGACCTTCACCAATCCCTCGTTTTTTAGCTTTTCGAGATGATGCGAGAGCGTTGATGCCGGAATACCCAGCTCACCCGCGATATCGCCCACGACCATGCCGCCGGGATGCGCCGAAAGCAGCAGACGCATGATGCGTAGGCGCGGAACGGTTCCCATCGCGGAAAACAGGTCCGCAAAGCGGGCGATCTCTTCTTCAGTCGGTTGCGCGGGCATCCAACGATAATTCTACAACTACCGAATTATCGAAGCAACTCATACGGTGGGGCGGCTCCCCCGAGCCGCGCCGGACGCCCTCGTCCGGCCTCAACCCGCCTTCCTACAGCAGCCCCCGTGCAAATTCACGCTCATGCGCGGCGCACGGGGCGCACTACTGCACGAAAATTCCCGAAGCTTTCGACGTCTGCCCGCCAATGGCCACTGTAATCGGCTGGTTCCCCGTACTCACACTCGAGGGCACCGTCACATTGATCTGGTAAAGTCCCGGAAATCCCGGCGCCAAGCCGCTAAACGAGACTGCGGCATTCTGTCCCCCGATTGTCACCACCGGCTGCGCCGTTGTCGTCGATAACGTGGAAGTAGCCGGATTGCCGCTTGCCGGCGTGTTCGTCACCGGCCCCAATCCGTTGACGTAAAGCTGCGCCACCTGCCCCCGTGCGACAGGATTGCTCGATCCGATAACATGATTGTTCTGATCGAGCGCGGCCGCTACTCCAGTAGAGGTTTCAAACAGCGCAGGCGTATAATTCTGGAGCGGCACTGTCACCACATTGCCGAACAATCCCTCATCCACTGTTACTTTTACTTGCGCCGTCGTCTGATTTTCCAGCTCCCACGGCACCTGCACATTCACCTGCCCCGGACTCACGAACGTCAGGTAGCCCGGCACGCTAATACCCGCCGACGGCACGTCGAAGCTCACGGTTGTGCCATCGATCATTAGCGGAAGAGCATTCGTCGTCGTGAGTGTCGCCGAATCTCCAGTCGAGTTACTCAGTTCGGAAGGATTGACCAGATTCGAGCCGAAGATCGCAATGTACGATCCGGGCGCAATCGGGCCCTGGAACGTCGCATCGTTCACTACGCCGGTCGCTGTAATCGCAGGGGCTGGCAGTATACTCACGTCAATCGGAATCCGCGTGCCCGCCGCGCGCGCCGTTACGGTCGGGCTGGCCGCCTGCGATCCCAGCGTTAGCTCGGCCCACGCAATGCCATAGTTATCGGTGGCACACGAGGTGGTGGTCGTAGCGTTGTTAGGCGAACAGGCGGGCTCGCCCGATACGCTCGCAAGACTTACGCTACCCGCTGGGGCAATGGAGAACGATACCGGAGTGCCAGTAACTGGCACGCCATATTGATCCACTACTTGAATCCAAATCGATCCCGCATCCTGCCCGGGCGCTCCTTCGTAGCTGGTGCCTCCAAGCGAGGTCACGCTGTAAGGCACGCCGTCACCTACCAAAAACATATACGGAAGCTGCAGGGACATATTCGAGCCTTTCAAAGTAACTGCGCCCGAGTATTCACCTGCGGCCGGCACGGTGCCGGATAGCATCACGTTCAGTGTAGCCGCGGCGCCACCCGCCAGAGTCAAACTCTGCTGATTCACTCCCACCGTCACGCCTGCGGCCTGCTTGTTTGACACCACCGCGACTGCAAGGTTCACCGCGCCCGAACCCTTATTGGTGATCGTGATCGCCTTCGTAATTGGCAATACTCCCGATTTCAAGTAACCGAAGGAAATCGTCGCCGGCTCGGCCGTGATAGTGGCGCCTGCGGCCGCGCCCGCATCGATCAATCCGCCGCCTAACCACTCCACGTCTACTGGGTCGCCAAAGCTATCGGTTGTCACGCTCTGCGCGGCGGAATTTACCAGCGCCGATTTAATCTGCGTCGGTGTCAGATTGGGATGATTCTGCTTCGCCAATGCCGCCGCGCCGGCCGTGATTGGGGAAGAGAAGCTCGTGCCATTCACCGCTGCATAGCGGTTGGTGCTGAATACTTCGCCGTTCGGATCGTAATTTTGCGCCGCCACATACAGCCCGGCAGGAGCCGGAAGATTCATGTCGTTCAGGTCGGGTATTTGATTGCCGTCAAAGCCGCCGGTCGCCACTACATCGGGCTTGATCGCTCCATCCGGCGTGGGACCGAACGAGGAATAACTCGCAAGCTGATTCGCCAGTAGCGGCGGCGTGAAATTGTATTCTTGGCTGAACGCCGCCAGCTCCTGCTCCCTCCCTGCCGTGTCGATGGTAACGGTTTGTCCTGGATTGGCATCAATGTAACTTTTCAGCGTCTGCCCGTCGCCGTTGGAGATCATCACGACCGGCCCGATGAACTGATCGACGCCTTCTGGATTCACCGGAGCGGCCGTGCTCGACATGTAGAAGACGATGCCAATCGCTCCAGCCGTTTGTGCGTTCGAGGCTTTCGTGCTCAACGCGCAAGAGGTTGCCGACGGGCTCTGCTGAATCAGCGCGTACGCCCCGGCGAGCGAATATTGCGGTAGCGCGGCACAGGCGTATCCGTCATTGCCAAGCTGAGTAATGTCGATGAGCGGCGCTGCATTCGCCCCATAGGCGGAAGGATAGAAAAACGAATCGCCCATTTGGGCGGCAATGCCTTTCACATTCGATGGCGCATTCGCCGCATTGACAGCCACAGTCGGTTGTAGAACGTGCGAGTTAAGAGTCGCTCCCACAGCGATCACTGAAGGCGCGGTCGCCGGAGACTCGATGGAATTGAAACCCGGAAAATTGGAAGCATCCCCACCGTCGTTTCCTACCGCAACGGTAATGATTAAGCCGCCCTTAACCGCGTTTTCAAAGGCCAACGCCAGCGGATCGCATGGCATCCCCGAGGCGATCCCACATGTCGAGCCCGTGTCCAGTGCGCCCGAAAGCGCCGGCACACCCGAGGAGAGGTTCGCTACGTCCATGCCGTCCTTCAATGCATCCTCGATCGCTTGTATCCATACGTCTTCCGGAGGATAATCGTTTACGCCGTCGGTTCCGTAGATTTTATAGTTGCCAAGATACGCTTCCGGCGCCACACCCGTGAATGTCACCGTGCCGCTATTCGTATTCGCTGCGGCGCAAGAGGCGACTGCGGTGCCGTGTCCATCTCGGTCCCGCGGGGAGTAATCGTCCGGCGTCGAATCGGCCGCTGGATTTGACTTATCGGTTCCCGCCGCCATCTGACGCACGTAGCTGCGCGCCACAATTACCTTATTATTCGTGTAAGCGCAGTCCTCCGGGTGTCCCGTGGTGCAAATCGGGAAACCCGATGGCATTGGGAGCGAGGAACCTTGAAAGGCCGGATGTGTCTGATCGATCCCCGTGTCGAGAATGGCAATCTTCATCCCTTTGCCTGCGTTCTGCTGTCCACCGACGATATTCCAGGCCGCCGGGGCATTCACCAGTTGCGTCGCTCGATTCAGGGACCGCTTGCCGCGCCGGATCGGCCGCACGCCGATAACGCCCGGAATACTCTGCAATTCCGCCAGCCGGCTGGCCGGGGCAACCACAAAGATGGCATTTAACAACGTCGACACCGACCCAGTCACCCGGATTTTTCGGGAAGCCAATTCCCTGAGCACATCGCGCTGTTTCGCCTCGATCAGTTGCCGGTACGTCGTCGCCGCAGCGCTTCGTAATTGCTCGCGCGTTGAGAATCGCGCCGAAACCGGTGGATCCGCCAGAAAAACGGCGTAGCGGTTGGGCGCATACTGCGCAAAGGCGGGAAAGACACAAAAAAGAACTGAAATCAGGACGCTCTTCAGCGCCGTTCGAGCCGGCCGTTTTTGCATACAGTGCGTATGACGGATTAACTACGGTTAGCGTTACCCGCGGCTTTGAGCAACGTGCATACCACTCGACCGCGCGTCGGGATCGTAAACATAGCCGAGCCGCGCGCGCAAGCGAGCGCTTGTCCCGCAAACACGATTGCCGCGGCCTGTTAGAATAACAGTTTCAATCCTAATTCGCCGACGCGTGGCGCCGTCTGCGTTGAGAGTATCTCACCGAAACTCGGGCTGGTCAGAGTTGTGTTCGGATTTCCCAGCACCGTATGGTTCAACGCATTGAAGAACTCCGCGCGGAACTGGAATTTCCACCGCTCTTTTATCTGGAAATTACGGAACAGGCCGAGATCGATATTTGACATCGCCGGACCACGCAACACGTCAATTCCCGAAGTGCCGAATGTCCCCAATGCCGGCAACTTGAAAGCGCTCGTGTTGAACCATTTCAGCGATTCCTGCTGGCGCGGCCGGCTTTGATGGAAGCGCCAATCGCCAATCACGTCCGCCGTGTCCAGCCCTTGCCCAGTGAGCGACTGGTCCACGCCTGCCCGCACCGTCAGCGGCGCTCCGCTAACGGCTGAGAAAATACCCGTCAGTTCCCAACCGCCCAGTGCTTCCTTCATGACCTTATTCGAATAGCCAGAAGGGATCTGCCACACCGAGGAAAGGGCGAGTATTTGCGGACGATCGGTGCTCAACACACCCTTATCCAAATTCCAGTCATTCGGATCGCGCGTCCCGAGCGACCCCTCTCCCTGCGCCGACGTCAGCCCGATATCCTTCGAGAACGTGTAAGCGGCCAGCAGAGTGAAACCGCGCGAAAATCTCTTATTCGCCGTGAATTGGAAGGATTGATATTGCGAGTAGCCAACCGTGGATTCGTCCTCTATCGTGCCGAACTGTTGGTAAATCCGCCGGGCCTGCGTGTTAGCCACTGTAGCTCCTGGACCATACACGGCTGGATTGAGATTATGCGAGCCGAACAGCCGCGAGCTCTTAGAGCCGACATACGCGGCGGTCAGCACAATATCAAACGGCAATTGATGTTGCAGGTTGAAGTTCCACTGCTGGCTGTACGGCGTTCGGAAGTCGGAATTAAACGAAGTGGTCGCCGCCGGGGTTATAAATTGAAAAGCTTTCTTCTGCGCGGGCGTCGTCGGCGGCACAAACGGAAACGGACTCGCGCCATTGAACGGATCGGCTAGATTCACGTCGAATACCGTGATGTCGAGAACAAACGGCTGGATCAGCGGGAAACGATTCAAATGGATGGAGGCGACATCGTCGTAGAAGATCCCATACCCTCCGCGCAGCGCCGTTTTTCCATCGCCGAACACATCGTAGGCAAAACTGAAGCGCGGCGCAAAATTCAGGAAGTCGGGCTTGATGACGTTCGACGGTAATTGCGGATCGCCCTTGAACAGCAGACCCAGCGGCGCGTTCGGATATACGGTGGACTGCTGGCCGGGCCGGAACGCGCTCTCTTTCCCACTCGCCTCGGTAAAGTGGAAATCCGGCTCCCAGCGGACGCCAAGACTAAGTGTCAGCCGCGGCGTCACTTTAATATCGTCGGACACGAAAGGCTGCCATAAGGTCTGGCCCAGATTATTGCTCAACACAGAGACTTCGCGGAAGCTGTACATATCGCCCAACATGAAATCGGCGGCCGCGTTCGTGGTGGCGAACCCGTTAAACGTGCCGCCAAAACGCGAATAAAATTCATTGATCTGGTTCACCCTGTAGTGTGAAATCTCCCCGCCCAACTTCACCGAATGGCGGCCGTGATTCCAACTCAGCGAATCGTCCCAGATGTAGGAATTCCGGCCGAGATCCCAAAAAGTGCCGGTGATGGCGCTGAAGTATCCCGAGATCGTAAGATTTTGCCAACTGTGTGTCACCGGACTGGCTGGTGGAATATTGGCGCCCAGATTCGACCAGTTGATATCCGGAGTCTGAACAATATAGGCGTATACGCGGTTGAAGGTGAACGAAACCGTGTTGACCAGTGTGGGGCTGAAAATATGCGTCTCCCCAACCACCGCTCCTTGCCTGTGGAACGTCTGGTTAATGCCCCAGTTGTACAGGTTGCCCGCCGGACTGAATAAGTTATCGTCATTGAAAATATAGCGCCCATACAGACGGTCGTTTTGCGTGAACTCATGATCGATCCGAACCAGATACTGGTTTGAGTCCAGCGGCGCCGGTTGTGGCGTCACGTAGTTGAATTCACCCAGATTGGGGAGCGGCACGTACTTGTTCAGGAAATTCAGCGCCGGCGCACTGAGTCTCGAGGCGGGAATCAGGTTCCCGGGAAAAGGAGTGCCGCTCAACGGATCGACGATTGGCTTTGATAGTTCCGAGAAGTCTCCCGCGCGCATCTTCGCCGTCAGCACCGGAGCCGTGCTCGTAGTGGGCGTGCCGCGCACATGCGTCGCCTGCCACGCGCCGAAAAAGAACGTCTTGTTCTTGCGAATCGGGCCGCCCAGTTGAGCGCCGAACTGATTGCGTTTAAATACTGGCACGGCTTGCGAGAAGAACGGGCGCGAATCGAAGACATTGTTGCGTACAAACTCGAACGCGCCGCCATGGATTTCGTTGGTGCCCGACTTTGTCACTGCGTTGATGCTGGCGCCGCGGTTGCGGCCGAATTCCGCGCTATAGGAGTTGGTCTGAATGGTGAACTCCTGCATCGCATCCGGGTTCGGAAAGGGAAGCGGAGCATTGAAATATCCATCCTGGTATTCGGCGCCGTCCAGCGAATATAGATTCCCGGCGCTGATGCCGCCATTGATGGCGTAGCCCGGCGTGCCAGCGCCTTGATCCAGCGAACCGGCGCTGACTGAACCGGGGATGAGACTCTGCAACTGCAGCAGGTTCCGGCCGTTGAGCGGCAATTCAGAAACGCGTACCGGGTCGATCGTCTCCCGCAGCACGCCGGAACTCGATTCTACCAGCGGCGCCATGGCTGTCACGCTGACCTGCTCGCTGACTTCGCCCACCTCCAGTGTTACGGGAATTGAAAGTTGTCCGTTCACTTGCAGAACAATGCCGGACTGTTCGTAAGCTTTGAATCCCTGCTGCTCCACCCGCAAGGAGTAGTTGCCGCTCGGAATCAACTCGAAACTGTACGTGCCCTGCTCGTTCGTCGCGGCGGTGCGCACGTTGATGCCGGTCTTTTCGTTGCGGATAACTACCTTCGCTCCCGGCACAGCCAGACCCGAAGCATCTTTCACTGCGACTGTAATGTTCCCCGTATCCAACTGCGCGAGCAACACACTCGCGAGCGACAGCGCACAAACTACGGCGCTCGATCTCCCGATGCCTCTCATCTCCACGGACGTCCTCCCCGATTGGTCGATCTGCCTCTCGTGAGTATAGTACCGTCCGTACTTCTGGTCCATCAGGCGGAGCGAATTGGAACACGGCACTTC
>Ga0070735_10004438_pt1 | contig 11838 bp, 12 predicted proteins | sample Coa_R1_FD_66443 | JGI IMG/M metagenome (GOLD analysis project Ga0070735, IMG submission 66443) | Surface soil microbial communities from Centralia Pennsylvania, which are recovering from an underground coalmine fire - Coalmine... | ecosystem: Environmental > Terrestrial > Soil > Unclassified ... | reverse complement strand
GCGGCGGCCTCACGAAGGTCGGCGCCGATGTCATCGCCAAGAAATTTCACTATCAGCGTGAGCGGCAAGGTCGACACGATGCGCGACGGAGGGTCGACATGATGCTGTTCGGCGAAGTGGATACGCCGGATGAGGCCGCGAGCGCATTCGAGGCGCACGATATCATACCCAGTGCGAATCGACGCGCGCGGGATTTCCGCCTCCAGCGACTCGACGATTTGGCCGTAGCCCCTGCGCGGGTACAGAAAGCTGCCATCGATGTGCGTGGTCTTCTTGCGAGGCATCAGCACCTCGAAGAAAAGCGAGGTCAGCGTCATTCCCGACAGACGTCGAGTGGCAACATCGGGCGAGAGCTGATCAGCCGGCAGGCCCCATAGCTTTTCGGAATAGTTGAGCAGCAATCGGCGCGCGAGGGTTTCGCCGAATTGGGCGATGGCAAAATCCGCGAATGAGACCGGAGGCGTGGGGCGGCGACGTGATAGGATCAGCTCGATTCCGATACGTACGGCTTCCCCAAGATTGAATCCAGAGAGCAGCAGGTTGAGCGGCGTCGGCGGAAAATCGATGAAGCGGCCGCGATCGTAAATCTTGCTCGGCGCATCGACGGACGCCAGCTCGTCACCCAGCATCGCGCGGATGTCGCAGGTGATGTCGGCGTCGCGATCGTGGAAGCGATGCGCGCCGCAGTCATAGGAATGGTCGCCGAATCTAAGGGTGCGGCACAGACCCCCGAGTTGCGCCGACTTCTCATAAAGCTGGAATGGAAGCGCGGCGCGATTGGCATAGAATGCCAAGGCCAGACCTGCAGGTCCCCCGCCCAGAATTGTCAATGGATGCAATCTGGCTTGCGCTCCTCCTCAGCATGGATACTACTAAGGCTTGAAGGCTTTAATCGAACTGGATAACCCAAAGCAGCGCACGTAGCAAAAAGTTCCGTCATCCAACCGGACTCGATGCTGGAAAATGAAGCATTTTGTGGAGTACGATGATTCCGGTAGGACCAATTAGTTTGATTAGCATTACTATGACACAAAGTTGCGCGTTAGTTTCGCGCATCCATCATCTTTAATGAATGAACCGCTCAAAAATCTGATGCGATCTGCTCCTCCTCGTTATTTCCATCTTTTGTGGGACGAAGACCTCGATGAATTGCATGACGTGCTGGTCGCGGTGCGCGACCGACGCGCCGAAGTGGTAACGGTCTGGTACGACCTCTATCAATTGCACTTCGGCGATCGGCGCGCGCTCTCCGAACTGGAATTCCGAAATATTTTCGAGCCCGCGCTGCTGCGTAATCAGGATTGCCTCCTGCGCCACGATATGGACGGCTATGCGCGGGCGATTCTGAAGCTCGGCGAACAACTGACCGACCATCATGTGCCGCTGCAGGAGATCATCGCGTCGCTGCATCTGTTCGAGGAAGCGGCGCAGGCCGTCTTTCCCAAGGATCCGCCGCCGACCACCGACGTCTACAACAAATTCGACAAGCTGAGTCACATCCGCATCATCCTGCTGGTCGATTCGTATTCGCGCTCCCAATGGGCCTCAGTGACGACGCGCATCCACGCGCTGGAGTTGGAGGCCAAGTATCTTCCGCCCGAAGAGCGCACGCGATTTCACGGGCTGGTCGGCAAGAGTCCCGCGATGCGCGAACTCTATCGGCGCATCGAAGCGGTCGGGCGCGCTCGCGCCATCGCGCTGGTGGTCGGCGAGAGCGGGACGGGCAAGGAACTGGTCGCCCGCGCGGTACACGAATGCGGTCCCAATCCGAATGCGCCATTCGTGCCGCTCAACTGCGCCGCGCTGCCCAAGGAACTCATCGAGAGCGAACTCTTCGGCTACAAGCGTGGCGCGTTCAGCGGCGCGACCAGCGAATATCTCGGGCTGTTCCGCGCGGCCGATGGCGGCACGCTCTTCCTCGACGAGATCACCGAGATGAATCCCGACACCCAAAGCAAGCTGTTGCGCGCCATCCAGGAGCGCAGGGTCCGTCCGGTGGGCTCCAGCGCCGAAGTCTCGGTCGATGCCCGCGTCATCGCCTCGACCAATCGTGATCCGGAGCAGGCGATGGCCGAACAACGCTTCCGCCAGGATCTATACTATCGATTGCAGGCGAGCATCCTGCGCGTTCCACCGCTGCGTGAGCGCGCCGACGATATCCCGCTGCTGGTGGACCATTTCATCGATCTTTTCAATCAGAAGCTGATGCGGCCGACGCCGATCACCGGCATCGAGGAGAGCGCGCTGGATGCGATGCGGTCCTACTCATGGCCGGGGAATGTGCGCGAACTTTCCAACATGATCGAGGCCGCGTTCATTTTCGGCCGCACGCCCATGATCGAGCTGTCCAATTTGCCGCCGGCGATCGGTGGCAAGCGCCCCGCGAGCGCGCAGAATGTTACCGCGGCCGGGGTGGGGAGCTTCGCGGAAGCCGAGCGCAACATCATCGCGCGGGCACTGGAGATAGCGGGCGGGAACAAGGTCCACGCCGCGCGCACGCTTAAAATCTCGCGCAAGCGGCTGTATGCAAAAATCGAGAAGTACGGGCTCGAGTAGACCTAACCCCCTGGCCCCCTTCCTCTACAGGGAAGGGGGAAAAGAAAACAAATTGTTCTGTGGCCCGATTCTGGTTCCCCCTCTCCTGAAGGGAGAGGGATTAGGGGTGAGGTGTCGGCTTCACTCACCGCGAGGCGCGGCGACGATCTTGGATAGTCTCGAGGTATGCGACGATCTTGCCGATGACCTCGCTGATGCCGAGCTCGCCGCGCTCGCCCTCACCCATCGCATAGAGACGCTCGCCCCACACCGGCATCTCGGCAGTCCCATGCGCGCGGACCGCATCGCGCCCGTCGATCAAATCGGCCAGCTTCGCGACGGGAAGCGGCGAGCCGTACTTGTCGCTGAGCATCCGCAGATTGGCGGGCGGCTTCGCGAGGGTGCGCGCCACCGGTCCGTCGCCGGTGCCGGTCATGCCGTGACAGGAGGCGCAGTAGCGACGGAAGTACTTCTCGCCATCGCGCACGTCGTCCTTACTGGCCGCCCGCGCTAAAGGAGCAAGCGTCAGGATGATTGCAGTCATTATCAGGAAAAGATTTCTGCGCTTCATTTCCACCCGCATCCGAAGTCAGTTGCGCTATCCTTGCGTGCGGGCTATCGGTGCGCAAGGTCGCGAGGTGAAGAAGGCGCTGCTGCACTTTGAGCTGCAGTGCCGTAAAGAACAACCATGATTCAATGCGGGGGAGAGCGTGTACAGAAGCCCACTGATGGTCGTATGCATGTTCGCGATGATGCTCGGCAGCGCGAGGGCGCAATCGCCGGCGAGCAATGACTATTTGCACGATTGCGCGGAGTGTCACGGCGCCGATGGCAAGGGAGCGCAAGCATCCAAGCGCGCGGTTCGTGGCTATATCTCCGTCGATCTGACTCAGATCAGCCGGCGCAACGGCGGCGAATTTCCGCGCGATAAGGTGCGGGATGCTATCGACGGTCGCAACCGCATCGCCGCGCATTTTAGCGGCGATATGCCCCGCTGGGGCGAGCGCTATAGCATCGAAGAGCCGGGAAATCGCGAGGCCCGAGAGCGCATTCAACACCGAATTTCTGTGCTGGTCGATTACATCGAATCGATACAGGAAAAATGAACGGCGCGGTGCCTTCACTGCCGCCAATCGTCAAAGCGATGATGCGGCCGGAGTTCTATCCGCACCATCCGAAGACTGTTGAGCTGGTGCAAACCCACATTTCGTATGTCTTCCTCGCGGGCGATTTCGTTTACAAGCTCAAAAAGGGGGTGCGCTTCTCCTTTATCGATTGTAGCGACCTCGCGCGTCGCCGCCATCTGTGCGATGAGGAAATCCGCCTCAACCGCCGCCTCGCGCCTGATGTATACCTCGGAAAATTCCCGATTTTTCGGCGCGGCGATGACTTCGCGCTCGGCGACCAACCAATTGAGCATCGCGATGCGGTCGACTATGTCATCAAGATGCGCCGGCTGCCGGCCGATCGCATGCTCGACCGCATGCTGGCGCGTCATGAAGCCGATCACGCGACGATTGAAAAGCTCGCCGCGGTCGTCGCCGATTTCTTCAAAGCGGGTTCCTCCGCGCATGCGATGCGACACGCCTCGGCCGCGGCGTTGTGGCGTCTCGTCATCGGAGAGCTGATGGAGGCGGAGCAGCTCGTCGGGTCGACGTTGACCGCGCAACAGCATTCGACGATCGAGAACTTCTGCCGCCGATTCATCGCCTCGCACTGGAAGCTGCTCAATGCGCGCGCGGTGGCCGGGCACGTGCGCGAAGGCCATGGCGACTTGCGCTGCGAGCACATTTGCGTCGAGGGCGGGAAAATCTCGATTTTCGATTGCGTCGAATTCAGCCAGCAACTGCGCACCTGCGACCTCGCATCGGAAGTCGCGTTCCTGGCGATGGATCTCGATCGGCTGGAAGCTCCGGAACTCGCCGACGAGTTGATCGGCGCCATCGCGGAATCGACGCATGATGAAGAATTCCCGCTGCTGGTGCCGTTTTACAAATGCTACCGCGCCGTCATTCGCGGCGTGGTGGAGAGCCTTCGCAGCCGCGAGGCGGAGGTCGCGGAGCACGAACGCGAGGCCGCGCTCGATCTCGCGCGCCGGCACTTTTCGCTTGCATGCAGCTACGCGGCCGAAGCGCGACCGGTCATCATCGTGGCATGCGGGCTCTCCGGTAGCGGCAAGTCGACGGTCGCGAAGGCGCTGCAATATCGATTTGGCTTGCCAATCGTAAGCTCCGATCGCACGCGCAAGAAGCTGTCATCGATTCCAATCGATCGCAGCGCTGCCGATGCTTACAAGTCCGGCATCTATGCCGACACCGTCACCGAATCGACGTACGCTGCGATGATGGACGAAGCTGACCATCAGCTTCGCGAGGAAATTGGCGTTATCATCGATGCGACATTTCAGGATCCGGCGCATCGCGAGGCCGCTCGCAAACTGGCGGCGCATCACAAGATGCCGATCCTGTTCCTCGAATGTCGCGCCAGCGATGCGGAAATCCGCCGCCGTCTCATCGAACGGCAAAGGAAAGGGCACAATCCCTCTGATGCAACCGTCGACGTCTATCTTCGGCAACGCAAAGAATTCGTCGCCTTGACGGAAATAGCCGCATCGCAACACCTGATTGTGGACACGGCCCGCCCGGCCGGTGAAATCGTCATCGCAGTGAAAAACGCGCTCGAGCGATGCCGGCAATAGGCTCCATTCGCCGATGGACCGCGAGGGCCGTTTACTCACGCGTACAAACCACGTATACAATAACTGAAACCGCTCGGACGCATCCCTTCACGTAAGCGCCGGAATATTCCCCGCTCTGTGTATCGAGAGCTTCCCAGCACAAATGTAAGGAGGGCCATAAGTGCCCAAAAAGTTGTATGTAGGCAATCTCGCCTACTCTGTCACCAATGAGGATCTGAAGGATCTCTTCTCCCAGTCCGGCACCGTCGAGAGCGTCGCGGTTGTTTCCGACAAGTTCTCCGGACAGTCCAAGGGCTTCGGCTTCGTCGAAATGGCGGATGCCGGCGAGGCGGCCGCAGCGATTCAGTCGCTCGACGGCACCGAGTTCAAGGGCCGCAACATCAAGGTGAACGAAGCCAAGCCGCGTGAGGCGGGTGGCGGCGGCGGACCTCGTGGCGGTGGAGGCGGCGGACGCGGTGGCGATCGCGACCGTGGCGGTCGCGGCGGCAACCGCTGGTAATCATCAGAACCGAAAGAAAGGCGAGCTAGCCGGCTCGTCCAGAGATTGGCGGCGGGAAGAGCATCGTCTCTTCCCGCCGTCGACTTTAAGTAGCGCGCGCTTTCGCGGGGCCCCCTGCAAGCGAGAGATTGTGCGCCGTATTGATCAACGATACATGCGAGAACGCCTGCGGGAAATTTCCCACCAGCCGCTTCCCGGCGGTGTCATATTCTTCCGCCAGCAATCCCACCTCGTTGCGCAGCGAGAGTAATCGCTCGAAGACCGTGCGCGCTTCGTCATGACGTCCAGCCAGCGCAAGGTTGTCGGCGTACCAGAAAGTGCAGGCGAGGAAGGTGCCTTCGCCTGGCGGAAGTCCCTCGATCTCCGGATGACTTTGGTAGCGCTTCACCAATCCGTCGCTCATGAGGTCGCGCTCGATGGCAGCCACGGTGCTCAGGACGCGCGGATCATTGGCGGGAAGAAATCCGATCAGCGGCATCATCAGCAGTGAAGCATCGAGGAGGTCGGAGCCGTAGAATTGCACAAACGCCTTGCGCTCGGCATTAAACCCGCGCCCGAGGACATCGGCGCGAATTTCATCGCGCAGTTTCTTCCATCGATCGACGGGTCCCGGGTTGCCGAATTTTTCGATCAATCGGACGGCGCGATCCGCCGCCACCCACGCCATCATCTTCGAATGCGTAAAGTGTCGGCGCGGACCGCGAACCTCCCAGATCCCCTCGTCCGGCTCCTTCCATGCGGTCTCGATGAATTCCATCAGGGCATTCTCGACCGCGGCCGCCTCGGGCTCCGGCTCGAGAGCCTGTTTGCGCCCCGCGTAAAATGAATCCATCACCTCGCCATAGACGTCGAGCTGGAACTGCTCATGCGCGGCGTTGCCGACCCTGACCGGCGCGCTTTTCTCATAGCCGGGCAACCACGGCACGGCCCATTCGGGAAGGCGCCTTTCGCCGCGCAAGCCGTACATGATTTGCATCTTGGCGGGCTCGCCCGCGATCGCGCGCAAAAGCCATTGGCGCCACGCCTTCGCTTCGTCGTGATATCCGGCGATAGATAGCGCATACAGCGTGAAGGTCGAGTCGCGCAGCCAGCAGATGCGATAATCCCAGTTGCGCTCACCGCCGATTTTCTCCGGCAACGAGGTGGTCGCGGCGGCGACGATCCCGCCGGTGGGGCCATAAGTCAGCGCTTTCAGCGTGATCAGCGAGCGCATCACTGGATCGCGCCACTCGCCTTTTACGGTGCAGCGGCCGCTCCATTCGCGCCACCATGCCTCCGTCTCTTTCAGCATCTGAATCGCATGCTTGTTGGTCGGTTCCGCTTCGTTCGACGGATAGTAGGTCAGTATAAACGGCAACGTCTGGCCTTTGGCGATCGTGAACTCGGCCTTGGTCCTGAAATCCTCGCCGCGCATCTTGACCGAGGTGCGAAGCTTAATCGCGTCCGGACCCGCGATCGCGCGCAAGCCGCCCGGCTGCGACGTCACCCACGGCACCACGTGCCCGTAGTCGAAGCGGAAGACGGCTTCCATCTGCATCGGCACGCGGCCCGCGCGTCCTTCTACGACACGTATGATATCGACCTGGTTTGGGCGTTCGCGGATCGGCATGAAATCGATCACTGCGACTGTCCCGTCGGCAGTTTCGAATTCCGTCTCGAGGATCAAAGTATCGTCGCGATAGCGGCGGCGCGTGCGCTTTACTTCGCCCTTCGGCGCGATCAGCCAGCGCCCATTTTCTTCGGTACCGAGCAGTGCGGCAAAGCACGCGGGCGATTCGAAGCGCGGAACGCAAAACCAATCGATCGAGCCGTTGAGGCCGACCAGTGCGACGGTGCAGGTGTTTCCGATGATGGCGTAGTCCTCGATCTTCAAGCTCATGAAGCGCTCCTGGGTTTGCGGGAGATCGCAGACGATCTGATTCTATCCGGTGAGCGGCGCGAGCTAAATGTTGCCGTCAATCGCCGTTGTGCAAGTTAGGCGACAATGCGGTATCAGTTGGCGAGAATCCTCTATGGAGCGATGCGGTGCGTAAAATAAAAGTTGGTTACCAGTTGGACTTCCGCAATCCACCGAATTCCGGGCGGACCTTTCAGGAAGTCTATGCCGAGATGCTCGCGCAGGCGGAATTTGCCGATCAGGCCGGCTTCGATTCCATCTGGCTCACCGAACACCATTTTACCGATGATGGATATCTCCCGGCGATGATGCCGGCGGCGGCCGCGATTGCCGCGCGTACCAAACGCGTCGAGATCGGCACGTTCGTTCTGCTCGCGCCATTCCAGCATCCGTTAAAACTTGCGGAGGATGTCGCGGTGGTCGACGTGATCTCCGGCGGACGGATCCGGCTCGGCATCGGCCAGGGCTATCGTCAGGAGGAGTTCGACGGCTTCGGCGTCCCGCGCGAGCAGCGCCTCGGCCGCACCCTTGAGACGCTGGAAATCCTGAAGCAGGCGTGGGCGGGCGAGCGCTTCGATTTCCACGGGAAGTATTTTCATTTTCATAATGTGCGAGTGCTGCCCAAACCCGTCAGCCGGCCGTATCCCGAATTGCTATGGGGCGTCGGCGCTCCCAAAGCCATCCGGCGCGCCGCACGCCTCGATCTGTCATTCGCGTGCGTTGGCGGCCGCAAGGAAATCGGCATCTACACAGAGGCGCTGAAAGCCAACGGCAAAGATCCCGCGCGCTACAGCATCGTGAACAGCCGCGCGCTGTATGTTGCGGACTCCGAGGAGCAGGCGTGGGCCGACACGCGCGACGCCCTGATGTATCAGGCGGAGTTGTACGGCCAATGGTTGAAGAAAGCGCAGTCGCAGGATGGCGGCAAAGGCGAGGTGCTGATTCGTCCCGATGCGGACCGCCTGCGCCACACCACCGTGCTGGGGACGCCGGAACAGGTGCGCAAGCGGCTGCAGGAAGTTGTCGACGCCGCGCCCATCACGGAGTTGGTGATCGCGATGCAGCTTCCCGGCCTTGATCCGAAGAAGGCGCGCCGCTCACTGGAGCGCTTCAGTGCGGAGGTTCTTCCCGCGTTACATGGCGCATAGCGACTTTTCGTGCGAATGTTTGAGGTGTAGGAGATTGACATGCCAGTCGAATACATTCCGCGCACGCGCGAGCTATATAGCGATTTCACGCCCTATCGATGGGTTGTCAATACGACGGTGCCGTGGACGCCGCTGCGCAAGCCGATCGCGCAATCGAAGATCGCCCTGATGAGTTCCGGCGGTATCATGTATCGCGACCAGCCGCGCTTTCATCATGAGGATGCTTCCTATCGAAGGATTCCCAAAGACGCCGCGCGCGAGGATTTGTCCGTCTGGCATTTTGGCTACCCGACTGCCGACGCCGAGAAGGATCCGAACTGCGTTTTTCCCCTCGAGCGGATGCGCGAGCTAGAGGCCGAACACGTCATCGGTGAGCTATCGGATCCGGCGTTTAGTTTCATGGGCGGGGTGTACTCGGCGCGCAAGATTCGCGAGGAACTCGCGCCGCAAATCGTCGACGAGCTGAGGCGCGCGCACGTCGACGCCTTCTACCTGGTGCCCGCATGACCCGTGTGTCATCAGTCCGTTGGACTGATCGCGCGGGTAGTCGAGGAGGCGGGAATTCCTACGCTCTGTATGACTTCGGCGCTGGACATCACGCAATCGGTGAAAGCGCCGCGCGCGGTGTTCGTGAACTTTCCGCTCGGCCATCAGACCGGCCGTCCCAATGATCCCGCGATCCAGCGTAAGATTGTGCGCGACGCGCTGCGCGCTTTCGAAACTATCGGCACGCCGGGCGAAATCGTTCAGCTTCCCTACGTATGGGATCCGAATGACCGCACGTGGGAAACGCGCGACTACACGAAGGGATGGATGCCGGAGCGTCCGAGTCGTGAGGCAGCCGACCTCGCGGAAGCGGAGCGCGCGGCTCGATACGCGAAATAGATCTGCATTTGGGTTGATGAGGAGGGGATGATGAGTGAGATGCATGTGGTGTCGTTCATCGTGGTGTTGGCGCTGGTGGAGTATGCGGTGTTGGGCGCGATGGTGGGACGTGCGCGCGTCAAATATAACGTTCCGGCGCCCGCGACCGCCGGCAATCCGATTTTCGAACGTTACTTCCGGGTCCATCAGAATACGATGGAACAGCTCATCGTCTTCGTTCCCGCGATGTTCATCTTCGCAACCTATGCGCACATGATCGCCGCGGTAGCGTTAGGCTTCATCTTTGTCGTCGCGCGCGTAATCTATGCGATGAACTACATTCGCGATCCGGAAAAACGTGCAGGAGGCGCCATCGCAACCTTTCTTGTGAATACCATCCTGCTAATCGGATGTCTCATCGGAGTAGCGGCGCGCGCGTTCTAGAGGATAGGAGTTGAGCTTATTTACGCCAGAACGCCCAAGCGGCTACAGTCGAAATCACAGCGAACGCATTTGTCATTTCAATCCAAACAGGAGATTTATCCATGGCGGAAGAACGCAAAGGCGCCGTTACGATGCGCGGCAATCCGTTGACGCTGCTCGGTCCCGAAGTCAAAGTCGGACAGAAGGCTCCGGAGTTTCATTCAGTCGACAAAGGACTTCAACCGATCGGCCTGGACAAGTTCAAAGGCAAAGTGAAGGTCATCAGCGTGGTTCCATCGATCGATACCCCGGTGTGCGATGCGCAGACGCGGCGTTTCAATGAAGAAGCCTCGAAACTGGGCGACGTGCAGGTCCTCACGGTCTCGATGGACTTGCCGTTCGCGCAGGCGCGATGGTGTGGCGCGGCCGGCGTCGACAAGGTGACCATGATCAGCGACTTCAAAGACCGCGACTTCGGCAACAAGTACGGCGTGCTGATCAAGGAGCTAGGTCTGCTCGCGCGCGCGGTGTTCGTAGTCGACAAGAACGACAACATCACGCATGCGGAGTACGTCAAGGAAGTCGCGAGTCATCCTGACTATGACGCGACTCTTGCGGCAGCCCGAAAAGCCGCCGCGGCATAAGTTCCTCAAACCGGGGCCGGCGCATGCCGGCCTCGTATCCTTATCTATAGTTCCAGGTCCGATAGCGCCGGAGGTCCAGCGTCGATGGCGGGAAACGATCAGCACACTTTTTCGCCGGCGATGCGGCGCGGACTGTATGAAGCTATCTTTCGGCGCCGCGACATGCGCGAGTTTCGCCCCGATGCAGTCCCCGACGAGGTGCTGGCGCGCGTGCTGATCGCCGCGCATCATGCGGCGAGTGTTGGCTTCACGCAGCCGTGGGATTTCATAGTCGTGCGTGAAGTGGAACGGCGACGCGAGGTGAAGCGCATCTTCGACGAAGAGCGGCTCAAGAATTCTCAGCAGTTCGAGGGCGCACGCCGCGAAAAGTTTCTCTCCCTCAAGCTTGAAGGAATCCTCGACGCGCCGCTCAATCTTATCGTGACCTGCGAGCTGGAACGCTTCGGCCCCGGCGTGTTAGGCAAGGTCAGTCTGCGTGATGTCGAAGTGTATTCCACCTGCCTCGCGGTGGAGAACCTATGGCTGGCTGCGAGGGCGGAAGGCTTGGGTGTAGGATGGGTCAGCATCATTCGTAATGACGAACTGTCGCGGATCTTCGCCATTCCTTCCAATGTGATCCCACTTGCCTACTTATGCATTGGCTATGTACCGGAATTTCCCGAGCGTCCGATCCTCGAGAGCGCGCAATGGGCTGAGCGCCTGCCACCGAGAAAGTTGCTTCACTTTGATTCGTGGAGTGAGGCAGCGCCCGCCGACAATCCACTTGCCCTCGCGATGGAGAGTGCGAAAATCTGGCGCGAGATCTTTCCCGACGACACGCCGCGACAGCGCTGACTAGCCGCTAACCAAACATGATCGCCACATCATCGACGTGGCCGTCAGCGGCAAGAGTCGCGTCACTATCGGATGCGATCGACCTGACGCAAGCTCACCTTGGACCCTCGCGCCAGGTCGATACGGTAGCGTCTAGTCGCCGCCCGAGCTTTCCGATTCGGAGGCGGAGGCTTCCTCGCCGGCGTCCTCTCGCATAGCCCTCTCCATTGCCAATTCGGTCAGGGTTTCCTGATTCCACTGCACATGCTCTTGTTCCTGTTTGAAAACCTCGGCGACCGCCGAGCGGACGGCGTCCT
>Ga0070735_10004437_pt1 | contig 11839 bp, 8 predicted proteins | sample Coa_R1_FD_66443 | JGI IMG/M metagenome (GOLD analysis project Ga0070735, IMG submission 66443) | Surface soil microbial communities from Centralia Pennsylvania, which are recovering from an underground coalmine fire - Coalmine... | ecosystem: Environmental > Terrestrial > Soil > Unclassified ... | reverse complement strand
TGGCCGGCGCGCTGGCTCGAGCGCGACCCCCCGGGGCCGACCGAGATCGCCGAGATGATGGACGACCTGCGTCTCTACCTCGGAGCCGAAGGCTTCGCCTGGCTGTCTTCTCTCGCCATCTATCCTGCGCTGAGCTGGAACTTGACTCTTTACCTCGGGTCGGCGCTCCGCACGTCGGCCGGCGTCCGAACGATCGACCGGGACTGCCTGGCGCGTCTCGCGCGCTTGCCGTGGCTTCGGCACGCGTCGATGCCGCTCTGGCTGCGCCACGAGCTCGTGGCGCGTCTGGCGCCGGCGGACGCCGGGAGGATTCGCGATGCGCTCGATCGGCTGCTGACCACCGCGGTCGAAGGAGGCGCATCTGGAGAGCGGCGGGGCTTCTCGCTCGACATCGTCCGACAGCGTCCAAGGGCGCTGCACGCCTTGTCGGCGGCCCTGCTCGATCGCGTCACCGCGCGGGGTCGGGGCGCCGAGCTGAAGGACTACGTCTTCAAGAGCTTCATGTCCCGCGGCGGCCTGGGCTTCGCGGTCCCGGCGCGTCTGCGATGGTGGTTCCTCGCGCAGGCGGGGGCCGAGGAGCGCGCTTGGGTGCGCCCCTTGGTCGCCCTCGCGGGACCGATCGTGGCGTACGGGCCCATGCTGCTCGCCGGGGTGCTTGGACAGAGCTTCCGGGCGACGACGGCGCCAGTCCTCGGAAACGTCAAGACCTTGTCCATGCTGAGCGTGGGCATCCAGTTGGTTGCCGCGGCTCTGGCCGCGCTCCTCTGCACCCGCTTCGACCGGCGCCGGCAGCAGGCGGCGTTTGCCGGGGTCGCGCTCGTCCTTGCGATCCCGGCGGCGCTCTCCCAGACGTTCAACGGCTTCGACGCAGCGGGCGTCGATCTCCTCCTCCGCGCGGCCGCGGGCTTCGGAGTCGGCGTCTCCTACGGCTGGGCTTCCCGACTGGACCTTCGTGAGCGGTACTTTCGTTTCGTCGGCCTCTACGCGGTATGGACGGTGGCTCTCGAACTGGGTTCCGGGTTGGACGTCGTCGCGGATCCTTTGCGGCCGTTCGTCGTCCTGTCCGCCATCGCGGCCGTCGCCGCGCCCATGCTGGTCCTGGCTTCCTTGCCGAGCGCGAGGCCACACTGGCGGACGCCCGTCGGACCGGCGAAGCCCGAACCGGCCGCGGCGCGTTGGGACTGGGTGGCACTTGGCCTCGTCCTAGCCGCCTTCGCCGTCCCCCTCGGAGCAATTGACCGGTCGCTTGTCGGTTCGACCCGGATCTTCGATTGTCTTACACTCTCTTTGCTCGTGCTGATCGGCCTGCGTCTGGCTCCTCGCGGCGCCTCTCTCATCACAGGCATGTGCGTGGTCGGGTATGCGATCTCCGCGTCGATCGCACCGGACAGCAACCCGATGGAGCCATTGGCCGCGCTCGGCCGGTGGCTACTTCTTGCGCGTGCCGCGTCGGTGGCAACGCGGGCCGGATCGCCAGCAAGCCTCGCGTTCTTATCCCTTGGCGCAGGGGAGATCCTGCTCGACTTGACCTCGGAACCCGCGCGCGTCATCGAAGTCGCGCTCCAAGTGGGCTCAATCATGGTCCTCGAAAGACGGCGCTTTCGTTGGAAGGCCGGCAGCCCGCCGAAGCTACGGCGCAGAAATGCGCGGCTTCTGCTGGCGATTCCGGCCATGTTCTTTGGAGGTTATGCGCTGACATTGATCGGTGCGTTGATAGGATTCAGTCGTATTCCCGTGGTCGAATTTCTGGCCACCGCACTCGTGTATGTTGGAGTTATATGGGGAATCATTGGGACACGCGCGCCGATCCGCGAGCTACGGGCGTTGACGCACGACAGAGCCTTCAACTGGTGGCTGATGTGGATACCCTGGTACAATCTGTATTGGTACTGGTCGGCTATACCCATGGCCGTGTCGCGAACCAAACGAGCGCTCGGTCTCGCGAATCCAAAACGATCCGGGTGGCTCTATTTTATCGCCTTTCACTACGCCCTCGCCTGCGACGCGAACGAGATTGCCGACGCGGTGGCGCTCTTGCCGAGCTCCCCTTTCGTCCCCGAGCCTCCTGGTATCCCGCGCAATTGGGGGTGCCTCGTCTTCGCGATCATCACGACGATCGTGGTGCTCCTCGCCGTGGCCTTCTTGTCCCTTCGCTGACGCCGGAACCGATGCGGACTACCCCGGTGCGTCGTCACGCCCGCTTTCCGCGACGCAGTCCCCCGCGTCGTTGCAGATCTGTCCGAAGGCAGAGCAATCGACGCAGGTACTGGAGTTAGACCCGCAGACTGTGTCCGTGTCGCCGTGGTTGCATCGTCCGTTCAGGTCGATGCATCCAGGACACTGCATAGGGCAAGTCGGAATGGCGTAGTGGCAACCCCAGCGGCCTCCGAGGCACGAGCATCCGGACGGGACCGTCGGCTGATTGTAACAGTCGAGACCGCGCATGACCGAGGCGCGCTCCTGGGAGGGCGGACCCGCGCAGGACGCGTCTTGGAGGACCTCATTGGGCGCCGGGCAAGCCGCGTCGACGACCTCGAGCCCGGCCTCCGCCTCCGCCCCGCCGTCGGCGAGCGACGCCGCGTCGCGCTGCGAGTCGCCGTCGGCGTCCTGCGCATTCGCGTTTAGGGTCGCGTCCACCGGAGGCCTGGTCGTATCCGGGACGACGTCGGCCGCCGGGGGCGATTCGACGTCCGGCGCGGCGTCCACCGTGAAGCCGTCCGGCGTCGATCCATCGGACGGCGGCGCGACCACGCTACCCCCGCACCCTGCCAGCGCGCCCGCGCCGACGAAGGTCGCCGCGAGCGCGACACAGCGCACGGCTTGGCCTCTCAGACGCGCGCCGAGCGGAACGGCGAGAACACCGCGCCCGTCGGATCCTGGACGACCGAGAACCGCCCCGCCTTCGGGATCTCCATCGCCGGCATCCGCACCGTGCCGCCGAGCGACGCGACCCTCTTCGTGCACGCGTCCACGTCGGAGACCGCGACGTACGCGAGCCAGTGCGGGGGCACGCCGGGTCCGCCCATGTGCGACGTCATCCCGCCGATCTCCTTGTCGGCGAGCTTCCAGTGCCAGTACCCATCGCTGCCGTCCGCTTCGCCCTTGCCCGTCCATCCGAACAAGCCGCCGTAGAATTTCTTCGCCGCCGCCATGTCCTTGGTGTGGAGCTCGTCCCAGCAGAACGTGCCCGGGCGCGGGGGCCCGTCGTAGGGACGCTGCTGCGTGCCGGTCCCGAGCGGCTGGAGGACCCCGAACGCCGCTCCTTGCGGGTCCGACGCGCACGCGAAGCGCAGCATGTCCGGGACCGTCGTCGCCGGCACCATGATCTTGCCGCCGAGCTCTGCGACCTTGCTCGAGGCCGAGTCGGCGTCGTCGACCGCGACGTAAACGAGCCACCCCGACGGCACACCCGCGGGCGCCGCCATCGCGCCGCCGACCATCGTGTCGCCGAGCGAAAACATTCGGTACGCCCCGCCCATCGGGCTCGGATTGTCGCGGAAGGTCCAACCGAGCAGCTCCCCGTAGAACTTCGTCGCCGCGGCAACATCGCTCGTCACCAATTCGTGCCAGCAGAATCGTCCCGTGCCCGGATTCGCCATGAGGTTGCCTCCTTCCACGATCAAAACGCGACACTCAGATGTAGCGCATCCACGCGTCGGGGTGGGCGGCCTTGTACTTCGCGTAAAGCCGGCACACGGGGTACAGGACCGCCACCACCACGGCCGCGCCGAGGAAGGTCGCCCCGAGGCCGAGCGCGTGGGACACCCCCAGAAGGCGCGCGCCGAGGACGAGGCAGGGGATGTGGAGCAGGTAGAAGAACATCGGCGTCCTGCCGAGCACGACCACCACGCCGCCTTCGTTCGCGACCGCGCGGTCCGCAGGGCCCCAGAGGACGGCGAGCGCGACCGCCATGACGCCGAGCTCGAGCGCGACGAACGAGACGCTCGGAGGGTATTTGCTGACGTGCAGCCACTGCACGAGATCCAAGCCCTCGCGCGCGAGCCCCGCGTTGCCGTAGCCGTTGTGCGCGCGCACGAGGACGAAGGCCGCGAGCAGCGCGGCGCCGCCCATGCCGAGGGCACGCCGGATCGTCTCCGGGGGCGGTCTCTTCGCGAGCCAGAGGCCGAAGCACCACCCGAAGAGCATGATGGCCAGCCAGTAGAGCATTGGGTATCCGACGATCAGGGGTCCGCGCCGGCCCGGCACGAGGAGCAGCGCCGCGATCGACGGCGTGCGCTCGGGCGGGCCCCACCCCGCCGCTGCGGTGAGACCCTCACCGCCCACGACGATCGCCAAAGCCAGCGTCAGGATCGCCGCGGCCGGGAGGCGTCGCAGAAACACCATCGCGACGAAGCTCGTCCCGATCGCGTAGAGGACCTGCAGGAGATATCGCCCGGGCGGCATCCAGAACAGGGACACCCAGAGCTCGAACGCGACGATGATGACGCCGCGAAGCGCGATGTGGCGGTCGATGCTCCACGCGCTCTCGCGCGCCCGGACCCTGCGCGCGATCGAGAGCGCGAGCGACGTGCCGGCGAGGAACACGAAGGTGGGCGCGCACACGTGGGTGATCCACCGCGTGAGGAACTGGGCCGCGGGGAGGGGAGTCCCGGCCGTGTAGACGAACGTGCCGTCCGTGAAGAGGCGCCCGGCGTTGAGCTCTCCCGAGCTGTGGTCGACCGCCATGAGAACCATGACGATGCCGCGCATCCAGTCGAGCGCGACGAGACGCTGCCCGATCCGGACGGGGGCGTCGATGGTTTGGGCGGCGGAGGCCAAGGCTCTTCGCTACTCTGCCCGCGTGCAATCTTGCAAGGTGTTGCTTTCGGGGGTCGTGGTTCTCGTCTCGATCGGGTCGGCTTGCGCGCCCGGTCCCGCCGCCCCTGCGACCGCGCCGGCTCCCGCCGCGGCGTCGCCCGACTCGATTCACCGGAGCGCCATCGTCATCGACACGCACGACGACGTCACGCAGCGCATGGTGGTCGACGGCGCGAACCTCGCCGAGAGGCTGCCCGACACCCAGACGGACATTCCCCGGATGCGCGAGGGGGGGCTCGACGCCGAGTTCCTGTCGGTCTTCGTCCCGCCCATGCTCTACCCCGGCGCGAAGGCGTACGACCGGTCGCTCGAAGAGTTCTCCGCGATCGACCGGCTCGTCGCCGCCAACCAGGCCGGCGTCGTCCTGGCCCGGACGGCGGGCGAGGTGCGCGCGGCGGCCGCGGGCGGGAAGATCGCGTTCTTGATCGGGGTCGAAGGTGGGCACTCGCTGGGGGAGGGGACCGACGACGACCTTCTCGCTCACCTTCGCGATTTTTACGATCGCGGCGCGCGCTACATGACGCTCACCTGGTCGAACTCGAACCGACTGGGCGGCAGCTCCGGCGACGACGGCCGCTCGCGAGGCCTTACCCCGCTCGGCGCGCGGGTCGTATCGGCGATGAACGACCTCGGGATGATGGTCGACGTCTCCCACGTCTCGGACCCGACCTTCTTCGACGCCGTGCGCGCGTCGAGGGTCCCGGTGATCGCGTCGCACTCGTCCGCGCGCGCGCTCGCCGACCGCCCGCGCAACATGACCGACGAGATGTTGCGCGCCGTCGCCCGGAACCGCGGCGCCGTGTGCGTCAACTTCGGGCCGGAGTTCCTCGACGCCGCCTGGGCGGCGCGCCTCGACGACCTCGAGAAGGGCGCCGGAATCATGGATATCGTGAGGCAGCACGCCGGCGATCCGCAGGGGGTGCAGGCGGTCCTCTGGCACAAGTTCAAGGAGCTCGCGGCGTCGCTTCCCCCGGTCCCGGCGAGCAAGGTGATCGACCATATCGAGTACATCTCACGCGTCGCCGGCGTCGACCACGTGTGCCTCGGGAGCGACTTCGACGGCGTGCCGGCGGCCCCGGCGGGCCTGGACGACGTCTCGAAGATGCCGTTCATCACGCAGGAGCTCCTGCGCCGCGGCTTCTCGGCGGACGACGTGCGCAAGATCCTCGGCGAGAACGTCCTGCGCGTCCTCGAAGCGGCCGAGCGAGGACGAAAGCAGGGCTGAGCGCCGATGCGCGCGCGACCTCTCGTCGGCCGGTCCCTGCTCCTGTTCGCGCTCTGCGCGGCTTGTCACAAGGGCCCGACCCGGAGCGCCTCGGAGGCGGGGGTCCCCGCCGTGGCACCCGCGAGCGCGTCGGCGTCCACCGACGTGGGCTCGCACGCGTCGCCGTCGTGGACCGAGGACGCCGAGGCCCCGGCGGTCGACGGGGCCGAGCGGGTGGACGGCGCGTCGCTCCGGGCACGCCAGGGCGCGCGCCTGGCGAAGGACGCCTCCCCGGTCGTCCTCTTGCAAAGCCATGATCGGCGCCCGGCCTACGACCTGGGCAGGCGCCTCTGCGACGCGGTCGTTCCGCGTCGGCCCCCGTCGACGCCCATCTTGCTCAAGCCCAACCTCGGCGGGTTCGAGTGGTTCAAGGACCCCGCGAAGAGCGGTGGGGACGACGGGCTCAAGGGGCGAATCACCGATCCGGAGTTCGTCCGCGGCGTCGTCCAGTGCCTGCGGGCTCGCGGCCACGATCACGTCACGGTGGCCGAGGGATGGGGGGCGAGGCACGCAGACTGGGAGACCCTCGTTCGCGCGAGCGGCTACGCCAAGATGGCGGCCGAGGAGCACGTGCCCCTCGTCGCGATGGATGACGACGGCGTCTTCGACGTCGAGGGGGACCAGCCCGGCAAGCCGCTGCCCGTCTCGGGCATGGAAGCGTCGCACGTCTCGACGCTGCTCGTGCCGCGCATCCTCGCCGAGACGCTCGCCCACGGGATGTTCATCTCGCTGCCGAAGATCAAGGCGCACCGCTACGGGGTCCTCTCGATGGCCGTCAAGGGGATGCAGGGCACGGTCGACCTGTCGGACGCGTCGCCGGCCTTCCACCAGAAGTGGCGCATGCATCGCGAGATGCTCCCGCTCGTCAAGACGGGCAAGATGGATCGCGCCGACTACGTCGCGTCGATCGAAGCGTTCGCCGAGCGAATCGCCGACGTCCTGGAGATCGAGGCGCCCGACGTCGTGCTCGCCGAGGGCGCCCCCGCGATGGGGGGCGACGGCTTCGAAAAGTTCTGGCCGAGCGCCGAGAGCTTCGCCATCGGCGGGACCAACCCCGTCCTGGTGGATCGCGTCGGCGCGCAGATGCTGGGGCTCTGGGACAGCGCGGAGCTCGCGCGGGAGCTCGGCGGACACCGGACCTCGCCGCTTCTCGAGACGGCGGCCAGGCGGTTCGGGGTCGACCTCGCGCACCCGAGCGTCACGGGGGATGGGTCGCACCTGCTCGATGCCGCGCGACCGGTGCACCTCGTGGGGATGGCTGGCTTTTCGATCCACTCCGACGCGTCACCGCCGCTGACATCGGCGCAGCTCGGTGCGCTCGGCTCGCCGGGCGCTCCCGCCGAGCGGCCCGTCGCGCACGCCCACGCCCTCGGGAACGACGCGATCGCGATGGACGGCCGCGGCGACGACGCGGCGTGGGCTCGCGCGGTCCCGGTGAGCTGGAACAGCGACTACGCCGGCGTTCCCACCGCCACCTCGACGCGCGCGCGCTTCCTCTACGACAAGGGCGGCCTCTACGTGCTCTGGGAGCTCTCGGGGGCGGGCCTGAACACCGACCGGACGCGGTCGACCCGGTCGCCGCGGTCGAAGCTCTTCGAAGAAGACTGCGTGGAGCTCTTCTTCACACCCGACGCCGCCCGCCCGCGCCGGTACTTCGAGACCGAGGTCGGTCCCTTCGGGCACTTCTTCGACGTCGCGATCGACCTCGACGCGGGCCGCGGCGGGGACACGACCTGGTCGAGCGGCGCGATCATCGCGACGACGCAAGACGCGGCGGCGCACACGGCGACCCTCGAGGTGAAGCTCACGGCGCCCGAGATCGTCGCCGCCCTCGCGCCGGGCGCCCGCCTCCCGCTCGCCCTCTATCGGATGGAGGGTAAGTCGGGCCGCCTCTATCTGGCCTGGAGCCCGCCCCGCACGCCCAAGCCGGACTTCCATGTCCCGGCGGCCTTCGGGTCGCTCGTGGTCGATCCGCAGTAGAAAACACGGCGATCCGTGCCCACCCCGCAGCCCTTAGAAGGTTCCGACGAAGATCGGTAAGCCGAAGGGGGGCGGGACTCGTCTCGACTCCGGCGTGCTCCACGCGGCGCTCGCCGCCGGCGGGCTCGCAGGAACGGCGGATGCGGGGGGCGTCTGCGCTGGGCTCGCGGACTGGGCGACGGTCGTCTGGTAGTTGGCCACGACGGGGACCAGGCCGACGATGCCGACGGCTCCCCCGGCCCCGGCCAGCGCGAAGCCGATCACCGGATCGATCGTGGTCGGCCGCGGTTTGCCCTGGGAGTCGGCGATCGCGTCGAGGACATAGTGCAGGTAAAGGATGTATCCGCCGATGAGCGCGGTCAGGAAGCCCCCTCCCACGAGGACCTCGCCCCCCCTTCTCCACGACCTCGACGCGCCCGCGACGCGAAGGTCCGCCCGCCCTCCCGCGGGGGCGTCGAGCGCGAAGTCGTCGGAAGGGATGAGCCCCCGGCCCGCGATGCGATACCACGAGCCGAGGGGCGCAAGCTGGTCGCACGGCGCTTGGCAGATCGTCTTCCAATCGTCGTCCCCCGACTCGTCCTGCTGCAGACTTGCGCCGTCCGCGCCGTCGACGTGGACCCAGACGGTCGGGGTTGGGCTGGGCCCGGGCGATGTGCTCGGGCCGGGCGGCGGCGACGCCGTTTGGCCGGCCGCGGTCGAGGCGATGAGCAAGGCCGCGACGTGCAGCGCCCCCGCGAGGGTCGTGTGCTTGCGAAGCCGGTGTGACATTTCCGGCTGCAGCCGAGCACGGATGGGTCGCGTTTGCCAACGGCGTCGTACAATCCGCCGCGCGGGTCGCCCGCGCGCATGGTCCAGGTCTCGAACGCCGATCGGGTCGTCTTTCCGGAGGTCGGGCGCACCAAGGGCGATGTCGTCGCCTACTACGAGCGGATTGCGCCGCGCCTTCTGCCGCACGTCCTCGGGCGCCCTCTCTCGATCCGTCGTTACCCCAAGGGGCTCGCCGCGCCGGGGTTCTTCCAGAAGAACGTCCCCGCGCACTATCCGTCTTCGATTCGGCGCTTCGCCGTCCCGCGCAGCACCGCGGCGTCGAAGAAGCACCCGAGACGCGGCGCGGCGTCGCCGGACGTCACCGTCTATCCGGTCGTGCTGGAAGGCGAACATCTGGCCTATCTCGCCAACCAGGGGGCCATCGAGCTGCACGTGCCGACCCGTCGCGTGACCGACGGGTTTCGCCCGGATCGGATCGTCATCGACCTCGACCCGCCCGAGGGCGCGCTCGTGGCCGTGCGTCGCGCGGCAAAGAGGGTCCGCGAGGCGCTCGACGCCTTGGGCCTCGCGACGACGCCCGTGGCGACGGGGTCGAAGGGCTACCACGTGGTCGCGGTGATCGCGCCGCGCGTCGACGGAGGCACGATCGCCGTGGCGACCCAGAAGGTCGCCGCGCTCCTCGCCGCCCACCATCCGGAGGAGCTCACGGTCGCCTTCCGGACCGCGCTTCGCGGAGGTCGTGTCTTCATCGACTGGATGCGCAACAACCCGGGCGCCACCGTCGTCGCGCCGTACTCGCTGCGCGCGCGGCCGCGGGCCTCGGTCGCCGCGCCGCTGCGCTGGGAAGAGCTCGACGCTCACGCGCCGGACGCGTTCACGATGGATGACGTGGAGCGCCTTCGCGATCGTCCCGATCCCTTCGCCGACGCAGCCGCGTCGCCGCAAGACCCGGCGCCCTTCGTCTCGGCGGTCGACGCGGCCTTCGAACGCTCGGGCCTGGTGCTCGAGACGTTCGACCGCTTCCGCTCGTGAAGCAGGGCATCCTTATGGGCTAAGCTCCCGCCGTGTCGCTGACCGCTCACGTCGAGGACGCGCGCCCGCGCCTGGGGTTGGCGATCGCCTGGCTGGGTGACGAGACGGGGCGCGAGGGAGAAGTCGCGCTCTTCGACGAGGCCGAGGGCGAGCGCGTCGTCGGCGGGCCGGGCGCCGAGCGGCGGGCCACGTTCGTGCGGCAGCGTCCGGGCATCCGCGAGGGCACGCCGCCCCTCGTGGCTCCCGAGCCGCTCCTCGGCGCGACGGCGGCCGGCGGCCAGCTCGAGATCTCGCCGGGGCCCCTCGGGCGGCTCCGCGTGGACGGCGCCGACGTCGCACGGGCGGTCGTGGGTTTGGGCGCGGTCGTCGCGGTGCCCGGGCATGCGGTCTTCGTCGTCGTGCGGCGGCCGCCCCTGCTGCCGGCCGTTCGCGCGACACGCGCCGAGCACGCGTTCGGTGACGCCGACGCGTTCGGGTGCGCCGGCGAATCGGCGGAGGCGTGGCGCCTGCGCGACACCATCGCGCTCGCCGCGCGGTCTCCGGCGCACGTGCTCGTCGAGGGGCCGAGCGGCTCCGGCAAAGGGAACGCGGCGCGGGCCCTGCACGCGCTGTCGCCCCGAGCCGACAAGCCGCTCGTCGTCGTGTCCGACGGCGCGATGCCCGCCGCCGAGGAGCTGTTCGCGCGAGCCGCGGAGGGCACGCTCGTCGTCGACCCCGCCGAGGCGCTGCCCCCCGAGGCGCAGGCGCGTCTCCTCCACTTCGCGCGCACGCAGCGGATCGACTCGCTGGCCGGCGACCTGCCCATGCAGGTCCGCGTCGTCGTTCTCGCGCGCCGCCTCGAGGGGTCGTTCGGCGCGGAGCTGCGCTCGCGGTTCCTCTCGCTGGCGCTGCCGGCGTTCGCGTCCCAACGCGAGGACGTGCCGCTCGTCTTGCGGGCGCGCGCGCTGGCCGCGGTGGACCGAAACCCGGAGCTCGGCGCGACCTTCACCGTGACGGGCGCCGCCGGCCGGCGCGCCGTGCGGTTCGACGGTGACTTGATCGAGGCGGTGCTGCGTCGCGCGTGGACGGCGGGCGGCTTCGAGGTCGACCGTATCCTCTGGCGCGCGATGACGACGAGCGAGGGCGACGCGCTCGCGCTCACCGAAGCCGCGCAGAGCATGCGTGGGCCCGACACATCGGCGGGGGGCGCCCCGGCGGACGGGGCGGTCGAACGTCCGCGGCTGCCGCGCGCGCGGGGTTGGAACGAGGTGCGCGTGCGTCCGGTCGACGGGTTGACGGTGCTCGTCACCGTGGGGGCGCGCAGCGCCCGCTGCTCGCACGTCGATCTCGGGCTCGCGTCGTATAAGTCGCGCGGTCCGACCAGGGCGTGGGAGTTGCTCTTGGCCACGTGCGAAGGGCGCGGGACCTTCGGCTGGCGGCAGTTCGGCGACTCGCGCGACACGGTCCGAAAGCAGGTCGAACGCCTGAGCGAAGCGCTGGGGGCCGCGGTGGGCCTCGAGGAGTCCGCCTTCGAGCCGTACGATCCGAACCGCGGCTGGGTCGCCCGGTTCCTCGCGGTGCCGGAGCGCTAGGAGTCCCGAACACGAGTCGCGAGAGAAGAGCTCGGAGGCCTCGGCGCGGGCCGCTCTTTTCCTGGCGCGTCGGCGGTGTGGGGCCTAAGGACGCGCCGCGCTTGGGTTTCTGGCTCCGTCCGGGCGGCGGAAAAGAAGCCCACCGGGCCGAGCGGCGGACATTTCCGAGGAAGGTGGATGCGGGCGCCGGAAGACGAAGCCCACGGCGGTCCGGCCCTTTCCCACCCCACAAGGAGCCTTCCCCATGAATTCTCGACCCATCGTTTCCCTCGCCACCCTGCCGCTACTCGCGCTCGCCGCCTGCGGCGGAGGACCGCGAGGGGTGGCCGGCGACAACGACAGCTTGCACGCGACGATCGGCCCGGCCGGCGGTGAGCTGGTGGGCGCCCCCGGCTCCGCGCTCGAG
>Ga0070735_10004436_pt1 | contig 11839 bp, 10 predicted proteins | sample Coa_R1_FD_66443 | JGI IMG/M metagenome (GOLD analysis project Ga0070735, IMG submission 66443) | Surface soil microbial communities from Centralia Pennsylvania, which are recovering from an underground coalmine fire - Coalmine... | ecosystem: Environmental > Terrestrial > Soil > Unclassified ... | reverse complement strand
CGTCGCCGCGCTGCCGCGCATCCCGCTCTCGATCGCGCATCCGGTCGAGACGCATATGACGAACGTGGTCGGCACTCTAAATGTGCTCATCGCGGCGCGCGACGCCAAGGTGCGCCGGGTCGTCTATTCGGGATCGTCATCTGTATATGGCCAGCAGGCTACGATGCCGCTGGTCGAGACGATGACGCCCAACCCGTTAAACCCTTATGCCCTCCAGAAGTACGTCGGCGAGCAATACACCCGCATGTTTCATCGGCTGTTCAAGATGGAAACGCTCACGCTGCGCTACTTCAACGTCTATGGCCCGCGGATGGCCTCCGAGGGCGCATACGTCACGGTGATTTCCGCATTCCTCGCGGCGCGCAGACGCGGTGAGCCGCTCACGATTCATGGCGACGGCGAGCAGACCCGCGACTTCACGCACGTCAGCGATATCGTCGCGGCAAATGTCCTCGCGATGGATGCATCGGTCGCCGATGGCCGCGCGATCAACGTCGGCGCCGGACACAACATCAGCGTCAATCGCATCGCGGAGCTGATCGGCGGGCCGCGCATTCATGCAGAGTCGCGCGCCGGCGACATGCGCAACACCCGCGCCGACACCGGCGAAGCCTCGCGTATCCTGGGATGGCGGCCGCAGGTCTCTATCGAAGATGGCATGCGGCAACTGCTCGCAGGCGAAGCCGGCGGATAGCCCGCGAAAATTCGTAATGTCGTCGCGACCTCGGTGTGATGTCGAGAAGATGACAATTGGTAGGGTCGAGCTAAACTCCTCGTGCAGTACTGCGCATGCAACATCGCAATGACAATCCTGCAACTTCGAAGTTCGGGTGAAAATGGTTGCGGACGGCGCCATCGGATCGTCGCGCGCTAGCATGTCAATCTGTAGTTAATCCATACTTTTCAGTAATCATCGAGATGTTTTAGGAATCGGCTTGACGCTCAATAAGTCATCTACTTGACCGAATTTCTAGTACGAAGGAGCCCAAATGGTTGCGAAGGAGCAACCTTTGAGAAGCTTTAGCGTTACAAGACGCGGACGATAAACTGTCTCCGACGCACGTCGAAGTGGCATCTATGCACACTTTTTCATGATTTGACGATTTTTTTCGCGCTTATCCTACGGCATGTGGGTTGCTTTGGCCCTGGGGTACGATTTCATTCGCCGAGGGGGCGTTCGAAATGAAATTCCGTCGCGCGCATCGAGGTCAGATCATTGTTCTGGTCGCCCTTTCCGTCACCGTGCTCCTCGGCTTCCTCGGACTTGCCACCGACGTCGGCGTTCTATGGGCCACGAAACGCAAAGCACAGACCGCGGCCGATGCGGCGGCTGTTGCCGGCGTCAACGCCACGTTAGGAAGCGATAGTTCCGGCTATTCGACCGCCGCGACCGATGTCGCGACGCTCAACGGATTTACCAGCGGCAGCGCGGGCACCACCGTGACGGTGACCGAGCCCAGCCCCAGCGGATACCCCTCGGGAACCTATGTCCAGGTCAACATCACCAGACAGATGACGACCTACTTCCTGGGCGTGTTGGGCTACAAGACGATTCCGGTGACCGTAAGTGCGTTGGCGGGCGATACCAGCGGCGCCAACACCATCATCGCGCTCAATGGCTCGGGCAACGGCATCACGATCGATAGCTCGGCGGTGAATGTCGGATGCGGACTCATCAGCAATTCCAGCAGCTCATCGGCATTGACGGTTACCAATGGTGGTTCGCTGTCGGCGGCGACAGTCGGTGTGGTCGGCGGTACCAGCGGAAACGTTCCGTCTAACACCAAGACCAACGTCTCGCCGGTCCAGAATCCCTTCAACTCGTGGACAAAACCAACTCCCAACTCCTGTAACCGCCAGAGCACGAACAACAGCGGAACCAAAACCATCAACAGCACTACCACGTGCGCTTCGAACAAAGTCTATGACGGCGGCAGCGGCAACTGCGGCTATAGCATCCAATCGCCGACCAATCGTTCCGGTCAGTACACGCCAATATCAGTGACTTTTTCCGGCGGCAACTGCGGCAATCACATCAGCTGCGGCGGGTCGGGCCAGCCGACTTGTCAGAATGTCACCTGCACATTCAATCCCGGCCAGTATCAATGCGTGAACACCAGTTCGGGCGGTGGCGGCGGATGGGGCAGCGCCTCGCCGAGCTTCCGCTATGCCAACTTCGACGACAAATGGGGCAGCGGCTGGCGTGATGAATCGCTCGGTTTCGTTCGCACCGGCGGCATCGACCAGTACGGCGGCCGGTATGAATATGTGTGGGGCGGCTTCGGTACGGTCACTCCCAGCATCGAGATCGGCCCGAATGCCTCCGGCTGCACGGCCAATTTCAATTCGGGAAGCTACACCTTCCTGGGCAACGTCTCGATATGCGGGAACAACACGGTCAATCTGCAGCCCGGCACCTACTGCAATGGCATCACCATCGCGGATGATTCATACGGCAACAGCCCCACGGTAAACTTCGCGCCCGGAACCTACATCTGCGCGGGCGGCGGATTGAACATTTCCGGCCATTGCACGCTAAGCGGCACCGGCTGCACCTTCCATAACTGCGCGGATACCTCGAGCGACGGATACTCCAGCGGGCCGATTAGCTGCGGAGCTCATTCGTCGGATTCCGTGCACTGTACGCTCAGCGCGCCGACCTCCGGCTCCTGCAAAGGAATGCTGTTCACGCAAGACAGCGCGATCGGCGGCTCCAGCAGTTGGGGCAGCGGATGGGGATGGGGTTCGAGTTCATCCACCAACAACTGCACCGTCAAATGCGATTCGAGTTCGACTTGCGATGGCGCCTGCTACATTCCCAATTCCTCGTGCACCTACGGCGTCAGCTCCAGCAGCAGCGGCTATAGCATCGTGGTCGCGGACTCGGTGACCCTGAGCGGCTCAACGACGCAAACGCAGAACTGTAACTATACGTCGCTGTCCAACGGCATCAGCCCGATCCGGACCAGCGCGCTTTATAAGTGAAGATGGCGAGGACGCTTCGCTTAACCGGAGCCATCAGCATGAGACACGAAGTGGGCGCAAAGCGCCGCACCGCCGGCGCCCCGAGGCGGAGCGGAGCGGAGTCGAGGGAATTTCTAACGACGCTGTGGGGACGTCGATTTTTCAAGGCGGGACAAGCGGCCACCGAATTCGGATTGGTGGTTCCAGTGCTATCCCTTCTGCTGGTCGGTGTGGCGGATTTCGCGCGCGCCTTCTACTTCAACCAAGAGGTCGTCGCGGCCGCGCGTGCCGGGGCGCAGTATGGCTCGCAGAGCGTGACCACCGCGTCCGATTCCACCAACATCAGCAACGCGGCCAAGGCCAATGGCACCAATGTTCCCGGCATGACCGTCGCCTCCAGCGCGTGCACCTGCCAGTCGCCGACTCCGAGTGGAGAAACCGCGTGCGCGACCAGTTACTGCAATGGCGCTAATTCCGCGGCGAACTATGTCATCGTCACCACCTCGGCCAATTTCACCACCTTGGTCAAATATCCCGGAATACCGTATTCGACCACCATGACCGGCAAGGCCATCATGCAGGTTCAAGACTAGCCACGATGCGCCCAATGCTCGACAAATCCCGATGGTGCCGCGGCCAGTCGACCGCCGAGTTCGCGCAGGTCGCAGTCGTATTCTTCCTGCTGCTCTCCGCAGTGATGATGATGGGTGAGGCGGTGCTCGCCTACAACAACATCGCGGCCGCAGCCGAAGAAGCGGTCCGCTATGCGGTCGCCAACGGACCCAACAGTCCCAATCCCGCGACGCAGGATGCGATCGAAAATATCGCGGTCAACGTCGCGCCGCAGTTGCATTTGACCAAGAGCACCTTCAATTCGAACGGGACCCTAAATTACAACGGCAATGTCACCGCGACCTGGGTAACCGATTCCTACCTCTCCACGCGCCAGGACGTGAGAGTTGTGATCAGCTACAACTACGCGCTCAAGATTCCATGGATGTCGGCGGTAACGCTGCATCTGTCCGCGACCTCGCAGATGATGGCCTCGCAATAGCACGCTGCTCCGCTTTTATTCGCCGCGCACTTGATGTAACCCAAGGGCGATGGCTAATCCCTACTACAAGCAGCATTGGATCGACATCGAGCCGGAGCGCCATGCGGCCTACGACCAGATTCTCGGCTATCATCCCGCGCTCGAGCCGATCATCCGCCCGCTCGACCTCAAGCCTGGCCTGCGCGTGCTCGATGTGGGCTCCGGCCCCGCGCATACGACGATGGAACTGGCGCGCCGCGTGTCGCCATCCGGCACCGTAACCGGCGTCGACATCAACGCGGAGTTCATTGCGGGGGCGACGGCGCGCGCTCGCGAGGCGAAGCTGGCGCTCGCATTCACCCATTCGGCCTTTCCACCGCTGCCGTTTCCCGACGCGAGCTTCGATCGGGTGTTCTGCAAAAATGTCCTTGAGTATGTCGATTCGGCCGCGGATACGGTCGCCGAAATGGCGCGCGTGACGGCGCCCGGCGGCGTCGTGGTCGCAGCCGATAGCGATTGGGACCTGCTAGTCCTCGAAACCGACCGCTCCAGCCGCGAACTCAATGAACGTGTGCTCGCGGCCTCGAAATCGATCGCGATCAAGGAGCCGCGCATCGGCAGGATACTGTTCGGCCTCTTCCGCGAGGCCGGGTTGAATGATGTCAAAGTCGAAATCCTGGCCGGCGCCGATACTGCCGGACGCGCGCTGCCGATGCTCAAGGCCAGCTTCGCACGCTATGCGCGCGACTCCGGACGCATCGCGGAGGCGGAGGTCGCCGGATGGCTCGCGTCGGTCGAGCGCGCCATCGATCGCCGGACGTTCCTCTTCGTGCTGCCGCAGTTCGTGGTGCGGGGCGTGAAGTGATCGCAACCTTGGAGGTGAACGGCTTGAATGAAAAATTTGCGGCGCGATACCGCACCAATCCGGCGAGGAAACCATGATCGTCGCGTGGCTCGCGTTCTTTGACAGCTTACTGGCGGTCGCGATGATCGCTGCGGGCATTGTCGGCGCCCACTATCGGTACGTGCCACCCTTCACCGGCTTCCAGATATTTCTGCTCGGCTTCCTGATGGGCTTTGTGGCCGTGCTGCTGGGACTCATCGGAATTTTCGCGACGCGCAGTCCGATGCGCGCGCCCGCGCGGCCGCGCGCTGTCATCGGCACCGTTTTAGGCCTGCTCGTCATCGCACCGGTTCTGTGGATGATGCTGACCGGGCCCAAAGTTCCGTCGATCAACGACATCACGACCGATTTCGACAACCCGCCCGAGTTCGTTCACGCATTGCTGCTCAATGCGAACCACGACCGCGTCATGAAATATGATCGCGCGAAGTATGCCGATCGCCAATTGCGAGGCTACGGACCGCTCATGCCGCTCAAGATGCCGGAGCCGCCCGACGACGCGTTCAAGGCTGCGCAAAAAACCGCCGCGCAGATGCCCGACTGGACCATCATCAACGTTAACCCGTCCACCCGCACCATCGAAGGCTACTCGACCTCCGCGCTGTTTCACTTCAACGACGATTTCGTCATTGAGGTGCGGCCAGGCGAAGGCGGAAGCAGCCTGCTCGAGATGCGCTCCAAATCGCGCGACGGCATCGGCGATTTCGGCGTCAATCACAAGCGCATCAAGGATTACTTCGCGGCGGTCTCGCCCGGCGCGGCCAGCTAGCAGCTACGAAAGCCTCGCCCGCTTGACGAGGAAGCATCGAGGATGAAATTTTCAGCTCCATGCCACAGACCAAACCCAGGATAGCTCTCGCATTGTCGGCGATGCCCGATACGCCGCCGCAAACCATCATCGATCTTTCCAAGCGCGCTGAGGAGAGCGGTTTCTCTGGCGTCTTCCTCACCGAGGCGGGCAACGATTCGCTCGCGTATTGCATCGGCGTCGGCGCCCATACCCGCACCATCAAACTAGGCACCGCGATCACCAACATCTACCTGCGCCATCCGGTGCTGCTCGCGAACGAAGCCGCGGCGGTGCAGGAGTTTACTGGCGGACGTTTCATCCTCGGACTCGGCACCGGGCATCGCGAGGGAAACGGCGCCCTGGGAATCGAGATGGGCGTCCCGATGGACAAGATGCGCGAGGTCGTTGGTACCTTGCGCAAGTTGATCGACGGCGGCCGCACCGGGCCGAAGGTTACCTCGAAGCTGCCGATTTACCTCGCGGGCGTGTCGCGTCCGATGGTTAAACTCGCGGGTGAAATCGCCGATGGCGTCATCTTCAACTTCTTCCCGCCCGCGCGTGTCAAGCAGGCGATAGGCGAGCTGGCCGAGGGCGCGAAGATCGGCAATCGCAATCCCGCCGATATAGAAGCGACGCTGTTCGCGACCGCGTTCATTTCCGACGACCTCGAGGCGGCGCGGCGTCCCGCGCGCAAGCTGCTCTCGCGCTATGGCGCGCTGCGCTTTTACGGCAACATGCTCGCGAATGCCGGCTTCAAAAAGGAAATCGAAGGTATCCGCGCGGCCGGCCGCGACGAAGCGAAAGCGATCGCGGCGGTGAGCGACAACATGATCGATTCGGCGCTGTTGGTCGGCCCCGAATCGCGCATCCGCGAGCGCCTCGCGGAGCTGGCAGCGCCAGGCCTCGGCACCGTCATAGTGTTCGTCAATCCGGTGAATGAGGATCGCGTGAGTGGCAACCAGCGCGCCATCCGAGCGTTGAAGTCCTAAATGAGTTTTCCGACTTCCTTTGACCCTCTCTCTCCAGGGAGAGGGAGGCGCTACTGGCGCCGGGTGAGGTCTCTATGAAATACGCCATAGTCACCGGCGGCGCGCGCGGACTCGGTCTCGGCATCGTCAACGCGCTCTTCGAACATAAGGTCGTCGATGAGGTCGCCGTCATCGATCTCAAGCTGGCCCTGCCGCCCCATGCGAACGCGAAACACGTGCACGGCTTCACCGCCGACGTGACCGACGAAAAACAGATCCATCAGGCGGTCGAGGCCGTCGCGGCGAAGCTCGGGCCGCATCCTGCTGTTCTATGCAACAACGCCGGCGGCGGCGAGCGCGCATGGTTCGAGCATGGGCGCGAGGGCGAATGGGAAACTGTCGAGGTTTTCCGCCGCTACGTCGACCTCAACCTGAATTCGGTACATATCGTCACCCGCGAGGTTGCGCCGCGGATGCTCGACGGCGCGGCGATTTGTAATACCGCCTCGATCGCCGGCCAGCTCGCGAGCCCGGTCCTCGCGGCCTACGCTGCCGCCAAAGCGGGCGTAATTTCCTACAGCAAGACGTGCGCGCTGCAGCTCGGACCGAAGGGCATCCGCGTTAATGCGGTCGCGCCCGGCCTCATCTATACGCAGGTGTGGGAAAACCTCGGTGCGGCGCTCGGCGGCGGCGACGCGAAGGCGCGCGCAACTTTCGAGGCGACCGTGCGCGCCTCGGTGCCGCTGGGACGCGAGCAGACGATGCAGGACATCGGCCGCACGGTCGCGTGGCTATGCTCCGAGCAGGCGCAAAATGTTACCGGTCAGGTAATCGCGATCGACGGCGGCATCACGCTGGGCGGCCGCTTCAATCGTCGAGAATAAGAGGGAACCGCAAAGGCACAAAGACACAAAGGAATATCGGACAAAACTTATTCGGCGCGCGGCTCTGAGCTGCGCGCCTTCTTTTTCTGACTTTGTGCCTCCTTGCCTTTGTGGTTTTCTCTGTTGCTTCGAAAAAATACAATGGTGCGCACGATGCCTTCGAAGGAGGAAAAAGCGCTCGCCATCCTGCGCCGCCTACGCGACAACGGCTTCATCGCGCTGTTCAACGGCGGATGCGTACGCGATCGCCTGCTTGGCCTGCCGGTCAAGGACTACGACATCGCGACCGACGCGCGGCCCGAGGTCGTGCAACGCTTGTTCGACGAGACCGTCCCGGTTGGCGCGAAGTTCGGGGTCATCATGGTGATCATCGATGGCGATCCGTTCGAGGTCGCGACCTTCCGCGCCGACGCGCCCTATGTCGACGGCCGGCGTCCTTCATCGGTCAGTTTCGGTACCATCGAAGAAGATGCGAAGCGCCGCGACTTCACCATCGGCGGCATGTACTACGATCCCTTCGCCGAGCGCCTCATCGACACGGTCGGGGGTATGCGCGATCTGCGCGCCGGCATCATCCGCGCGATCGGAAATCCCTACGATCGCTTCGCCGAAGATCATCTGCGCGTGATGCGCGCCGCGCGTTTCGCCGCGCGGTTGAATTTCGTCATCGAACCGGAGACCCATCGCGCGATGAAGCTGGTCGCGCCCATGCTGCCGAAGATTTCCGCCGAGCGCATCGGCGAGGAAATCGTGCGGATGATGACCGAGGGCGGCGCCGCGCGCGGCATGGACATCATGGTCGAGACCGGCATCATGAAGGAGGTTCTGCCCGAAGTGCTGCCGATGATCGGATGTCAGCAGCCGGCGAACTATCATCCCGAAGGTGACGTGTACGTGCATACGAGAATCGCGGTCGCGATGCTGAGTCCCGGGTGCAGCGAGGCGCTCGCATTCGGAATTCTCTTTCACGACATCGCGAAGCCAAATACGCGCGCGGAGCAAAACGGCAAGGTGACGTACTACGGCCATACGGAAATCGGCGCCGAGATGGCGACCGCGATCCTCGCGCGGCTGCGCCGTTCGCGCGCGACGCAGGAACGCGTCGCCTACCTGGTGAAGAATCATCTGAAGCTGACGATGGCGCCGCGCATGCGCGCCTCGACGCTGCGCCGCATGCTCGCGGAGGACGGCTTCGACGAGCTGCTCGAAGTCAGCAGGATGGACGCGCTCGCGTCGAGTTCCTTCCTCGGGCATTACCACTTCTGCCGCCGCGCGATGAGGGAGATCACGCCCGCGCAGATGCGGCCGCCGCGTTTCCTCACCGGCCGCGACCTCATCGGGATGGGATTCGCGCCTGGTCCCGCGTTCAAAAATATTTTGAAGGAAGTCGAAGACCTCCAACTCGACGGCGAAATCGCCGACCGCGACGCCGCCCTCGCTTACGTCCGCGAGCATTATTCGGCCGCCGGCACCTGAGCGGATTTGCTCGAAGCGAAATCCATCACGCGGCGATTCGGGCGGACCCTCGCGCTCGATAGTGTCGATTTCTTCGCGCGTGCCGGAGAGATTCACGCGCTGCTGGGCGAAAACGGCGCGGGCAAAACCACGCTGATGAACGTTTTCACCGGCGCGATTCGTCCTGACGCGGGCTCTGTGACTCTCGACAGGGCCCCACTCGCACTCGGCTCGCCCGAGGCGGCGTTGCGCGCGGGAATCGCCGCCGTGCATCAGAGCCCGATGTTGTTCGAGCGCTTCTCGTGGGAGAAAAATCTCGCGCTCGGTGGCTTTGGAAGTGATCGGACCGCTTTCGCGAGACTCGATCTGGATGCGGTTACATCGAAAGCGCACGACCTCGCGCGGCATCTGGGCTTCGAACTGCCGCCGCCGGGCGCGATCATCGCCGAGCGTTCGGTAGCCGAGCGCGTGCGCCTCGAGGTCCTGCGCGCCCTCAGCTTCGATCCTCGCGTGCTCATCCTCGACGAGCCCACCGGCGTCCTCGCGCCGAATGAACTGAACGCGTTTCTGGATCTACTGCGGCGGCTACGTGGCGAAGGAAGAAGCGTGATCCTTGTCACGCACAAACTCGCCGAGGCGCGCGCGGTCGCCGATCGAATCACGGTGCTGCGCAACGGCCGCTTCGTGGCGACGACAACGCCGGTCGAATCCGATGAATCCGCGCTTGCGCGCCTGATGATCGGCGAGCTGGCGCCGCCGCCGGAAGCGCAATTACATCCGGTAGAAACCTCCGCGACGCTACTGGAAATCAATAACCTCTCGTCTCGAAACGATGGCGTGACGATACTCGACGGAATTTCGTTGCGCCTCAACACCGGTGAGATCGCGGGTGTCGCGGGTGTCGATGGCAACGGACAAGCCGAGTTGGTCGAGATTCTCGCGGGCGCACGCGTCGCAACCACGGGATCGTTTCAGGTTTCCGGCGACAGCGCCGCGATTGCCGTCATCCCGCAGGATCGGGACCTCGACGGGCTCATCCTCGACATGCAGCTCTGGGAAAATCTGATGCTCGCAGCGCCGATCCGTGCGCGCATGACGCATCGCGGCTGGCTCGATGTTCCGCGCGCGACAGGATTATGTCGCGAAGTGCTTGCGACATTTCGCATCCGCGCCTCTGGTCCCGATGCGCTCGCGTCGTCGCTCTCGGGAGGCAATCGCCAGCGGCTCGAAGTGGCGCGCGCATTGACGCAGCATCCTCGCGTCATCGTCGCGCACAACGTCACGCGCGGTTTGGATCTCGCGGCGACCGCGGAAGTGCATCGCCTGCTGCTGGAGTTCGCGACGAATGGCGGCGCGGTGCTTCTCATCTCGAGCGACCTCGATGAGCTGCTCGCGATGGCGACGCGGTTGTACGTCATCAGCCGCGGAAAAATTCGCGCGGCGGAAGCGCAGGATCGCTCGCCGGAAAAACTCGGCCTGCTGATGGCCGGGCGCTGGAGCGAGTGACCATGCTTTCGACGATCGGCAAGCCCGCCGCCGCAATCGCACTCGCAATCGTGCTTATATCGCTCGTGTTGTTGGCTCTGGGAGCGTCTCCGGTCGGCGTACTCATCGCGCTATCACAAGGCGCGTTCGGCAACTGGATCGCATTCACCGATTCCCTCGTGAAAGCCACGCCGCTGATTTTCACCGGCCTCTCGATTTCAGTCGCGTTCTCCGCCGCGCTATGGAACATCGGCGCCGACGGACAACTCGTGATCGGCGCAGTCGCCGTGGGCGCGGTCGGACCGTTCCTCGATGCGTGGCCACGCCCCCTCGCCCTCGCAATCGTTCTTCTCGCGGGCGCGCTCGGCGGCGCGCTCTGGAGCGGCATCTGCGGATATCTTCGCGCGCGGCGCAACACCAACGAGGTCATCAGCACCATCATGCTGAACTTCGTCGCGGCGCAAATCCTGAGCTGGACGGTGCACGGCCCATTGATGGAGGCCTCGCGCGCGTATCCCGAAAGCATGCCGATCGCGCCGAGCGCCGAGATGTACATGTTCGCGCCGCCGACGCGACTCAACCTCGGGATGATTCTCGCGCTGCTCCTTGCGGTAGCAATCTACTTCTTTCTGTTCCGCAGCGCGCCGGGTTTCCAACTGCGCGCGATGGGCAAGAATCGGCGCGCGGCGAATTTCTTTCGCATCCCGATCGCATCCCTCACGATCTGGACAATGGCGCTCAGTGGTGCGCTCGCGGGGCTCGGCGGCGCGGTGCAGATCTCCGCGATCAATCATCGCTTGTACGAGCGCATCTCGCCCGGATGGGGTTTCGAGGCGATCGCGGTGGCGCTGGTCGCGCGGCTCAATCCACTCGCGATCGTTGTCGCAGCGATTTTTTTCGGCGCGCTCGACAACGGCTCGCAGGCGATGCAACGCGCCGAGGGCGTGTCGCCCGTGCTGGTGCAAGTGATCCAGGCGATGGTGATCCTCATCCTGCTCGCGTTCGACACCAGCGCGTGGGGCAACATCCGCGATGCGTTCGCGCGTGCGCGCGTCGCGCCTGCTTCGACCGAGGCCGCCGATGCTTGAGGCATTCCTCACTTCGACAATCGCGATGGCGACGCCGATCCTGCTCGCCGCGTTGGGCGAATTGCTGGTCGAGGAAAGCGGTATCATCAATATCGGTATCGAGGGTGCGATGCTCGCGGGCGCGTTCTTCGCGCTCTCGGGCGTGTACTTCACCGGCAGCGTCGCGCTCGGCCTCGTATGCGGAATCGCGGCGGCGATCGCGATCAATGCGATGCTGGGCGCGCTGGTGATAAACCTCGCGGTGAATCAGGTGGTCGCGGGCACAGCG
>Ga0070735_10004435_pt1 | contig 11840 bp, 10 predicted proteins | sample Coa_R1_FD_66443 | JGI IMG/M metagenome (GOLD analysis project Ga0070735, IMG submission 66443) | Surface soil microbial communities from Centralia Pennsylvania, which are recovering from an underground coalmine fire - Coalmine... | ecosystem: Environmental > Terrestrial > Soil > Unclassified ... | reverse complement strand
CGGCGCCAGCGCGGCCGGCGTTCTCGCGGGCGGATTTCTCGCCGACCATACCGAGCGTCACGGGCAGGTGGCGGCGGGCTGCTTTGCCATCAATGCCGCCATCTTGTTTGTCATCGCGGTGGTCGGCTTGCCGCAACCTCTCCTGATCGGCGCGTTGGGATTGGCCGGATTTCTGGGCGGTGTCATTGCCCCCTCGCGCGACATGATGGTCCGTAACGCCGCGCCCGCGGGCGCGGCGGGACGGGCGTTCGGCATCGTCTCCACCGGCTTCAATCTCGGAGGCATCGTCAGCCCGCTATTGTATGGCTGGATCATGGATCAGAACATGCCTCATGGGGTGTTTGGCACTTCGGTCGTATTCATGGTCCTCACCGTCGTGCTCGCGCTCGCTACCGAGCGCAGGCCGGCATCCCGCGCAAGCGCGATCCCTTCGTAAATCCGCTTGCGCGTCGGGAGGCCGCCGATCACGATCACGGCATATTCGGAGCTGTGATCCCACGCTAAAGCGCGATGAGATTTGGATGAATCGTCATCGCGCTTTAATTCTTTGAATGAGCATGATCTTTCGGAAAACCGCTACACACTTTTCCGGATCATGCTCTAAGGTCTTGGCATGTCGAACGACCCTATCGAGATCGTCAACCTGACACTCTTCGCATGAGCGCCGCCAAAGAGACCGTGCTTTGCGTGCGCAACCTGACCAAGGCCTATTCGGCGGCAGGCGAGCGGGTTTCCGTGCTGCGCGGGGTGCATTTGAGCCTGGCGGCGGGCGAGCGCGTCGCGCTGACCGGCGAGAGCGGCAGCGGCAAGAGCACGCTGTTGCATTTGATCGCGGGGCTTGACCGCGCCGATGGCGGCGAGATCGATTTTGCCGGCACGCCGCTTTCAAGCCTCAACGAATCGCACCTTGCGGCGCTGCGCCGCGATCGCCTCGGCCTTGTCTTTCAACAATTCAATTTGATCCCGAGCTTGAGCGTTCGCGACAATCTGGCGTTTCAGGCGCGCCTTGCCGGCCGCCACGACGCGGCCTGGCAGGCCGAGCTGACGAAACGCCTGGGGCTTGGCGATCTCCTGGAGCGTTACCCCGAACAACTATCGGGCGGCCAACAGCAGCGGGTCGCGATCGGCCGGGCGCTGGCGGTCAAACCGGTGCTGCTGCTCGCCGACGAGCCCACCGGCAATCTCGACGAAGCTACCGCCGACGACGTTCTGGCGCTGACGCGCGACATGGTCGCGCAAACCGGCTGCGGCCTTTTGATGGTCACGCACTCGATCCGACTTGCCTCCACGCTCGACCGTCACATCCATTTGAGTGCGGGATTGGTCGCGTGATGCGAACGCTCTGGATTCTGGCGGCTCTGCTCAGCCATTGGCGGCGGCATCCGATGCAATTCGCAACCCTGTTGATCGGCCTGATCGCGGCGGTCGCCTTGTGGAGCGGCGTACAGGCGCTGAACCAGCAAGCCCGCTACAGCTATGACCGCGCGGCCGCGGCCTTGGGCGGGACCCGACCGGCCACCCTGGTCGCCCGCAACGGAGCGTTCTTTCCCCAGCAACTCTTTGTCGATTTGCGCCGCGCCGGCTGGCCGGTATCGCCGGTTCTTGAAGGCCGCATCCAGCTTGCGGGGCGCTCGTTCCGCCTGCTCGGCATCGAGCCCGTCACACTGCCCGTCGAGGTCGGTCAAGCGCCGGCCATCGGCAAAGCCGACTTTCAATCCTTTGTCACGCCGCCGGGAGAGACGCTGATCGCGCCTGAAACGCTTGCCGAGCTTGGCGCCTCGGAAGGCGCCTCACCCGAAGCGAGCGATGAGGCGAAATTGCCACCGCTTCGAATCGCCGCTGAGCTCGCGCCCGGCGTGATGGTGGTCGATATCGGGATCGCCCAGCGGCTCCTCAAAATGCCCGATCGGCTTTCGCATCTTCTCCTCGGCAAACCGAACGGTCCTCGCGCCGCGCTCGAGGCGATCGTCGGCGACCAATTGCGCATGGTTGAACCCTCCGCGGAAAGCGACCTCGAACGCCTCACCGACAGTTTTCATCTCAATCTCACCGCCTTCGGCCTGCTTTCGTTTTTCGTCGGGCTGTTCATCGTCAATTCGGCGATTGGACTGGCCTTCGAGCAGCGGTTGCCGATGTTGCGGACCTTGCGCGCCTGCGGCGTATCCGCCCGGCAATTGAATGTCGTGCTTGTTCTCGAACTAATTTCGTTCGCGCTCGCCGCCGGACTGGTGGGGATGGTCTGCGGCTATCTGATCGCGGCGTTCTTGCTGCCGGATGTCGCGGCATCGTTGCGCGGCCTCTACGGCGCGCAAATCCCCGGGCAGCTTTCGCTTCGTCCGCAATGGTGGATCGCCGGGCTCTCGATCAGCGTGATCGGCGCGCTGTTCGCCGCCGCCGCAAGCCTGTTGAAAGCAGGCCGCCTGCCGGTGCTGGCGGCGGCCCAGCCTCAGGCCTGGCATCAGGCGCAGCGCCGATGGGTCGGTCTTCAAGGAGCGGCGGCATTGATCGTGCTCGCGGCGGCGAGCGGATTTCTTCGATTCGGCGATTCGCTTTATTCAGGCTTTGCCGTGCTCGCCGCGATGCTGCTCGGCGCGGCGCTGCTATTGCCCTTGATGCTGGAGCTCGTGCTCGCCGCCGGACAGCGGCGGGCGCATGGCGCGATGGCGCGCTGGTTCTGGGCCGACAGCCGCCAGCAGCTTTCGGGACTGTCGCTGGCGCTGATGGCGCTGTTGCTCGCGCTCTCGGTCAATGTCGGCGTCGGCACCATGGTCGAAAGCTTTAGCCGAACCTTTATCAGTTGGCTCGACGGGAGGCTTGCGGCCGATCTCTACATCAATGCGCCCGACGAAGCGCAAGTGCGGGTCATCACCGCATGGCTGCGCGAGCGGGCAGACGTCGCCGCCATCCTGCCTGGCGGCCGCGCCGACACCCAAATCGAAGGCATGCCGCTGGAGGTGTTCGGCCTGGCCGATCACGCCATCTATCGGGACCGATGGCCGTTGTTGCAAGCGGCCGACAACGCCTGGGCGCGGCTTGCCCCCGGCAATGCCGGATTTGTCAGCGAGCAATTGGCGCGGCGGATGAAGCTCTCGATCGGAGATCATATCGACGTGCCCACGCCGGGCGGAAATTGGGAAATCGAGATCGTCGGCATCTACGCCGATTACGGCAATCCGAAAGGCCAAATCGCCGTCAATTTTGCCGCCTTGACCCGCCGCTTTCCCAATACCCCGCTGACGCGGATCGGCCTGCGCGTTGCTCCCGCCGATGTGCCGGCTTTGATGTCGGCGCTCCGGGAAAAATTCGGATTGGATGGACGCAGTCTGGTCGATCAGGCGGCGTTGAAGGCGGAATCCACCCGCATCTTCAACCGAACCTTCGCGGTGACGGCCGCGCTGAACACCTTCACGCTGGCAGTCGCCGGCGTCGCGCTACTGACAAGCCTGCTCACGCTTGGCAATTCCCGCCTGCCGCAGCTTGCCCCGCTCTGGGCGATCGGCATGACGCGGCGAAAACTCGCATGGATCGAACTGCTCAAGACCTGCTCCGTCGCGCTCATCACCGCGCTGCTTGCGCTGCCGCTGGGCTTATTGGTCGCCTGGTGCTTGATCGCGGTGGTGAACGTCAAGGCGTTCGGCTGGCGTCTGCCGTTTCATGTCTTCCCGCTGCAATTGATCGAACTTCTCGGCGTCGCGATGCTGGCCGCGCTGGTGGCCGCGGCCATCCCGGTTCTCAAGCTTGCAAGGTTGCAGCCAGCCGCTCTCATCAAGGTTTTCGCCAATGAGCGGTAATGGTCTCTTATCGCGGCGCGCTTTCGCCGGCGGCGCGGTTCTTCTCGCTTTCGAGAAGGCGGCGCGGGCGCAAGGCTTTGCCGGCCTTGGCGTGAGCGGCCAGGGCTTTGCACCCGTCGTGCCCGGTAAAAAATTCGTCTTTCCCGCCGATCACAGGGCGCATCCCCACTTTCGCATCGAGTGGTGGTACGTGACGACCAATCTCACCGATGCAGCCGGAAACGCCTATGGCGCGCAATGGACGTTGTTTCGCCAGGCCATGCGTTCGGGAGCCCAGCAGGAAGGTTGGGCCAATCAACAAATCTGGATGGGGCATGCGGCCGTCACACGCGACGATACCCATCGCTACAGCGAAACCTTCGCGCGCGGAGACGTGGGCCAAGCCGGCGTCACACCAACGCCGTTTGGGGCTTTCATCGACGCCTGGCACATGCGCGGGGCTGAGGCGATCGATAATGATGCCCTTTCGCCACTCGATGTGACCGCCGCGGGGCCGGATTTTTCCTATGCGCTGCGCCTGCACGCCGATCACCCGTTGGTTTTGCAGGGAGAGGGCGGTTACAGCATCAAATCCGAACAAGGGCAGGCCTCCTATTACTACAGCCAGCCTTATTTCAAAGCGGCCGGCCACATCACCATCGACGACACGCCGGTCGCGGTCACCGGCCAAGCCTGGATGGACCGTGAATGGAGCAGTCAACCGCTTGCTTCCGATCAAACCGGGTGGGACTGGCTATCCTTGCATGTCGATACCGGCGAAAAGCTCATGCTGTTTCGGTTACGCAAAGCCGACGGTCGCCCCTTCATTTCCGGCAAATGGTTCTCGCCAAAGAACGAGGATCGTCTGCTCACCTCCACCGAAATAAGCATGACGCCAAAAGCGTGGTCTGAAGTCGCGATGCGCAAAATTCCGACCGGCTGGGACATCGCGGTCCCACCGCTGGGATTGACGATTTCCTGTAACCCCCTGAACGCGACAAGCTGGATGGGTACGCGTTTTCCTTATTGGGAAGGGCCGATCCGTTTTTCGGGAAGCCACAAGGGTGTTGGTTATCTGGAGATGACCGGGTACTAAGAATACTCTGGAATTTTTGGGGAGACGGCCCGCCATGTTTCATCTCACAGCCCTCATCACCTGCCTCACGCTGTTCGGTTATTTCCTGATCAGCTACCAAGTCGGCACGGCACGCGGCACTTACGGCATCAAGGCGCCCGCGACATCGGGGCACCCCGATTTCGAGCGGATCTTTCGCGTGCAAATGAACACGCTGGAATGGATGCCGATCTTTCTGCCCGCACTCTGGCTGTTTGCGATCTATATCAGCGATGCGCTCGCCGCGGCGCTGGGTGTGGCATGGATGGCCGGGCGTTTCCTCTACATGACAGGCTATGTCGAAGCCGCCGATAAGCGCGGCACGGGTTTTGCGATTCAGGCCGGCGCGGCGGGTATTCTCTGGCTGGGGGCGATATCGGCCATCCTGTGGCGCCTCATTCACCCGTAGAAATGAAGCGGCGCGCTTCGGCGGATTTGCAATCCGCCGATGTCGAAAGAACGACGCAATCAACGGCGCGATAGCAGCGCCGGCCGCCGTTATTTGACTTCAGGCATATCCCAAGTTTAATTACCCGGGCAGCACATGGCCGGTCGGTTTTGATCGACAATGTCGGCCCTTTCTGAAGAATTGCCGCGCACGAAATTCATAGTGAGCCCTTGACATGAATGCCTTTCTCAAGCGCCAGCTAACCGATTATGTGGAGTACCATCGCGATCCATGGAATTGTGCGATGCATGTATTTGGTATCGTTGCGTTGTTTTTTGCCGCCATTCTGCCGCTCAGTCTCTCGCCGGTGCATCTGTTGGGTGCGCCTATGACGCTTGCACCCCTGATGGTTTTGCCGGTGTTGCTCTATTGGCTCCTGCTCGACGCTGCACTTGGAGCAGCCCTTTTCGGCTTTGCGGTCATGCTGCTTTGGGCTGCGGCACAGCTCGTCAGCCACACGAGCACGGCTCTCGTGTGGTCGATAACGGCGGTCTTGATCATCGTCGGCATCGCCTTTCAGGCGGTCGGACATCGGGTATTCGAACGCCGCCAGCCGGCTTTGGTCGATAACCCGTCCCACCTGTTATTGGGGCCGATCTTTGTGACCGCGAAATTGTTCATTGCGTTCGGATTGCGGCGCGATCTGGCGGCCATCATTCGGACCGTTCCACCGCCGGCACCGCGTGGCCCCTCGCCTTCGGTCAAGGAGCATCAAGGCGAGCCTCTGCCACATTCATGACCAGGGTACTTGTCACGGGCGGCACCGGTTTCATCGGACAGCACCTGGTTTCGGCGCTGGCAATGCGCGGCGAACAGGTCAGGGTTCTCGATCGCCGCCCGCCGATCTGCACCGTTCCGAACGTGGAGTACGTCTCGGGCTCGGTGCTGGATTCCGCCATCGTGGATGAGACCCTGAAAGACATCGCCGAGGTCTATCATCTTGCCGGTCTTCCAGGTATGTGGGTACCTCATAAAAGCGATTTCCATGCGGTGAATTTTCAAGGCACTGAGATGGTCATCGCAGCCGCGCGCCGGCGCGGCGTGAAGCGGTTTTTGCACTGCTCGACCGAATCCATTCTTTTCCACCCGACCTCGTCGCCGAATGCCCAAGATGAGCGCAGTCTTTTGCCGCCGCAGGCCATGCCGGGCCTTTATACGCGCTCAAAAATGCTGGCCGAGCAGGCTGCGGCACAAGCGGCGGCTTCGGGATTTCCGCTTGTCATCGGCACCCCGACCATGCCGATCGGACCCCATGATCACAATCTGACGCCGCCGACCGCGATGCTGCGGCATTTCCTGAACGGGCGCATTCAGATGTATCTCGATTTCATCGTGAACCTGGTCGATGTCCGCGATGTCGCCGCCGGCTTGATCTTGACGATGGAGCGCGGCCAAACCGGCCATCGCTATATTCTCGGCGGGGAAAGCATCTCGCTCAGCAAGATTCTCAATCTGATGGCTGGGATCAGCGGTCGCCGCTATATCTCCATTCCCGTTCCCGGCAAGATGGCGGAAGTCGCCGCCGCAATGCTGGAATTCATCGCCGATCATGTGACGCATCGGACGCCATCGGGAACCGCCGAAGGCGTTCGGATTGCGTTGCGGGCAACGGAACTGTCGATCGCCAAGGCGCAAAACGAGCTTGGCTATACGCCACGGCCGATCGAACCGGCGCTGCGCGACACGATTGCCTATCTGCTGAGTGGCAATGGCGCGGCCTTAAAGACCTAAGCCCTTTCTCTATCTTTATTTTTCTGTTATTTGCCAGCGCCTTCCGATCGGGAATATAAGGCTAGAGTTCCGATTCCGAAGTTCGTATCATTTCGCGGCCCCTCGTTTGCGAACTTCGGAATCGAAGGAGCTCTAGGATCATATAATTGCTAGTACCCACTTTCCGAAGTTCGTGCTCCATCGCCGCACCCACTTACACGAACCTCGGAAAGCTATGAGTACTAGCAAACCTATTGATTCTAGTGCCGCTTTCCTATTTGAAGTTCCTGGATCGAATTCGCCGCTTGTGGCGTAGGAACTTCAAATAGGCGGCACTAAAGCGCGATGAGATTTAATCGAATCGTCATCGTGCTTTGATTCTTTGTTTGAGCATGATCTTTTCGGAAAACCGCTTCACACTTTTCCGGATCATGCTCTAGTGTCCCTTTGGTTCTGACATTCGTAACAGTGGGCGCCCCAACAAGATACGAATGTCAGAACCGGGACACTCGCCATGACACATGAATCGAACTCGTTTTTGGCCTTTGTCTGGAGCGGATGGACCGCCACCTGGCCCACCCAATTATTGGCGCTGATCTGGATGGCCTGGCTCATCAGTTGGCTGGTGGGATCGTTCTTTTCGGCCCGCACGGAGAAACACGTCAGAACCTGGGACTCGCGGGCCTATCGATTTCCGATTCTGATCGGGGCGGTCCTGCTGACGCCCTGGACCGCCGAAGTTCTGGGTGAAAAGCCGCTCTGGGGCATCGGCCATGCCGGCGTCTATCTGCTCGCGGTCTTGACCGCGGCGGGTTGCCTGTTCACTTGGTGGGCGCGCATTCATCTTGGACGTTTCTGGTCCAACGCCATCACACGCAAGGAAGGTCACCGCGTCATCGATACCGGCCCCTACGGGCTGGTGCGTCATCCGATCTATACCGGGCTGATCGGCGCCATGATTGCAACGGGCCTCGCGGTCGCCACCGCCACGGCTTTGCTCGGCACCGCCTTGATTGCCATCGGCCTTTGGCAGAAGGCGCGTATGGAAGAAGGCTTTTTGACCACCGAACTCGGCGCGGAAGCCTACGGTCCCTATTGTCGTCGCGTTCCGATGCTGGTGCCTTTCCTGCCGCGGCGCTGACGCCTCTTCCATTGGGAGAGGTGAAACGAACCCCACTGACGGTGATTTAGCTCAATCTCATCGTGCTTGAGGCGGCAGCGGCGCAGATATTTCGGCGAGCGGCGCCAAATGGCGCGGAACGATGATGCGTTTGCCCGGCACGAGCGGATTGCGCTCCACGCCCTTATTGAGCTGGGTGATCGACCATACCGGGACATGATAGGCGGCCGCGATCGACTGCAAATCGTCTCCGGGGCGGGCCAAGATGGTAACCCCGCTGTCCCAGAGTTCGACCGCCGCCTTGGCGGGGACGACACAGCGAATGGGAACGGCGTCGCCGTCGGCCTTGGCCGCCGCCAACTGAAGCGCCTTGGTCACGAGCTGCTCCTGCAGCGTGGCCATCTTCTCGATATTGATATGCGAAACCTCGTCATGCTGCGACAGGTCGAAGCTTGCATAATGTCCGCGATAGCCCGGTTTCGGTTTGACGTCGCCGCCGCCGAGAATGTCCTTCGACAAGAAAATATTGATGAAGCGATCCACATTGAGCGGCACATCGGGTGTCACATGCGCCGGATCGATGGCGACCACGAGATCGGCCTTGATACCTTCCTTCTCCAGGATCTCCGCAAATTTGAGCGCGCAAAAGCCGCCCATGGAGTGGCCGATCAGGATGATCGGCGCGGGATTCTCCCGATATTCGCGGATCGCATTGTCCGCGATCAGCCGGCAAATGGTGAATTCATAGACATTGGCCGTGATGCCGGCGTCTTCGAGACGTTCGCCCAGGGCATCGATCCCGCGCGAGAAAAATGGGCCGAGAGCGCCACGGAACAAATAAGCCCGCCCGCGCGGCCCGGCCTCCGATGGTGCCGCTAGCGGAATCGGCGCCGGCGATATTAATGATTCGGTCGGGGCCGAGATCGGCTCGGCCGCCGCGAGATTGAACCCGCCGTCCGGCAGCGAGATCCAAAGCAGCACCCCGGTGAGGGCCGCGACCGCGCGCGCCGGATTGATCTTGCGATCCACCAACCATCCTAACGTTCAAAAGCCCTTTATCGGCGTGACCGAAGGCGAAAAAGACGCATATCGATGCGCCCCCGGTCGATGCGCCCCCGGCCTTGTGCGCGGCCGGGTTGGTGAAATTGTGGCGGTCTTCACGACCGCCACAGGGTCCGTTCCAGCGGCGCAACCATACCCACGCGCTTGGCGTTATCGCGCCGGGCCCGGTGCGGCGGACGCTTCCTTTGGCCGGCTGCCGAAAACCACGGCATCGATCTCACCGATCACCTTGCGCTGCATGATCTCGCTCTTTTCGATCGTGATGTGACCGACGCCGGGGACGTCCTGCACATTCACGTTCTGGAGTGTCCCGTGCAATTGCTTCGTTCTTGCAACCGGCTCGCCATTGCCATTGCCGATATAGAAATTGATGTAACGGCCGACGCGGCCGGACAGGCTGGTGCGAAACACGGAGTCCAAACCAATCGCCAATTTCACGGGCGCGCCAAGTTGGTCGAGACGCGCCACCATGTCGGGAAGCGCGGTAGCGCCCGACGAATGCCCAACCAGGATGATCGTCTTGACCTTTCCGCTCCGATAGTCGGCCGCGGCTTCGTCGGCGAGCGAGGACCAGGCGAGATAATTCACGATCGTAACCGGGATGCCCTGGGCTTCCAGCTTGTAGGCGATTTCATCAAGGCCGAGCGAAAAAATATTGAGCACGCCGCGCAGCAGATAGACATGCGCGCCATTGGCTTGCGAGGATACGGCATGGCTCGACGTGGCGCCTGCGGGAAGCGCCAGCAACAGCAAGGCCACGGCCACAGCCACAGGCCTTAGCGAACGCAACCTTCGACCGGCGGACGAACGAAAGAGGCCGAAGAATTCAAAATAGCCGCCCGATGATGTCATTGCTTCCCTCGACGAAATTTAGTGCGGGAACATAACCTTAGCTTGCTCGCATCTGCAATAAAATGCGCTGCCAGACGCCCCTCTATTCCCGGCGGCGTGTCTAGCTTGCAACACACATGCTTTTTCGAATCTCACGGGAGCACCTACCGCACGACGATGCTCCCGTGGACGGGGCGCCAAACAACGCCGCATCCCGCGCCGATAACATCGCGTCCGGTCACTTGGTCAAGGGACAGCCGCTATCCTTGGCGGTCGGAAATGCCTTGTCGCCGGGAACGACGGCGAGCTGCTTGTAATAGTCCCAAGGCTTCTTGGACTCGGATGGTTTCTTGACCTCGAATAAATAAAGGTCATGCACCATGCGGCCATTGTCGAGCACCTTGCCGCCCTGGGCAAACATGTCATCGACGGGAAGCTCCTTCAGCTTCTTGGATACCGCCTCGGAATCCTTGGTGCCGGCTGCTTTCACCGCCTTCAAATATTGCAACGTGGCCGAATAGGTGCCGGCCTGGATCATGTTGGGCATGCGGCCGGTTCGTTTGATGAAGCGTTCGGAAAATTCGCGCGTCTTGTCGTTTTGGTCCCAGTAAAAGCCTTCGGTCAGGACGAGGCCTTGGGCAGCCTCGAGCCCGAGCCCGTGAACCTCGGCGAGCGTCATCAAAAGCCCGGCGAGTTTCTGTCCGCCTTTGACGATGCCGAATTCCGCCGCCTGCTTGATCGAATTGGTGGTGTCGAGGCCGGCATTGGCGAGCCCGACGATCTTGGCGTTCGAACTTTGCGCTTGCAGCAGGAACGAGGAGAAGTCCGAGGAATTGAGCGGAATGCGAACCGAACCCAGCACTTTGCCGCCCTTGGCGGTGACGATGTCGCTGGTGTCCTTTTCCAACGCGTAGCCGAATGCGTAATCGGCGGTCAGGAAAAACCAGGTGTTGCCGCCCGCTTCGACCAGCGCGCCGCCCGTGCCGACCGCCAGCGCATGGGTATCGAAAGCCCAATGAAAGCCGTAAGGCGTGCAGGCATCGCCGGTAATGCGCGACGTCGCCGCGCCGACGACGATGTCAATTTTCTTTTTCTCCTTCGAAAGCTCTTGAACCGCGAGCGCGACCGACGACGTCGTCAGCTCGGTGATCATATCGACGCCTTCGACCTCATACCATCGCCGCGCGATTGAGGTGGCAAGATCCGGTTTGTTTTGATGGTCGGCCGAAATGATATCGATCTTCTGGTCGAGCACGCTGCCGCCGAAATCCTCGATCGCCATTTTGGCGGCTTCCAGCGAATATTTACCGCCATAATCGGCGTAAACGCCGGATTGATCGTTCAGGATTCCGATCTTGACGCCCTGCGCAAACGCAGGCGCCGCCCATAGCAGGCCGCAGGCTGCCATGGCGGCCGGCCAAAATTTCAACGTCATGGTTGCTTCCCCCGATTTCGGTTCCGGATATGATATTTTATAAGTCTTCCCCTGCCCACCCCGCTTCCATGCGCCGAAAGTAGGGTCGTACCACCAAGGCCTTTGTGGCAACCGCCGCAAGATTTCAAAAACGGCTTTAAGCCGCCGCGACACCCAACCGCCGCGTTCCCGCCTGAACCGGCGCGGCCTTGGGAGGCATTTTTCGGGGATGGCGCCGACGCACCACTTGATTGAGCACCGGCTTTTTGCTGATCTAAGAGGATTGGGGTTTTGTATGGCGTGGAAGCAAGAGCGCGACCTTTTGATTGCGCAAACGATGGCGTTCGTGCAATCCGTCACGGAAGAACGGG
>Ga0070735_10004432_pt1 | contig 11846 bp, 8 predicted proteins | sample Coa_R1_FD_66443 | JGI IMG/M metagenome (GOLD analysis project Ga0070735, IMG submission 66443) | Surface soil microbial communities from Centralia Pennsylvania, which are recovering from an underground coalmine fire - Coalmine... | ecosystem: Environmental > Terrestrial > Soil > Unclassified ... | reverse complement strand
CACCATGGACACGGGAACTGGCGGCTGCAACGACAACCTGGTGTACGGCTGCGACTTCAGCCACGCCCCGACCAACGGCATCGAGGCCACTTTCAGCCGGAACACGTTCGCCAACAATCTTGTGATGGAGTGCTGGCACGGCGTCTGGGGCGGCTACAGCTACGACACGAAGATCCTCGGCAACCTCTTCGCGTACGACGGCGAGGGAATCGCGATAGAGCACGGCCAGAACAACGCCATCCGCGGAAACGCGTTCTACCGGGACGCCGCCGGCATTCACGTCTGGCAGAACGAGAAGCAGGACCCGAACTGGGGCTATCCGAAGCACCACGATACGGCCAGCCACGGCTACGACGTGAGCGGCAACGTCTTTACGCAGATCCACCGGACCAGGCCGCCGGGCACGCGCGAGATTGGGGGAGCCGTCGAAGGCGCCGCAGTCGAGCTGAAAGCCACGTCCGACTTCGACCAGGGCGCAAACCGGTATGGTCCCGTCGGCGCACTCGCCGACGTGCGCGGGCCGCTCAAGTCGTACCGGTTCGGCGGCGCCAGGCTCGATCCCGCGCTCTTGAGCCCCGCCGCCGCGAGGGCCCAGGCCGACCACCCGTCGGAGTGGGCCTGGCGCCGCATCGAGAGCCTCGGCGCCGGCTGGCAGCCGTCGGTCGAGGGGCGCCATATGATCGGCGGGCCGCGCGATGGCTTCCTGCCGCAGCTCATGAAGCCGGACGGCAACGACATCCTGCCCTACCCGGACGGCGAGGCCGCCTACCGCGCGCGCTTCGAGACGGACTGGAATCCGCTCGCGGCCCCGAAGGCTGTCTCCATCGGTGCGGAGCCGGCCGGCCACGCGCTCATCGCGCCGACCGCGGAGACGCTCGCGCTCGCGCCGCCTCCATTGCCCGGCGGAATGGACCCGTACCTCAAGCCCGGTGCGCTGCGCGGCCGCGCGTATATCCTGGTGGACCAGTGGGGGCCCTACGATTTTCGCGCGCCACGGCTCTGGCCCCGCAATACGACGGAGCCGGGAGACGCGGCGAGCCTGGACCTGGAGGTACTCGGGCCGCGCGGCTCGTGGACCGTCCGGCACGTCGAGGGAGGAACGCTGAGCGCGACATCAGGCAAGGTGCCAGGCCGCGTCGAGCTCCGGCGCACCGGCGCGGGCCGCGTCAAGATCGAGCTGGAGTATCTCGGCGGGAAGACGGTGGACTATCGGGGGATCGAGACTCCGGCGCGGCGGCCTGTCCCGTTCCAGTACGCGGAGTTCAAAGTGCCGATCGACTGGCACGTCCGCTTCTATCGCTACAATAAGGCGAGCCAGGAGCCGCGCACTCAGATCGAGGCGTTCCGCAGCCTCCTCAGTGGCGCTCCGCTTGCGCAGATGGATACGACAAGCCTCGATCTGGCGCCAGGCCGCATCCCGCGCGAGGTGCCGAACGACTACTTCGCCACGATCGCGGAGGGCTCGTTCGAGATCGAGCCGGGCGACTACGTCATTGACACCACTTCGGACGACGGCTGCCGCGTCTACCTCGACGGGAAGCTGCTCGTGGACGCATGGAAATACCAGGTGCCGACCCTCTATTCGAAGACGGTTCACCTCGGCGGAAAGCACCAGCTCCGCGTCGAGCACTTCCAAATCGACGGCTACTGGACCCTGAAGGTCGCTATCCGCCCGGCCAAGCCGTAAAGCAGAGGGGCGATTGCTGGACGTGCCCCGTAAGGCAAACTCTGGCTACAACCGCGCTCGGAAGAGCCGTGGGCCCTCAGCGGCGTGTGGGCAAAACCGAAGGCGCATGGCCCGGCCGGCTGCGGTGCATCGCCGCCTGCGCCTGCATGCTCTCCCGGATGGGGCACGGGCCGGCCGGGTGCTCCGCGGCGGCCGGCGCGATTGCGGTGCGTGCGCTCACGTCCGTGAACTCATACGGCCTCGCGCCGGTACTGTAGTAGCTCCGGTCCGGCAGCAGCGGCAGATTCTCCCCAAAAACGTCCGAGAGCACGATCCGAAACGAGTTGACCGGCGAGATGGTCGGATAGAGCCGCCGCCGGACGCGGTCCGGGACGCTGTAGGCACTCAAGATCGAGAACGGTTCACGTACGTCGGTCTTCTCGAGGCTCGTCCAATCGAGATTCATGCGCGAGCCGTGGTCGCCCTGAACCAGGATGATCGGTGGCCGCTTGGATCTCGCCAGGATCGTGTCGATGGCGTGGATCGTCCGCTGGTTGATGTACCGTGCCTGGTCCGAGTAGCCGCGCATGTAGCTCTTCCGCGTCGCCGGATTGACTATACTGGACCCATCGAGCGAGCTCAGCCCGAGGTCGGGATAGTAGACCGCCTCGCCGTTCGGCCCGAATACGAACGGCGGATGGGGCGCCAGCACGTGCGCAAAGACGAATTTCCTCTCCGGCCGCTCGCAGACTCGCTCCAACCCGTCGAACACGCCGGTAATGCTCGCGCGGTGCAGATCGTACTGCGGCGGCCGCGCAAATGCCAGCGGACTGCAGGTCGAAATCCCGAACGGCCCGATCTGCGACAACGGCGCCACGGGCTGCCGGTTCAGCTCGACATCGGCCGTCTGAACCTCGTGGCCAATTCCAGATCCGATGAACACGTACTCGTATCCGAGCCGAGAGAGCGTCGCGGCGACCCGGTTGTCGTCGAGGAGTGAGCGGCACGCCTCGATACTGCCCGCCGGACCGGCCTGCCGGGCTAGCCCGTCCAGGTAGGTCATGTTGAGTGAGCTGGCGAGGCAGAGCATCGTCTGGTCGTAGTTGCCGCGTGCCTGGTCCGCGACGTAAAAGCCGCGGCTCCGGAGCGCATTAACGAAGGTCGAGTTGTCCAGTCCATAGTACACCTTCAGGCTGTCCGCCCGCCCGTACGCATCCAGGATTATGTAGTACACGTCCGGGAAGCATGCAGTCTTGGCAGTTGCGCGCCCGTGAATGCGCGCTGACAGCTTCGTGTGCCCGACTCCCACCAACGGCACGTGCTCGCCTATGTGGCTGCCCGGCTGCGCGGCGCGCGCGTACGCTGCGGCGATGGACCAGCACGGCGAGATCAGAAGAAACGCTGCCACGGCGTTCAGCAGCTTCGTCGTATCGCGCAGCGGCTTTCGAGTTCGGAACAGCGCGAGCAGCGTTGCCGATACGAGCAGACTCCACGCGCACGCAACGGCGAGTCCAAGCTGCGGCGCGACGACGTCCGTTACGTGGCCGTAGGAGCTGAGCGCGAACACAATGGCCGACGTGCCGATCGTCGCCTTGAGCACGTTGCGGTACACCACCAACAGCGTCAGGCACAAGAGCGACGCGATCAGGATTGCGCGACAGGCCGGCTGGAAGAAGTCGCCGAGAGCCATCTCGTCGAGATTTCTGGCGTAGAGAGCTAGCAGGGGCAGCACCGCCACGAGGATCGTGTGGATTGGCGGCACTCGCCGTATCTCAGCGGGACGCTTGGCAGGCCTTGTAACGGAGTTGGTTTCCGGGCGCGGGGGTTGCATTTCTACTGCTTTGGATGGGGCATTGCTGGCTAGCTTAGCGCCGGTCTTGTGCTATGTGTCGCGGGTATTGCCGGTGACCGACCATCGGGGGCAGGTAGTTTCACCGGGATTGAAATATAGTTTAGCGGCCATTTTTGTACAAGTGACGAAGGGGAGCGACGAACCGGCCAACTGAGGAGACGAACTGGCCGTTTGCATTGATAGATGGACAGGGCTGTCGCCGCGGCATTGAGCTGCAGCGGTACGGGGGTTTTCAAGCGCATATCGCCGGATCTGAATGTCCGCGTCCGTCTATGCGATGCGATAGAAGATCGCCGCGTTATCGTGGAACAGCTTACGCTGATCGGCCGCGCTCGATCCCGCCGCGATCGCCTTGAGGCAGGCGATCCAATCTGCCAGCGGCGCGCCGAGCGTGCAGACGGGCCAGTCGCCCGCGAACATGCACCGGTCGATACCGAACGCCTCGATGCAGTGCAGCACGATTGGGCGCAGCTCCGCGACCCGGTCCCAGCCGGGCTGCACGGTCCGCACGATGCCGGAGATTTTGCAGACCACGTTCGGCCGCTGCGCGATTGCGCTTATGTCGCGGGCCCAGCGCGCCTGTTCGGGGTTGCGCGCCGATCCATTGCCGCAGTGGTCGAGTACGAACCGGACATCCGGGCATGCGTCGGCCAGCTTTGCCGCATCCGTCAGCTCGCCGGGCCGCACGCAGAGGTCGAAGCACATCCCAAGGCGGCCCATGTGCTGGATGTCCCGGACGAACTCCGGATGGAGGCAGTAGCCGGGCGGCGTGTCGGCCCCGTGCAGCACCTGACGAAAGCCGCAAACGTGCGGCATCGCGTGAACCGCGCGGGAGTAACCGTCGAAGCCGGGCTTGCCGGGCCGGCAGGAGACGACCGCCGCGCGCATGGGGGTCTTGCCCTCGCGGCAGATCTCCTCGACGTACTCGGCCTCGCGAAGCTGGTCCTCGACCGTCAGGTCGACCTCCATGTAGACGGTCTTCACGACGTTCATGCCGTGGACGGCGCGGAGGTAGTCCTCCATCGTGTGGCTCTTGTTAAGCTTCGGAGAGCCTTCCAGCCACGGCGGCCGGAAGCCCGCGAAATCCCACAGGTGCTGGTGCGTATCGATAATCGGCAGCGGCTCGTTCTCTGTCATGACGCGACTTTCGGCTCCTTCCAGTCCAGCCTTGCGATCTGAATGCCCTTCAGGCTGGGCAACAGCGCCGCGATGTACCAGTGGCCGCGATCGCGAACGATTTCGGGCGCGGCAACCGGCAGCGTGCAAACGAAGTGGCCGCTATCATCGCCGATTCCGAAGTCGAGCGGGTCGCGCGAGTGGTACACCGAAGTCTGCGCCTGTTCGCCGTACCGCTGCGTCCGGAAAAGGTAGTACTCGCCGGGCGCGGGCTCGGCCACGAACGGGCACTCCGCAGAGTACGGCCCGTCGCCGGCCCGGCCGCCACTCGCGACGATACGCGAATCGCTCCATGTGCGCAGGTCGGTTGAGGTGCGGCAGTAGTCCGCGCCGCGATTGCCGGGGTGGGCGGTGTAGTAGCAGTGCCACAGGCCGCCAATCCGGATCACCATCGGATCGCGCGGATTGCCGCACGGCTCGCCGAACAGCGTCGCTCTGCCGTCCGCGTCCAGCGCGCGCTCGAACGAAATGCCGTCCGCGCTCGTGGCCGAACAGATGGCGTCCCAGCCTCCGTAGAACATCGTGAACCTGCGGCCCGTGCGAAAAACAAACGGCGCCTGGAGGCCGCCGGCCACCTCGCCGGCAGCTGGGTCGGAGTGCATCGCGATGCCTGCCGGCCGCCATTTCGCGTCCGTAAGGCGCGGGCTCTCCCAGCGATAGAATAGCCGCGTGTTGCCCGGCTCCTTCGTCCCTCGAATACAGGACCAGAGCTGCCACATTCCATTCGCCGCCTGCCAGATACCGAAGTCAACCGGCTGCTGCTTCGCGGTCGTCAGCGCGCCCAGATCTGGGTCGCCGGCGATCTGCGTCCACGGTCCGGCGATGCTCGGAACGCGGCGCGGCCTGGCGGTAGTCGGAATCTCCGCCGTCTGGCCGCCGTGTTCCGCCAGGGCTCGGCGCGGCGTGCGGACTGTCAGCGCCGGCCCAATTGCCGCGGCAATGCCGGTCCGCAGCGCCGAGCGCCGGGACAATGCCGGCTCATCGCGGCCAGTCATTTCGGCCGGTCCTGTTCGGCAGCGCGATCCACATTGTGCGCGCCGAAGGCGTTCGGTATCACTCGGCACACTCCGTTTCGCGCTTCCAGTCCGTCTGTCGGATTCGGCGCCCGGCGGCCGAATCCGCGATAAGCTGCTCCGCGCGCCGGACTCGCGTTGCTTCGCCCTTCGCGCTGAGCACCCACCAGATCGCCACCTTGCGGTAGGAGGGCGGCTGCGCGTGGAAGTAGTCCCAGGCCGCGCCATTCTCGCGAAGCATCGACTGATACGGCTCCGCGAGATCCAGTCGGCCCTGCTCATAGGCGTAGATGCCGGATCGCGCCTCCGTGCGAGCCGCGAACGCCTCCGCGCCCGCCGGCCGGACGCGTCCCTCCGCCAGGAGCGCCTCCATCCGGCCCATATTCACCGCGCTCCAGGTACTGCCCGCGCGCCGCGGCGTGAACCGGATGGAGTAGCTGCGCTCGTCGATGCGCCGCCGGATGCCGTCGATCCATCCGAAGCAGAGCGCCTCATCCACGGACTCGGGCCAGGTGATGCTCGGCAGCCCTGAGCCGCGCTTATAGAATCCCACCAGCAGTTCCGCGGCGGACCCGTGGTGCTCCTCCAGCCACGCGCGGAACGCTCCGGGTTCATGAAAAAATGTCGGCCCGCTGCCCATACTCACCAAAGCCACTGCCGGCGCCCCTCCCGATCGGCCGGCTCACGAACGCGCCAATAGCCGGCGAGCCAATCGCCTTGGACCGCGACCCACACGATCCTGTCCGCGGAGAGTTTGCGAAACTGGTAGAGCACGCGCCGCGCGATTCCCAGGTCGCCGTTCACGTCCCGGCAGACGAATCCTTCGCCGAACAGCGCTTGAATGTCGTACGCCGCGGCCTGCTGGGGCAGCGCGCCGTCGGCGTCGAGCCGGGCCAGCATCCACTCCGCGACCAGCCTCGGGCTTACGGGCTCCGTCAGGCCGTCTGTCACGATAATACCTCCAGGCTGGACTTGTTGAATCCCGTCAGAACCAATTAATACTACCGACCGGGCATCCAATTCGGAAATGAATCGGCCGAGCCGCGGCCGGTCCCGTTCCGAGCAGGGACTCCGGGGACGCGCGGCAAACATCGGGTAACGTCCGCGATGCGAGTTGCGCTGGATCGATCGATCGACCGACGTTCCCGGAGGATGCGCCATGTCACTTACAGACGACCTTTCGGACCAGTTCTTCGCCGACATCATCGACATGTCCGGCCGGCTGCAGCTAGACCCTACCGACATGCTCAGCGTCATGATGGCGGAGAGCAACGTGAAGGCGAATGCGCACAACGCGAATTCGGACGCCAGCGGCCTCATCCAGTTCCTGCCCTCGACCCTCCAGCACCTGGGCTGGACCGGCACGACTGCGCAGTTCCGGCTGCTGGACGCGGACGACCAGCTCCCGTATGTCGAGCGCTACTTCAAGCCATACGTCCATTTCGTTCTGGACTCCGCGGCGCGGGTATATCAGGTCGTCTTTCTGCCATCTTCACTCTCGCTCGGCTCCAGCATGGATACGATCATCGTGCAGCAGGGCGGCATCAACTCCGCGGCCTATCCCGGCAACAAGGGGCTGGACACGAACAACGACGGCGCAATCACGGTCGGGGAGCTGCAGCAGGCGGTCGACCGCCATCATAACTCGCCGCGCTGGACCGAGATCGCCGCGCGGCTGAACAGCGCCTCCGGCGGCGGTGCGCAGAGTGGCGCGGATGGGGCGGACGCCGGAGCCGCCGACCCGATCTCTGGCGGGGCCGGCGATGGCGGCGCGATCGACCTGACCACGCAGGATGGCCTGGCGGACGCTCTGGCGGCTCTCGGATTCGACCGCCAGACGTTCGCATTCCCGGACGCGGTCAAGGCGTTCCAGGAGCAGCAGGGCCTCTCGGTCGACGGTATCGTCGGCCCGCACACGCGTGCCGCGCTCGCCGCCGCGCTCACCGACAGCGGCATCGCGTTCACGCAGTGATCCTTCGCCGGTCCGAGATCGATGTGAGCGCGGATACTCCGCGTCGCGAACCGGCCGGATACCGCGGATCGGCGGACTGGCCGTCGCGCGAAGTGGATGGTGCGATGGCTATGGGGCTACAGATACCAATATGCCTGGTGACGCTCCTGATCATGCTGGCCGCGCTCTCTGCGCTGCCGGTCCCAGCCCCCGCGCAAAGCGTGCAACCCACGGCAGATGCGCTTCCCGGCGTGCCGTGGCCGGCCGTCGATGCGCTGGGCCGCGAGCTGCCGCTAGCCGCCGACGTCGGGCCGCCGCGCCGCGATCGGTTCGTCGGCATCTTCTACTTCCTGTGGCACGACACGCTGGCGGCGGCCAATCCCTCCGGCGGGGGACCGTACGATGTCGCGCGGATCCTCGCCGCCGATCCGCATGCGCTTGACCACCCGACGTCTCCTCTATGGGGGCCAGTAGGCACGTATCACTACTGGGGCGAGCCGCTATTCGGTTACTATCGTAGCGACGATCCCTGGGTTATCCGCCGCCACGCGCGACTGCTCGCCGACGCGGGGATTGACACCTTGATCTTCGACACGACGAACGCCGCGACGTACCCCGAGACTGTCCGTGCGGTCTGCGATACGTTCCAGGCCGTCCGTGCGGAAGGCGGCCAAACGCCTCAGATCGCCTTTATGGTCAACACGCAAGCCGGCAAGACGGCGGAGAAACTGTACGACGAGATCTACCGCCCCGGACTGTACCGCGATCTCTGGTTCCGGTGGGAGGGCAAGCCGTTGCTCCTGTGCGATCCGGCACATGCGAGCCCGGACGTACGCCGATTCTTCACGCTGCGTGGAGCGCACTGGCCTTTCACAATGATCAACACACCCTATGCCTGGCACTGGGAGGCGACCTATCCGCAGCCGTATGGGTACACGAACGATCCCAGGACGCCGGAACAGGTGAACGTCTCCGTCGCTCAGAACCTGCGGGTGAGCGACGGCCAGGTCACCAACATGAGCAGCGGCGAGGCGCGGGGCAGAAGCTTCCACGGTGGCGCCGAGGACAGGGCGCCCGGCGGGGTGAACCTCGGCCTGAACTTCCGCGAGCAGTGGGAACGCGCCATCGCGCTGGACCCGCCGTTCGTGATGGTGACCGGCTGGAACGAGTGGATCGCAGGACGATGGGGCAAGCCCGGCGGCCGACCGGAGTTCGTCGACCAGTTCGACGAGGAGTACAGCCGCGATATCGAGCCAATGCGCGGCGGCCATGGCGATAACTACTACTGGCAGCTTGTCGGGAACGTGCGCCGATATAAGGGCGCGCCACTGCTGCCGCGCGCGTCCGCGCCAAAGACGGTACGGATCGGCGGCGCGTTCTCCCAATGGGCCGATGTCGCGCCGGAATACGTGAGCCCGGCCCCGCTTACCGCGCCGCGCAATCATCGCGGCGCCGCCGGCCTAGAATACCACAACGCGACCGGCCGGAATGCGATCGTCGCGTGCAAGGTGGCTCGCGACGCGCGCAGCGTCTACTTCTACGTCCAAACACTGCGTCCGATCTCGCCGCACTCCGATACGAACTGGATGTGGCTCCTCATTCGCACATCGGAGCCTTCGGGCGCGCGGTGGGAGGGCTACGATTACATCGTCAACCGCAAGGTAAAATCCGGCCGCGAATCGTGGATTGAGAAGTGCGAGGGTGGCTGGAGCTGGAAGCGCGTGGCGCGGATAACGTATCGCGTCGCGGGGAACGAGCTCCACATCGCGATTCCGCGAACAGCGCTTGGGCTCCGCGCCGACAATACGGTCCTCCGCATCGACTTCAAGTGGGTGGACAACGCAAGCCGCCCGGGCGACACCATGGACACCTACGTGAGCGGCGATGTCGCACCGCCCGCCCGCTTCCGCTACCGGTACATCGCCGATTGAGCGCTACATCGTCGGGCCGACGCTCCAGGGCGCAAATTCGGCCTCGCCGAGGCCCTGCGCCTCCCCGCGGAGGCGCCGCCAACCGCTATCGAGAAATCCGTCGCGGTCCCGGAATCCGCCGATTGACTACATATGCCAGCGAGCAATGTACGCAGAACACACCCGCGCTAACATCTGGGGGTATTCCTCATCAACGTCGATGCGCAGGGCATTCGGTCTGGGGATCGCTGGCGGATTGACGTTGTCGATATCGACTGGTACAAGCAGGACGTAATCGTAACCGTCCACGTGAGTGTGGCCGGGAGCGCGCGTTGGTAGTTGACGGCATAGGTCGACCGCCCTTTGTGGATCGGTAACACGATTCCGGCTGATCGCCCAACTGAAGTCCGTCCAAAGGCTTTGGTCGCCAGTTGATAAGCGCGGCGCGATGTCGCGAGCGAACTCGGCATCGCGCTCTCTGTATAGCTTCTTTACGTGATCGGGGACATTAAGAACTCGATCGCACATTCCGACGAGTACAGTCGCAAGGAGGATCGCAAGCGGCTGCGCTCTATGAACGGCGCTAAGTACTTTTTGGAGATCGTCGAATCGGTTGGTACGGTTCCTGTGTGCTGTGATGACCGATTTATTCTCAAGTGCTATTCGTATTCTCGAAACATCAGGAAATCCCTGCGCGTTTGGCTCGCCCACGAACATGTCGACGCGCCGCTGCCTGTCTCCGGGTGCCATGACGTTGTACCAGGCGCGAACGATACCGGCACCAACATCTCGCCTGAGCGGCTCGCACATGTGAAGGAGGTCCTCAAAAACACCCTGGCTTACTATATCCGAATGTGTTTCAAGCCGATGGTTATGATAGCCCGCTTGCCGTATCCCGACAACCGCAGTGTCGAAAGGCGTCCTCATATTGTGAGCGCCGTTTGGGCCTCCGGCGCCTGCGGGTCGCAGTTGCCGAGAGCCGTGGATGACAGCGCCACCGGCAATCGTCGTAAGACTCCGCTCTGCATACGGATGAAGTCGCGTGACGCACGCTGGCAGTGGCTTTGCAGCCACCGTTGCGCAGAGGCAGAATTCAAGTAGGCGCAAAGGTGGTCAATATCGACGGAGCTGCGCGGCACCAGGTAATAAACCGAATGCCGGGGAATCACCTCGAAGGATGTGGGGCGAACGAAGAATGGGGAAAATCCAATGTCTTTGCACATCAGCTTTGGAGCCAACAGATCCTCCATCGCGGGATTCTCATGGAACGAGTACCACGGCTTGGACCTAGCGCAACTCCTCGCCATTAGTCGCTGCTTGTTCTCCCGCAGCGAGAGGAACTCTCCGAGCCTTCCTAACTGGTTCTCCGGAAGGAGACCACCGGTGCGATCGTACGGCACAAGGATACTCCTAGTGGGCGGGATCATCCGTCCGCATTGGATTTCCCGGCCAGCGATGGTCGGGTACGCGAATGTCCTTAGCTCCGGGTCGAGCGATCGAGTTGGCAGGACGAACACTCCATCTGCACCGGTCGCGATACCGCAGCTAATCCTAGTACACAGGTCTGAAAGCGTCGGCCCCTGATAGCTCTCGGAAACCCCCATCAATTGTGGCAGCCACGAGCTGGTAGTCCGTTCAAGGCTAACCGCTCCTATCGTGCCGTCACGCCGAACGACGCGCGTAGCCCGCGGCCTCCCGTCGCCATCGATTGTCGTGACCAGAGGGTAGGTGACCAAGTCCCTGAACGAATCCTCGGAAATATAGTGAAGTTCTTCGACCGCATGCCCACTCATTAGTCGCCGTAATGCCGCTGCGCTATCTACGAAAATATACTTTTCGGGAGTGATGAATACGAGTCGGCCGCATGGTCGGAGAGCGGACAGAGCGCGTTCGAAAAACAGAATATAGAGATCGAACCGATTGGTCGCGGTCGTGAAAAGCCGCTTGTAAAGGCGACGTTCCTCTTCGGTCAGGCCCAGGATGGATACGTACGGCGGGTTGCCTATTATATAGTCAAACTTCTCGCACGGATCTGTCAAGAAGTCGGCGCGCCGGATTTCGACGCCCGGTATGCTCTCAAACTTGCCTGCGGCTACCGCGTAATGGACCGGATCGGACTCGATGCCCACGATCCGTGGAAGTGCATTGCCATGGGATCGACACCAGCGCACGATGCCGTCGACGAACGCGCCTGTACCGCAACCGGGATCGAGTACGGTTGAGCCCGACTCGGGCCGGCGTTGCCGGAATAGCTTTTCGACCATGAGGTCAACTATGC
>Ga0070735_10004431_pt1 | contig 11846 bp, 12 predicted proteins | sample Coa_R1_FD_66443 | JGI IMG/M metagenome (GOLD analysis project Ga0070735, IMG submission 66443) | Surface soil microbial communities from Centralia Pennsylvania, which are recovering from an underground coalmine fire - Coalmine... | ecosystem: Environmental > Terrestrial > Soil > Unclassified ... | reverse complement strand
TTCCCAACTTGGCTCGATTGATCGCACACGGCCAAATCACCCTAGGAGTGATTCGTCCTATGGGCTGCGTGGCTGTGGCCCACGACGGGCACAACTCTTTGGCCATGTTGCACCGACGTCGTGGCGAAACCCTACTCCAGCTGTTAACCCGACTCGAATTTGCAGTCGACAAAGCCCTCACTGAAGAAGTTTTCACCGATGAGATCAATCCGACTTCCTGAGCATCCATCGCTCAGGTAGCCGCTGCTCGGCGCTCAAACTTTAAGAACTTCGTCAATACGGCCCGATTCGGACGCTTACGCCGCGCCAGCGGGAACAAAACAGACGGTTCGGCGGGCAGGAAGGAACGGAGTCCGCAGAGGGTGGCAGGGCGCGATTGAAGGCGCGGTGCGTGACAAAACGCTGGGGGGTATGTTTTGGCGCGATACCGGCGCTGCGGGCGCGACTGTCGGAGCCTCGGCATTCAGAGGCGTCCACCCGGTCGGACGGAGTGGAAAATAAGGCAGAGCAACCAATCAACGGTATTCGAAGCAGCAGTAATTTCTCGCGGCTGCGGGTGCTATTCCACCGCGAAGCACCTGGGGCGACGTTGGCGAATTGCATACCAGCACCATTCCAGCCATTTGGCCAATTTCGTCCTGTTCGCATTGGCGGTTTTGGTTTGCCCGGAGCGGGTGGATCTGAGAACACCGCAAATTGGCGATCCAACGTTGGGAATCAGAGTCCGCATGCGAACTGGGTTGCCGGCCATGGCGTTTGCAGTCTTTGCCGGTATTCTGTTGATGTCCTGGAGCGTGAACGACTGGATTTGCCGGAGAGTGGTCGTCAATTGCTACGGGCGGGGCGCTCGGGCGTGGCGGGCGGGGCTTGAATTGGGCCAATGCGTAGGTCTTAATGAGGAGGAGTCCGGCGCAAGGGTCGGGCGGTACATGGAATATTGGAGAGATTCAGCATCTTGTGAGCTGTCAAGGTGAGAATTCACTTCCGCCAGCGCAGGAGCGGTGAAGTGGTTAAGGGGCGATGCTGTATCGCCCCAAAGCAAACGGGAGGGTGGGCGGGAAAGAGGGGCGAAGCCCCACAGCGCGTTGCCAAGTAGGCGCACAATGCTTGTCTTTTCGGAGCGGGATAGATACCTTGAGATGAGGCTGGCTAATTGGCTAACTCGCTGCTGGCTATGGCTGCAGCCGGCTTGCATTCTTAAGAAATATCCATATACGGTTTTAGGAGTTCTTTGTATTCATCATCCGATTTACAAAGCGTCTTTTCGCCGCTTGGCGATATTACGTCACATAGAATCGGTGGAACTTCCCAATATTTTTTCACCTTATCCGATTGCCAAATATACTCGCCATACTGCTTTCCTTCGACCGCATCGAATATGCTTTTCGAAGTGACGATCCTACCGCCGTTCGTTTCAACATCAGTTATTTCAATGAAGCATCTATTCAGCTTTTCGTTGTAGTGGTTTTCAAAAGCGGCCCATTCCTTGTTCTTAAATCCCATGTCGCTATAACTTTTTCTCGCAGCCTCAGCGCACCTCTCTTGATACTCAAACAAACTGCGATCCTTTTTCTTTTCGGCAATTTCCGCTTTTAATGTTTCGATTGCTTTCTCTTGCTGGTAAACCCAATACGTGAGTATCGCCACGAAAAGAATCACTACACCCGTCAGCGCCTTCATGGGCGAGATTCTAAGCCCGTTTTCACTGATTGCAAAAACAAATTATCTCCTTCTCCTGATCGCCGCAGGGCGCAGTTCAGGAGATAGGGTTTCTATTTCTACTTCTGTTTGAATACCAGGAGGGTCGGCGGTTTCTTCCAGTTCAATCTTCTTTAATTCGGCTTTCCGATAGTCGGTATGTGATGAAGGAAAACCTATTAGCTCGCCTGTGTCCTCGTTTCTGACAATTACCCCAATGGAGCAGCCCACTCGACCTCTGGATTTTCTTTTTCCCCATAAAATCGCCCTGGCGCCGCCGGAGGGGTAATGACCCCTCCGAGATCCCTTGGCATGTCTTAGCCTTCTTTAAGGGCATCACTCCGAACGCTTCAGGGAGATCCGGTCCTCACCAGAGGACCACCAGGGGATTCGCCCTTTTGATTCATGGAGTTGCCGTCGAAGACTTCCTGTCGATTTTGCGGGTGATCGATGGATAAGCTTTTATTTTCTAGTACTTGGCTTAAGTTCGAAAATCCAGTTGATCGTCGCCCCATTCTCGTCCCATCGGCCAACCGGCTTGGGTTTCATCATCGAGGTCACCCCGTTAAGAAAGTGTGCCAGAATGAAACGTTCCTGCCGTTTTCGTCACTATTCATTAGGACCGTTCCTAGGTTCGTCCATTGATGATGAGTCTGTTTTCTAACTCTGTGCCATGACTAATGATGATTATCAGCGCATCGCCCGCGAAGAACGTCGCCGCCAGGAGCAAGAAGCATTCCAACGGAGGGCCAGAGAGGACCAAGAGCGCCAGCAGCGCGAACAGAGAGCCAGGACCGAAGCCCAGCTTCTCAGAGACCGCTCCCGCCGATGGGGGGAGGAAGGGAGTATTCCCCCGTTCCCAGCGAGAATCGATGCCACTGAGTACCAGAAGGGGCTGTGGGAATACCAGCAGGACAAACGGAGGGAGGAAGAGCGCGAGGAGCGGGCCCATCGAATCCAACGCGGATATCCACCGCAACAAACGGCTGCAGTTACACCGACATTCACGTCGAGGACGTTTGCAGCCTCGAGAGATGCTTACGCGTACCAGCCCCCAAAACGAGGCTTTATCGGCGGCATCACCCGATGGTTTATCAATCATGCATGGCCCTTCTCCGCATTATTCGCTTTCGGTCGAAGACTAAGCGATGCCAGCAGTAAGGTCAAGGCACTAGCGGCTCTCATCGGAGGTGTTGCCGTTACGATTCTCCTTCTTAATTCTTCTTCCCTAAGCCATGAGCCAAAGTCCACCGGTGCCGCCCTCGCTCTTGCCTTTGGTTGCTGTGCTCTCCTCGGATGGTTCACGCCTGCTCTTTTTGGCGTCGTTCTTCGCGCAGTCATTGGGCTGATCGGAATCACGCTAGAACTGGCCGTGTACGGTGGTGTCATTTGGCTAATTATTCAGGTAGTCCAATCTCTTAGCTGATCAAGACAAATGCGAATACCCCGTCAATGAGTACCCAGCTTGAGTAAATCGGGTGGGACGTCCGCAAGCTCGGGTGTTGTAGTGTCCTTTGGGGGCTCATAAAATAGGTGCGCACTCCAGCAGCGAAAGAACAAGGTCTACAGCCCCGATGAAATTGGTAATGAGAGGGGACCATTTCGCAGTGAGCTTCATTCTTTAATGCGTGCAGCCGCGAAGAAGTATAGTCAATCAGTGTCCGATGCTGAACATTTCGAAGCCATCGGTCGTATTGCGCAAACCCTCTCGGCTCGCCATGGTTCAATTCTCAAGGGTGGCCGATTCCGGTACGGCACGGCGCAGAAAGCTTTCAATCTTTACTTAAAGTTCCTCTGGCGTTTGGGGCAAATCCCAACTCCACCGCACTGTCCAGTTGACGGCATCGTTTTATCAGCGGCTGGAATAGAAGGAAGTTGGAAAGCATAAGTTATACCGGTCGCAAACGGCCATGCTTGCGTGATAAAGAACAGCAAATGCTGACCTCTGTGCATAGCGTTCGGCGCAAGGCGTGAAGTGTTTGGTCCCGCCGTTGCTTGAGCGGCGTGATCGGGATTGATGTTGGACTGAAGTGGGCATTGCTGCAATGTCTTTTTAGCACCGTTTTGTTCTAATTGAGCTGGGCAGGGAAAGCCCGGCCGTTGTTTACAGGTAAGGGTTGACCTTGCGCATCATTTTCTCCGCGTGCGCTTTTCCTTTCCGGTTTGGTGCGCGGGCTGGCCCCGTATGTACGCAATAGATTGCGCAACTCGGCCACAGTGGCGAGGAGTGGCTTCAAGGTCTTGGCGAATTAAGTTATGAATAACGGTTATATTCTGGCGGGCCGCTTCTTACGAACTTCTTCTTTTGATCTGGCTGATACACAAAGCACCAGCGGGTCTCATGCAGTCCCTCGTCAGCAGAATCTGGGTACAAAGTGTCGCGGTAAACGACATTTCCGTAGTAGACCAAAAACTCCCTACTCTGTTCTACGAGATCGGCTTTGCCTTTGGCTTTCAATAAACGATTGCGCATTAAGGCCGGGGCTAATTGGAAAGCTGTCAGTACGAACTATGAGATGCAAGTCAGGCAGAATGCTTGGAGAGGAATAGTCAGGTGGTACAGCCATAGTGTCGAGATTTCTGACAAAGCACGCATGTGCGGAAAGAGAGATAACCTTGGCCGGGGTGCTGCCATTGTTTCGGCAGCCGAATCGAAACAGCCCATCCACATTCTTGTCTGATCTCCAGGTGACGACGAGCCAAGGTCGTTCAGAGTTAATCGCAGCTTGCGCATTCAACAGAGCAGCCTTGGCTAAGTCTTGAAGGTGCTCTGAGTGTCTGTTTATCGTTCGCAGCGTTTTTAAGGCAATAGGAACACCGATGATACCCGCAATTGCCAGAATGACCGTGCAAGCGAGGACGACGTAATCGATACGGTCTCTGACCGGCTCTACAGGTATTTTGTCGGGCACCGAAACGACACTCACGCTGCTATTTCGGTTTTGGTCGCTGTCTTTGGCACGGTCTGAACTGCTAGCAGCAGGCACTGGCGCACGGCGATTGTGCTGGTCAGATTCTTTCTTCGCCGCTTGGTTTGACTGCCCCCAAGAAAAGGCACAAATGAGCAAAACAACCACAAAAACAGTCATTCTTGCCGATCTCATCGGAAAGAGTGTAAACATCGCCAATCTAGGTTGCAAGAAATGGGCCGGACTCCAGGAGATTGGCTGACAATGGGCTAGCCGAATCACGCCGCCGTTTCGGGTACACTGGTTTCAGAGCACGATATGTTGTGGATGATGATGCCTTTGGAAGAGCACTATGACGATGGCTTTGGGGCCGTTGGGGATGCGTTTCGTCGGGCCGCCGAAACCCTAAATAAGAACAATAGGGACGGAGCGATGTTGTGGAGTCACCTGCCTGAGATATACCTGCTGCGTCATGCCGTTGAGTTGTTTCTGAAATCCGGCATCATCATTATGCACCGCAAGCTGAGGCTTCTCTATGACTCAGAACCATATTCCAGCGCGACACCGATGCTGCTGACTTCCTCGGGAAAATGGCGCTCTCTTTTTAAGACCCATGACATACCTGAGCTTTATGGCTATTGGAAAAAGCTGATTGTTGAGCACAAGGAGAGCCTTGAAGCATTTGGCAAGCACGGACCAGATATGAGCGTGCCAGTTGAGCTGGACGGCTGGATAGACACCCTTGGAAAAGCTGACCCCAACAGCGATTATTTTCGTTATCCCGTTAGCAGAAATACTCAGGCTGATGGTGAGAAGTCTGCTTTCCGGGAAGTTGCTCCCGAAGATTTGTTCCCCGAGAACAGGAATGAAAACGAGTACATAAGAGCGCTCGTAATAGAGAATTCCAAGGGCGAATTGGTGCAGGCTTTCAAACTCGATAACGCGACACAAAAGGATGTTGCAGAGGCAGCGAAGAACGCCGCAGAAATGCTCAGCAATTTTCACGCTATGATGCGGTTTGAATTGACCGGCATGAGGTGACCGTTCAAGGCAGCGATGACGTGGACGAAAGAAGAAATTGAACGGGACTTTCTGAGTCGGAAGATCAGCGCATTTGGGTTGTCACCTGAATCGGTCGTTGCCTGTTTCGAGCGCACAGAGCAGCTTCTCGGCCGAGAATGGATTACTTCACAGCGGTCAGGCAAAGGGCTGATGGTCACGATTCCGGTTATTGACTGAGTCCTTCAAGACGTGGCTGTGCTCGATGGTGGCGGTATTGGCTCCGGAGTTTGCTGGTTCCTGGATGGCCCAGCCGTCCTTATTTAGAAGGAAGTGAAATTGCGTGGGTCTTAGGCTGGTCAGACCCCATGCCCTCGTTACCGCGCATCTCCATGTCATGATGGGCGTGGTCGCTCGGCGTCTGAGCAGAGGCGAGAACGGGCAGGCATGCCACAATGGCAAGTAGAAGCTGCTTCATGCCGCAATAGACGGGCCAATCCAAGTGGCGTTAGCGGGAGAGCGATCAGCATAAATATCATTCTGGCGTATCCAACTCTATTTTGCCAGGTCCATGCGGAATCAACTTGAATGGCAGATCGTCTCCTACTTGGGCTTTCTTAAATGCGGAAAGAGTAGCGTCATAATCAGCGATTTCTGCCTGGCTTATCGTTACTCTGACTGGTCCGGTGTTAACCTGATTGCCGAAAAGGACTGGCTTGGGTTCATACGTTTCATGAACAAACCGAAGAGCCATTACCTGCGACATATTCTCAATGTGAGGCCTATTAGTTTCAGACTTCCTAATGGTGAATGTCACGGAATCCCAGTTGTAGTCGACGCCCTGCATCAGTTCTTTCAAAACCTTTATAGCCTCAAAATCTGAATCAGAGACCTCTCCGGGCCACTTGAGATTAAGGCCGAACCTCTCTACAATCTGCCTCAATTCGGCAATTAGATCATAAAGCTCGCGCTGCTCAACAGTCAGCTCGCGTTCGGTCACATTGAAGCTGAAAAGTATTGCATCCTGCTCTAAGTCCCAAACTGTGACGGTCGCGCCTGAATACAAGAGTGTCATGGCATTCGTGAATTTGGCGATCTGTTTGAGTTCAGAGTTGACGAATCTTGAGACATAACGGAATCGACCGTGGCGATTGGCAAGGAGAGTTAGCCACAATTCAAACGGCAACGATTCTGACACCGTCTTTAATTCAGTCTCGTCAGTTCCACGACGCACCGGAGCTAGCTCAATGAAGCTGTAGTCGACTTTTCCGTTCTCACCTTCAAAAATGATCCGAGCCCTTATTCGGCGGTTTAGCAATGATGGAGTAGAGCCGACAATAAGCTTCGTACCCTTGATATTGGGCAAATCAAACAAAGGCACATTGCTGCCACCGTGCTCGAATTCAGTGTCCTCAAATGTTTGCTCGATTCCAGTCTTAACCAAAGTCTTAAATTTCTCGACGCCGGTTCCAGAAAAGGTCAGATTTATGGTCGGCGGGTTCAGTCGGAGTGCTTCAACGTCCCTGGCAAACACATTCAGAGTCTTTGCGCCATTTTGCATAGACATTAACATTCCGGGACGTGGTTTTGTTTGTGCCAACAACGGCCCTAAGTCACCAGAAAACACCAGTTCGTAGTTGAATCGAGAATCACGTTCTTTCAAACGTTCGATGTAATCTTCGACATCGGCTTGCGTTATGTTTTCGAGCTGCTCGGTTGTAAGTTCACCGGTATTCCGAAGGACCCGTTTTAGCTCAACTGGATCGATTGCAGAACCAGGAAAGAAGTGATTTCTGAGCGCCCTGCGATGGATTAGTTCATGAACGATCTGCGATGCAAACATCTGCCCAATCGTGACAACGCTGGCTTTGGATTTCTTATATCGCTCCCACCAGCGCGATGCAGGGGCACCTAAATTTACCGACAGACAGAGAATCCAGTTTTTAGGGTTGTAACGAGTGAGGACGGTGTTTAACGATTCTCTGATTTGCCCTTTTTGAGACTCACCAACACCATTGGCAAATGCCTTGCATTGCCAAATCGTCGGATTTCCGCTCAAATTCCCCGCAAATATGTCGAGTCCCTCATCTCCACTTGCTCCTTCAACTTGACGCAAATCTAAGTCTGGATGCCGTTCCTTTAGCAAGTGAAAACAAAGTTTATGAAATGTGTCGGGGTCGAGTTCTTTCAAACGCTGATAAAGGGAATCCATAGGTTTACGGACCGGTCGGTAGTGCGCTTTACAAAGATTATAATGTTGCCGAATGTCGTTCGACCCGCTAATCACTGACTATGCTGACGCACTCTTCAGCCAAAGGCAGAGGGACATATACGACCAAGAGGAAGGGGATTTGGAGGCGCTAAGAAAAACGTGCATCCATAGTGGCATGATCCTGCCGCCGAAGTATGTGACCGAGGTTGGAAAATATCTAGTCAAACGAGCTTCCAAACTCGCTGATGCAAAAAGAGAAACGCTAATGGCCGCGATTGACAGAGCCAGGTTACCTTTCAATGAGGCTGTTGTCGGTGAAGTCACAAGCTCGGTCCTCGATTTCTGTGATAAACAGCAGCATAAAGAAGTCGCCTTTCTTGCCAACCATACATATGAGCAACCGGGGCTAAATAATGTGCCTGGAGAATTGAAGGCCGCAGTTGTCATCCGCGTTCAAACCGGCATTTCTGGTGTGATGGAGACCGTCAAGGATAAGATGAAGGCGATCCGTCTGGAAACTTTCATTGATGCGAAACACAATCAGGCTGTTTATGCGTCGGCATTACAGAAACGTTGGGATGTTTTTATATCCCATGCTAGCGAGGACAAGGAGGGCTTTGTTGAGCCGTTGACCGCAGCGCTTCAGTCGTCTGGTCTCATCGTGTGGTATGACAAGACAGCCCTTACTGTGGGAGACCGGCTGCGCCAAAAAATTGACGAAGCATTGAGTCAGTGCCGATATGGGGTGGTGATTCTGAGTCATAATTTCTTTGCGAAAAAATGGCCCCAAGAAGAGCTGGAAGGGCTATTCGCGCGGGAAGTAAACGGGGCACCGGGCGTCAAGGTCATCCTCCCTGTGTGGCACAGCATCAATGTAAACGAAGTCTCCCACTACTCTCCTCTTCTTGCCGGAAGGCTTGCAGCAAATTCAAGAGACGGTATAAACGTTGTGGTGCAGCAGCTTCGGCAGGCAATGGGGCTGTAGTGGGATTAAGAACCGCAATTGAGCTGGGCATACATGTCTCGCCAGACATCAATGGCGGGTAAAGTTCCGCCGTTGCCATCCCGGATTTCATTGAAAATGCTGTACAGGCACCGCGGCAGGGTTTGATTTCAAGGTAGTGCGATTCGACGAGCGCCGGCTTCAAGATCAACTTGCTTATTTTTACTTTGGGGACTACACGACAGGTCGACTCTACCGACCAGATCACCTTTTCCTACGAAGTACCCAAGAAGACGGTGATGCCTTTGCCGACATAGAGAAAAGCCCGGACTTCTCCGCCCAATTGATCCAGACGATCAAGAACGCTGCCGAGCAAGTCAAAGCGACCCAGACGGTCGGCGCCGTCGGAGAGAGAGGATTTGAACCTCCAACCCCCTGGTCCGGAACCAGCAAGGTTGACTCGGAAGCAGTTGAGCAGAAATGGAGGGGCATAGCCGGTTTGAGGCTATGCCCCGTAGCTTTATTTCTCGCGCTCCAGGTACTTGATTCTGGTCGCAACTACTTCGGTCTTGTACTGCGCGCCATCGTTTCCGCCCTTGCTGCTGTGCAGGTAGCCATGGACCCTGACAAACCGGCCTTTGGTGCATTTCTCGACTACTTCCTTGGCCAGCTCCCGGAAGGCGACTACGGAGTGCCATTCGACGTATTCTTTTTCGCCAAACTTGCTCTTGGTGGCCATGCGCAATGAGGCAGCACTGTCATTGGCGCCAAAGAAAGCCGCATCTGCGCCGAGGTTGCCGGTCAGGATCACCAGATTGTTGCTGAAGGACTTCCGCTGCTGATTGTTTGCGCTCTTGCTGGATGTGCTGCGAGTTGAATTCGTGGTCGTTCTCATGATTTTTTCTCCTGTCCCTCGTTCGAGGATTGATTTTTTTCGTTCACCTTGGCGCTAGCCGAAAAAAACAACCGCAGAAGGCAAGGACAGAGGCCAAGGACGGGAGCGCGGCAGGCCGAAGGAGGAAAGCAAACCGACTGACAACATGCTTTACCGTTGGCGGGAGGGATGCATTCCCCGGAGGCTTGGGGAGCATGTAAGGCGGAAGCGTGAGCGACCTTGGCGGGAGAAATGAGAACGGCGAATCAACAGAAACACATCGCAGAGCGCAGAACGTAGCAGAGGAAGCGGAAGGCCAGCTTGGTGAGCATGAACCGGAAGAGGCGCGGATGTTAGGCAAGGGTTTGAAAGGGCCAAGTGTCTGCTGCTGATTTGCAGGCCAAGGTTGTTGGCGAAAAGAATAGTCCGTGCGAAGTTGCTCAGAGGGACTGGCTCCCAAGGAAGGTGAGAAATGCTTCCCAAGCCGGGTGGGGCGCGGGCGCTATGGCGAATCACAGCATCGGGGAACGATATTAGGGCGCGGAGCCGGCAAGTTTGTCGCAGACCGCAAGGAACAGACCTGGAGCTGCCTAAAGCAAGGATGTTGCGGGCAACTTGTCGGGTTCACTGAATCAATCGGGTCTTGAAGGGTAAACTCCTGAACGTCTCTTCCAGCGATTCGGGAGTATCCACGATCATGATGGTCAAGGAGTTGGTCTGGCTTTCTAAAATGAGCCTTTTTCCCTTAGCGGCAGGCTGAATTTCGTAGTCATAATCCTGGGGCCAAATGATGAGGTCAAAGTCCGGAGTTGTGGTCCGGGAGAATCGAAACACGTCTTGGGGGAGTTCAAAAACCTGGCAGCGGAAGAAAAGAGTGTGGGAGGGCTGGAGCAGCCAGACGGAGAGCGTTATGCTGTCGTTTACCCATGTACGTAACTGCTGCAAGAGAGCAATGGAATCGGACTTTGGGGAGCCGGTCAATAGCTTGTGGAATCGGCTTTCGCGGATCGCCAGATGGATTTGATTTTTGCCGTTCTGCACGAAGATCGCGGGTAACCTGCCGTACAACATCACAACGGCGCTGCTTTTCCAGGCGCGTGGCTCAAGGGCAATGCGGATGGTGGGCATTATGGATTGGGCTGGGAGTGCGTCGGGTTCGAATGAAAATGTATCGTCCTTATAGTCTTCGGAAAGGCTGCCGACATAGCTAATGGCGCATCCTGGAGCATAAGAAAGGGTCAGTTCAAGTTTCGTTTCCTTCGCCGTCCACTTCCGCAGTTGTTGAATTTCCTTGCTTTCCTTGGCAGCGCGTTTGGAGCGGGTGCGCTTTTTAGGCGGACTGTGTGGACCGTCTTTGCTACTCTGCACGCTGTAATTCTAGCAGCGAAGTTTACAGTCAGCCTGGTCTTGGGGGATGATCGAGAATTAAACGTCGCACCTGCTGGCGGTTATTCCAGTAAAACTCCAGGGCGGAGGCGCGGATGCCTTCGCGGAAACCTTCTTGCTCCAGGTCGGTGGTGCGCCAGGGGGCAGCCTGCTTAGTCAGGAGTTGTTCGATGGCATGTTCGAGTTGGTGCAGGTCCTTGATGCAGTCTTTGAATTGGGCCGCAAGCTCGGCTTCGGTGATTTTTTGGCCTCCGGTGCGGGCAAAGCGGTATTGGCGGAATTGTTCATCCATAATCGTACTCCTCCATTGTGCCGGGTTTTTGGTGTTGGACTTAAAAAAATTTTCGCCGGACGGCCGATGCCGGACGGCGAAAATTTTTGGGGCGGGACGGACTGCGACGGGAGCGCGCGAGACGCGCAGAGAGCGGAAACGAATTGAAGAAAACAAAGTGGGGCACGCCTGGGACGTGCCCCATAAGGTATTTTAGCTGCTGGCGAAAAACCTGCCGTCAGGGTTGAACATATCGCGGAGTATTCGCCGGGTATCCTTCAAAAGGTTTTTTACCTTCTGCTTCTTTACTCCCATTGCTTCAGCGATACCCGCCAAATCGAGGATGTTTCTCCTTCGCTGGATATGTTTGTTGCGTGCTACGTCATAGCCATTCCGGTAGTAATCCGTATGCCGCAAGGCTTTCTCAGGACCCAGAGCGGCAATGGTTTTGAGCACCCGGGCCTGTTCCTCCATCAGGTGCGGGAAGGTGGTTATCTGCTCCAGCAGATCGCGGGCAATGAGTTCCCGTTCAGCCGGATTTTCGTATCGGCCTC
>Ga0070735_10004430_pt1 | contig 11849 bp, 9 predicted proteins | sample Coa_R1_FD_66443 | JGI IMG/M metagenome (GOLD analysis project Ga0070735, IMG submission 66443) | Surface soil microbial communities from Centralia Pennsylvania, which are recovering from an underground coalmine fire - Coalmine... | ecosystem: Environmental > Terrestrial > Soil > Unclassified ... | reverse complement strand
CGTCGACCGCCGTTAACTTGGCCCGTCGCGCGGCGCCTCGGTATGCCGCGAGCATGACGTCGCCGGGCGGTCGCGACCTCGGGTGGGGGCGTCGACCCGTGGTCGTCGCGACGATGTGCGCCGCGCTTGTGGGGGCCGCCGTGGCGAGCGTCGCGTCGGCCGTGTCGGCCAAAGCCTCGTACGAATCACCCTATGGCTACGATCGGACCTGGAACGCCGCGCTGCGTCTCATCCGGGTCGACAACGGATGGAAGGTCAACGAGAAGGACGAGGCGAACGGCTACCTGCTCTTCGACTACAAGTCGCCCGAGAGCGCCAAGGCCTCCCCGGGCTCGCTCGAGCTCGTACGGACCAAGGACGACGGCGCTTCCGTCAGCGTTCTCGTGCAGCTGCCGCAGATGCCGCACTACCACGAGCAGGTCCTGCTCGACTCCCTCGCGGCGAAGATGCGCCGCGAGTACGGCGACCCCCCCGCTCACAGGCCAGCCCCGGCGCATCCCGTTCCGCAGGACCCGGTCGACGCCGGGCCCGACGTGGGGGACTGAGTCGAAGCGAGAGTTCGGACGACGCACCCAACGCTGAGCCGTCTACATCGTGGCGACGTGCGTCTCGGCCGGGTCGACCGTTCGGGCGTCGCCGCAGCAGCGGAACCCGATCTGGTAGTACTTGAACGATTCGTCGTGGGCCGTGGTCATCGGCCGGCATCGCGTTCGCACCGGGCCCCAGTAGCCGCCTTTGAGGCCGCTCATGAACGGCTTGCCGCCCTGCGATACATTCAGGACCCACTCGTCCACGTTGCCGACCATGTCGTGGACCCCGTAGGGGCTGACGCACGCGCTACGCGACCCGCTCGGCTCCCTTTGGTCCAGACGCGCGAGCTCCTCGGCCTGCGTTCTCGGATCGAACATCTTCTGGGGTTCGGGGTTGATGTACGGCTTGTCCACGTTGCAGGCGCGATCGTCGCGCACGTAGCCGTCTCCGTACGGATACGGCTGGCGCGAAGGTCCTTCGCACGCGAGCGTCCACTCCTCGTCCGAGCAGAGGCGCTTGCCGATGGCATCGCAGGACGCCCTGGCCTCGGTCCAGCTTGCCATATACGTCGGGAGGGCCCCGATGCGGTTGGGCCACTCGTAGCGATCTACGCAGAACCGCTGGTGCTGCGTCTTCATCGAGCATCCGGGGTCGTTCGGACCCTTCGCGAACTCGGCGCACTGCAGCTGCGTGGTGGGGTCGAGCCACTTCAGACATCGCTGCTCGACCCACGGGCAGTAGTCGCCTTCGACCTCGACCATGTCGGGGGGGCAAGCGCCATCGGTCGGCAGGCCCGCGATAGCCTCGCCCGGGCGAACGAAGGAGCCGAAGAGCGCGACGTCCGGCTCGCGGTCCGCGCGGCTCAAGAGGGCGACGGTTTCGGGCTCCGAGTCCCAGCCCAGCGGGGGCACGAGTTGAAGGCCCGGGTCAAGACGCAGCGAGAACGGCGTCTCCGACTCCAGGGTGCCCAACGAGCGCCCCGCGGCCTCCGAATGGGCGCTCACCGTCGCCAATCCGACAACCGTTAGGAACCACCCGACCAAGGCTGACGCCCGACTGCGCCGCATCGCTCATACCCATTCGTGCCCGTCGCCTGACAAACACGATTCCTTCCACGGCATTGCCTCCGCCCGGCGCGACGTGACGCGTCGTGGCGGGGAAGCCGTATCTCTTCGACGAAGAGCCCTCGAAAGCATTGCTCTCGAACCCACGCAAGCAAGGCTCGATCCGCGTCTCGATGACGCCCCCAACGCGCGAAGATGGCGGCGGAACTTGGCTCTCATGGAACTGCTGGAAGGCCTATTTTTCCCGGCGGGACTCGGCGACGAAGGAACCCCTGGGACACGGACGAATCGTACTGGCCGTCCAACCAAGGGCCACATTTCCTTCGTTCCTTACGCACACGGTGCGCGAAAGTTGCGCACCTGCCGCCGACCCCCGGGCAAGCGTGTCAGGGCGTTGGCGTCCGCGTCAGCGCGAACACAGAATCGCGAATGCTGCCTCGCGCCGTACGTCGTCCGAATCGACTGACGCACCCTCGCTGACGCAACCCATCATGCATCGACTCACCGCGGCGCCCGCCGCGCAGTCCGCGATCACGCCTTCGCTGCACCGATACCGCTCGCCCTCCTCGCACGTTGCGATCGGAGGCGGTCCCGACGTCACCGGCAGCGCGAAAGCTCCCGTGTCCGGTCCCGGGGCGCAGAGCTGGGTCTTCGCCCTCGCAGCCTCCATCACGAGCTCTACCGTATCGGCCGCGCAGCCGTGGGGGCAGTCGCCGACTTTGTCCCAGGGGCAGGCGCAGTGCTCGAAGGGGCCCGCGCAAGGCTGGGGGATCGTGGCCAGCCGTGAGACGACGACCGTTCCCTCCTCGCACCGCGCGAGGCCGTCGGGGCAGTCGACCGCGCGCAGGGGGAGGCTCCCCCCCGATCGAAGGCCTTCCAAGCTGGTCGGCTCGTCCCGGCCGGCCCCGCAACCCTGCTTGCAAGACAACCCGAAGGCGCAAGCCAGGCCGGCCAGGGCAAGCACCCGCGCGCGGCCCGCCCTCGGCGCCACGCCTCAGCTTTCGATGAAGCTCTTGAGCTGCTTGCTCCGAGAGGGATGCCGGAGCTTGCGAAGCGCCTTCGCCTCGATCTGCCGGATGCGCTCGCGCGTCACCTCGAAGTCCTGGCCCACCTCTTCGAGCGTGTGGTCGCTCTTCTCGCCGATCCCGAAGCGCATTCGCAGGACCTTCTCCTCGCGTGGTGTGAGCGTCTTCAGGACTTTGCGGGTCTGCTCGGCCAGGTTCATGTTGATGACCGCCTCGGCCGGCGACACGACGCTCTTGTCCTCGATGAAGTCGCCCAAGTGCGAGTCTTCCTCCTCGCCAATCGGGGTCTCGAGGCTGATGGGCTCCTTCGCGATCTTGAGGACCTTGCGGACCTTGTCGAGCGGCAGCTCCATCTTCTCCGCGATTTCCTCCGGGGTCGGCTCGCGGCCGTACTCCTGGACGAGGTAGCGGCTCGTTCGAATGAGCTTGTTGATCGTCTCGATCATGTGGACCGGGATGCGAATCGTGCGCGCCTGATCCGCGATGGCGCGCGTGATGGCCTGCCGGATCCACCAGGTGGCGTACGTCGAGAACTTGTAGCCGCGCTTGTACTCGAACTTGTCGACGGCTTTCATCAGGCCGATGTTGCCCTCCTGAATGAGGTCGAGGAACTGCAGTCCGCGGTTCGTGTATTTCTTCGCGATGCTCACGACGAGGCGAAGGTTCGCCTCGACGAGCTCGGCCTTCGCCTTGTCAGCGATGCGCTCCCCTTCCCGGATCGCGTCGTACGTCTCCCGCAGCTCCTTGACGTCGAGCTGGAGTTCCTCCTCGACCTTCTTCAAGTTCTTCTGCGCCGCCGAGTGCGCGCCGAGGACGTCGTCGGGAGTCAGGCCGTACTTGCGCTTGTACTTGCGCTCCGAGCCTGCATCGCCGCGCGACTGGCGCGCCTCTTTGCGGAGCTGGTCGACCTCGACCCCGGCATGCTTGGCGAGTTCGAGGATGCTGCTCTCGGCGCGCTCGATCTTCTGAATCAGCCCGCGGAGCTTCGCGACGACCCGATCGATCGTCTTCTTGTTGAGGCGCATCTCCTCGAGCGTCTCCACCATCTTCTGGCGGTTCGCGTCGATTTCCCCCTCGATGCCCTTGCGGCGCGACTGTGCGCAGTTGACGAGCGTCTCCTTCAGGTCCTGCGCGACCTTGTCGAGGTGCTTGACCTTGTCGATGAGTCGCAGGATTCGCCGATCCGCCTCCTCTTCGTCGAACTCGGCGCTGTCGTCCTCTGCGTCGCGGATGATGTCCTTGACGCGAATCTTGTGCTTTCGCAGCTTGTCGCCGAGATCCATGATCTCGCGAACCGCGACCGGGGAGTTCAAGATCGCCGAGAGCACCATGTGCTCGCCTTGCTCGATTCGCTTGGCGATCTCCACCTCGCCCTCGCGCGTGAGGAGCGAAACGCTCCCCATCTTGCGCAGGTACATTCGGACGGGGTCGTTGCTCTTCGAGTAGTACCCGTCGAGCTCTTCTTCGCTCTTTGTCGTACCTTGAGACTGGTGCTCTCGTTCGCGGGCGACCTTCTGCTCGGCCTGCTCCTCGGCGATTCGCTTGGGCGCGATCTTGACCTGGGTCGCGGCGTCGACGATCTCGATGTCCTCGTCGCCGAGTACTCCGAGCACGTCATCCATCTGGTCGGCCGCCACCATGTCGGCCGGCAAGGCGTCGTTGACCTCGTCGTAGGTCAGGAAGCCCTTGGACTTCCCCATCTCGATGAGCTGCTGAACTTCCTTCCGATCACGGTTCTTCGTCGCCATCGCTACCTCGGTGCTTCTGCCCCACTCCCGCGGCGGGCCGGCCCGGCGGCCCTGTGTCCCCTCACGCGCAATCCGTCGCTGCGTTCTCTCCTCTTGCGATATCTCACCTTCGAATTAGGCGCGCACGGACGAGCGCGTCCGCGTGCTTCACAAGCTCAAGTTCGGCCTCCCAGTTGCCGACGACTCGCTGCTGCTCTCGCACTGTCTCGCGCGCCTCTCGCCCCACGTTGCTGTCTCGAAGCTTCCTGACATTCGCGAGCACTGTGGCGCGGGCGTCCTCAATCGTTTCGTGCGCCGGGGCCGCCAGGCGCGCGGTGGCGAAGGCTTGGATCGCTCGTGGCATTTGCGCAAGGAATTCCACGCTGTCTAGCTCTTTTTCGGCGCGTTGTGTCGCGCGCAGGCAACCTCGGATCGCCGCCACGATTCGTGCCGACTCGCCCTGGAGGAGGCCAAGAGCCTCCCCAATGTCGCAATCATCGAGAAGCACGGGGAAATCCAGCAGAGCGCCCACGATTGCCTTGCGCTCGTCGTGCCCCGGAAGCCGGGGCCGGATACGGGCCTCGGCCGGGCGGGGTCCGGTGCGCGTGATCCTCGCGACCGCGGCCACCTTGCGCGAAAGCGCCCGGAACGCATCGGGCGACGATCGCACCAGGTCGAGACGGCTCGCCGCGTAGTCGGCATAAGCCTTCAGCATCCCCCGGATGACGGGATCCTTCTGGCGAGCGAGCAGGGCCGCGACGCGGTCCATGCGCGAGGCTCGCTCTCGTGCGTCGGCGGCGTTGAACGACTCGTCGAGCTCGACGTCGATGAGGTACTCGAAGAGGCCGCGCGCGTTCGTGATGACGTGGCGAAGGGCGTCGGCGCCCTTGGCACGAACGAACTCGTCGGGATCCGCACCGTCGGGCAAGAGCGCGACCTTCGCGTCGAGCCCGGCGCCGTCGCAGGGCTCCTCCGCGGCCTTGGCCGCCTTGCGCCCCGCCGCGTCGCCGTCGAAGAGGAGGGCGACCTTGACCGCGTAGCGACGAAGAAGCCGCGCCTGGTCGACGGTGAACGCGGTACCGAGCGGAGCGACGACGTTCTCGACGCCCTGCGCGTGGAGGCTGACGACGTCGAAGTTTCCTTCGACGACCACGGCTTGCTCCTGCTGGCGAATGGCGTGTCGGCCCTGCCAGAGTCCGAAGAGCGTCGACCCTTTGATGTAGATGGGGCTCTCGGGAGAGTTGATGTACTTCGGCGGAGGATCGCGCGAGGGGTCGTCGTCCGGCGTCGGCGCCAAGGCCCGTCCGCTGAAGGCGACGACGCGGCCCTGCGCGTCCATGACGGCGAACATCAGGCGGTGGCGGAAGCGATCGTAGTACCCGGACCCGCCCGCCCGCGGCACGACAAGGCCGACGGTCTCGGCCACGGCGGGCGACGCCCCCTGCTTCTTGAGAAAGGCGGTGAGGCCGTCCCATCCCGGAGGAGCGTACCCGACGCGGAAGGCCCGAACGGCCTTGTCCTTGGGCGAGAGGGCCCGTCGTGCGAGCTCGTCTTCGGCATAGGACCGGCGCGGATGCTGCTCAAGCTGCTCCTCGTACCACGTGGCCGCCATCTGCATGACCGCGTAGAGGGACTCGCGTTCTTTCTTGAGGCGATCGGCGTCGCTCGGCGCGCTCCGCCGCTCTTCTTCGATGGCGATCCCTGCCCGCTCGGCGAGGGCGCGGACCGCCTCGTTGAAGGTGTAGCCGTCGACGCGCTCGAGAAAGGTGAATGCGTCGCCGCTCTCCTTGCAGCCGAAGCAGTGATAGAGGCCCGTGTCCGGGTTCACGTGAAAGCTCGGCGTCTTCTCTTTATGGAAGGGACAAAGACCGACGAACCGCCGCCCGCGCTTCTTGAGGGACGGAACGCTCTCCGAGACGACGGCGACGATATCGGTCCGGTCACGTACGACCGAGATCGTGTCCTTCGAAATCATCGACGAGCACTCACCCGCGCACGCTCCACGTTTTCCTCGCCATCCTCCACCCCCGCAGGCTCGAGCGGGCGAGCGGGAGGTTTTTCACACGCGTACAACTCGCGGTCAAGCTGGCCGGCCCTCGCGATCGACGTTCTCGGCAAAGTCGCCCGGACACTGGAGCCGTTGGTACGATTGGGTGGGTAACGTCCCCGTCCGCGGCGCGTCGAAATTCGACACTGTCAGCGCATCACCATGCCTTCCCGCCTCCGAACGCCTCCCCATCGCCCCCACACAGACGGCGCGGACGTTCGTCCTCGGCGTCCCCAAGCGCCGGTCGCGGAGACGGAGGTCGCGCTGCGCCTCGCCATCGGGCGCGACGGGGTCGGACTCGAGATGGCTCGACCCGTGGCCTGGGGGTGTCTGCGGATCACGGAGATGACGACCCGGCTGCCCGCTCTGCGGTTTCCGATTGATGTCTCCGGCGGGGTCGAGAAGTTTCGGCACCGCCGCGGATCGGTCACTCGCTTTGAGATGGAGCTCTCCGCGCGCGCGGCGGAGCGTTGGTGCGCGCCGCGTCTGCGCGGAATCGTGTGCGCCGAGACGCCTGACCTGTGGGTCGCCGCCGGCCCTGCCCGTGCCACGGCATGCGCCGTGGCGGTGGTCGAACCCGAGGCCGAGCCCCGGTCGGCGCCCGCGGTCGCCTTCGACGTCCACGGCATCGTCGACGGCGAGGACCTGGTGCTGGTGGTCGCGAACGCGCGGGGCATCGATCTTCCCGCGCCTCCGACGGCCATCGCAATGGCCTGCGTCGCGGAGGCGCTCGGGCACGCTGCCCGCCGGTCGGGCGCGGTCTTCATCCTCAAGAGGCTCGCCACAGCCGCCGCACGGATGCTCTTCCCCGCCGCGGGTGCGCGCGTGCCGTCGACCGAGGCGCTCCCCTGGTGCGCCGTCGCCGCGCAGGGGGACACGTGGATCCTCAGTTCGATCCGGGAAGGCTTGCCCGCGGAGCCCACCGCCGAGGCCGTCCTCGCCCGGGAGGTCGCCGGGATCTTGACCGACGCCGACGACGCTTTGTTCGACGGCGACCTGCTCACGGCGCGCGCCGCGTACCTGCGGGCGTTCGAGCGCGCCCCGCGGCACGGCGAGATCGCCCGACGCATCGCCGACATCGACGCGCGCGTCGGCGGCCGCGCGGAAGCCGCCCTGGCCACGCTGGCCGAGGCGCGGATCGACCACGGGAGCCTGACGGCCGGGCTTCTGTTCCTCGAGGTCGGAAACCTCGACGCCGCACTGGCGACCTTTGAACGCGCGGCGGAGGCGGAGCCCGCGTCCGCGCTCTCGGCCCGTGCCTTCGAGCTCGCGGCTGCCGCGACGCGCGACGCCGAGGCCGCGGCTCGTTGGCTCGATCGAGCGCTGTCCCGGGCCCCACGCGCGAGTTCCGCCCGCTGGGCGAGGGCGCGCGCGCGCCTGCAGCTCGGGCGGCTCGAGGACGCCCTCGCCGACGTCGAGCACCTCGAGGCGCTCGCCTCCGGACCGGACGCCAAGCACAAGGTGTGCATGCGCGCGGGCAAAGCGTGGGTCGCGGCGGGGATGACGCGCCAGGCGGGCTCTTTGTTCGAGCGGGCGCTCAAGTTCGTCCCGGACGCGCCGGCGGCGCTGGCCGGCCTCGGCGAGGCGCTCGCGCAGGGACCCCACCCGGCGCGCGGGGTGGCCGTTCTCGAGCGCGCGCTCTCCCTGGCGACCTCTCGGCGCGACCCCCCCGAGGCCATCGCGTTGGCGCTGGCCCGGGCCATCGCGGATCGCCTGCAGGACCTGCCCCCGGCGATCGCCCACGTGTCCACGATTCGGGCCGATTCGCCCGAGGCGGCCGTGGCCCGCGGCCTCGAGGGACGCTGGCGCGCCGGCCTCGGCGACTTCACGGGGGCAGGCTTCGCGTACGCGCGATTGCGGGAGCTCGTCGCGGCCATGTCGCCGTCCACGAGCGACGACGTCGCTTCCCCCGTGATCGATTTGCTCGTCGAGGCGGCTCACCTGGAAGAGACGCGGCGACGAGACCCGCTCTCTGCGCAGCGCCACCTGGCCGTGGCCCTCCGCTTGCGTCCGCGCCATCCGGAAGCGCTTGCGGCCTTCCGGCGGGTCGGAGCCTCCCTCGTCGACGCGGCGCGCGACGAGGACGCGGGAGGCCTCGACGACGTGGAACCGTCGCCGCCGATTCACGCGGGCGAAGAGGCGCGATCGCCCCCGCGCCTGGATCTCGGCCTCGACGTGGAGCCTAGCGACGCGACCGATGCGGACAGCGAGCGCCGGATCGAAGACCTCACGCGACGACTTCAGGCCGACCCGAGCGACGACGGGGTGGCCGACGAGCTCGCAGCGCAGCTCGAGTCCCTTGGTCGCGGGCACGAGCTGCTCGCGCTCCTCAGCGCACGCCTCGACGACGCCTCACCCGCTCGTGCCGCGGTCCTGGCCCCACGGGCGCTCGCGGCGCTTCAGCGCGTGGCCGACGGGGCCGATCGCGAGGGACGCGCCGACGAAGCGGCTCTTTACCGGCAGGTGGCCGAGTCCCTCAAACGACGCCATCCGTGAACGGCGTCCGCTGCGAGGGTCCGACGGCTCGTAGCGAGCCCCCCCCCGTGCGTACGAGCCCGACGGCGCGCGAGGAGGACGACGCGGGCGGCGCGTCCGGAAGCCCGGGACGATCGATCTCCGAGAGCGCGGCGTCCAGGGCGGCTTCGAGATCTCCGCTCCCCGCGATGCCCAGGACCAGATCGACCACCCCGCGCGATGCTCTCATCGCCACGGCGGTAGGGGTCGCCAACGGCTCGCCTGGCGACACCCGCTTGCGGCCCCGCAGCACCGGCACGGCGTAGGCCGGCGCGACGAGCCCGAGGGAGGCGACCGGGACGCCCGCGAGTGAGCCCTCGTAGCACGCTATGGCGAAGAGCCCGCGCGCGTCCGCGGCGGCGACCACGCTCGTGGAATGCGAAGGCGGGGGCTCCTCGTGCGCTCCAGAAGGTGTCCCTAGTCCGTTCTCTCGCTTCGCTCGAGCGTGCGGACTCGCCCAGGGTGGCCTGACGATCCCGGAAGCTCCGAGCCGATCCGTGTCGACCCGGTGGATCGCCGGCCGCGAGGCGACGAGGTCCTTCGGGGTGAGCAGCCCGCGCGACGCCCGCCCGCCGACGGCAAGGAGCTCCTCGGCGACCGCTCCTTCGGCCAGCGCCGCAGGACCGAGTCGGGTCAATGCCTCGGCGATCCGCACGCGGTCGGGGGCGTGTAATTTCGCCCACGCGAGCGACGCCCCGGCGGCGCGATGCAGGGTCGTCGTCCCGGCGGAGCCGAGGGCGGAGGCGAGCGCGCTCGGCAAGAGCGGAACGGCGACGCGCGCGGCGTCGGGAATCACTTCGTCGGGGACGAACCCCCGCGGGCGGGATACGCCCCTTCCCGGCTGACGAACCCGGCCGTCGATCGCGAGGAGGCCCGCGCCGGCGCCGCCCACGAGCATCTGGACGGGCCCCAACAGCACGCTCGGCGACGCGACGGCGGCGACCAGGACGGCCGCGACGACGGCGTCGACCGCGTTGCCCCGCGTGAGCGCGTCCCGCGCCGCCTCCGCGGTCGGCCCCTCCGAGGCGACCGCGTCGATGGCGGTCATTCCTGCTCGTCGTCCCGGACGATGATGGCGCCCCGGGGCCGCACCAGCCTCGCGCCGCCACCGACCTTGCCCGGGCCGCCGGAGCGAGCAAGCCTCCGCAGCCGCTTGACCTCCACGGCGGCGGAGTCGGTCTCGATGATCGCGAAGACCTCGCGGCGCGCACCGACGGCCTTCACGACGCGCTCGAGAGCGGCCTCGCTGAAGGCTCGGGTCTCACCGAGCGCGCGCAAGCGCAGGTAGGCCACGCTGCCGGCCGGCACGGGCTCGCGCGCCGGATCGACCGCCAAAACGACGTCCCACTGACGCGCCTGCTCAGCCGCCATCTCGGTTTCCCAGACGCCGCTCGGCTCCCATATGAAGCGGGTGACGTCCCGGGGTACGCGCGCGGCCATCCTGGCGATCCGTTCGCGCCAGAGCGCCGTGGGCGTCACATCGGGGGGGGTGCGCAGCACGAAGCAGCGCGCTTGCAGGGCGTCGATCGCGACCCGGGCCGCGTCGAGCTCCGCGTCGACCTGGGGGCCCGGCTTCGCCCGCGACGCGTGGGGTCCCGCGACGACGGCGAAGTCGAAGTGGGGCGGGACGGTCCTGCGCCACCGCCGGAGTGTCGCGAGCGTCGGCGGCGCGACGTCCTCGGAGCCGGGGGCCACGGGCAAGCCGACGCGAACCTCGAGGAGGTCGAACCGTTTCGCGTAGGCCGCGATGCCGCCGCGCAGCTGTTTGGCGCCGATGTGCCAGCGGGTCGTCATGGCCTGGGTGGAGAGCGCCCCCATGTTGCACGGCTCTCTGCTTTTCGCCAGTAGAGACGGACGGCTATGGGTGTCCCTAGTCCGACCTCTCGCTTCGCTCGAGCCTGCGTTCTAGACGAAATGAAACCATTGCGTCGGATGGGCGCGCACGAACGCCTCCATCGAGTCGGCGAGTCGTTGCGCGGCTATGTCGATCTCTCTGTCTGCTGCGCCCCGGGCGACGCGAATCGGCGGGGCGGCGACCACCTCGTACCTACGGTGCCCGGTGCGCGAGGCGAAGGCCGCAACGATCGGCGCCCCCGTCAACGCGGCCAGACGCAAGGGGCCCTCCGGGATGCGCGACGGCTCGCCGAAGGCGACGACCGCGCGCGTGCGCATGCCCGGTGGCAGGCGGTCGATCTGCAGAGCCACCGCGCCGTTGCCGCGCAAATGTCGGGCGAGCGTCAGCGTGGCCAGCGGGTCGTCCCCCACGTGGGTCACCAGCAGTCCCTGGGCGCGCCGGGCCCCGTCCTGGATCGTCCTTGCGGTCGCGTCGGCTTCCGGAGCTTCGGCGATCATGATCTTGAGGCCGCGGTCCCGCGAGAGGAGCGGCCCTACGATCTCCCAGCCGCCCGTGTGAGCGGTGGCGATGATCAAGCCGCGCCTGTCTTCCAGCGCGTCCTCGAAGTGCCGGTCCCCCCACACGACGGCCTCCGGGAGGCGCGCGCGCGGCGAGCCGGCTCGTAGGATCTCCGCCAGGCACGAGGCATACGCCGCGAACGTGCGACCCACGTCGGCGGCGTCCCCGATCGCGCCTCGGGACGGTCGAAGGCGTCTCAGGTTGCGCGCTATTGCCCGACGTCGGTCGGAGGCGACGAGGCACACGGCGACGCCGATCGCGGGGGGCGCCACCCGAACGAACCACTCGGGACCGTAGGCCGACCCGAGGCGAGCCAGGCGGCGCAAGAGCGACCCGTCGAGGCTCGAGGGGCGAGCCCCACTAGACACGGATGATGTCGGGGGCCGCCTTCAGGAGCTCGTCGAGCCAGACCGTGCTCAACTTTTCTTGCATCGAGTTCGCGCGCAGCCGCTCGCGCAGGTTGCGGAAGTCGACGGCGTCGAGCTCCTGATCCTGGTTGAAACACGTGAAGACCACGCGCTCCACCCC
>Ga0070735_10004429_pt1 | contig 11851 bp, 9 predicted proteins | sample Coa_R1_FD_66443 | JGI IMG/M metagenome (GOLD analysis project Ga0070735, IMG submission 66443) | Surface soil microbial communities from Centralia Pennsylvania, which are recovering from an underground coalmine fire - Coalmine... | ecosystem: Environmental > Terrestrial > Soil > Unclassified ... | reverse complement strand
GCCCTGCTATTTATCTCCCGGCGTCGGCAGGCGGCCGAAGATCATTCGTCCGGCGCTCGATTGCAGCACGCTCTTGACGACCACGTCGGCCTCTTTGCCGATCATCGAGTGGCCGTCCTCGCACACGACCATCGTCCCGTCGTCGAGGTAGCCCACCCCCTGCCCCGGCGCTTCGCCGGGCTTGATGATGCGAATCGACAGGCGCTCTCCGGGCAGATAGCGGGGCTTGAGTGCGTTGGCCAGGTCGTTGAGGTTGATGACGTCGACTCCCTGGACGCTGGCGACCTTGTTGAGATTGAAGTCGTTCGTGACGACGCAGCCGCCCAGCTTCTTGGCCAGCTCGACGAGCCGCTGATCGACGGTCATTCCCTTGGTTTCATCTTGCTTGACCTCGTGCAGCTTGACCTCGCTGTGCGGGTTCGATTGCAGTTTGGTGAGCACATCCAGACCGCGGCGGCCTCGGTTGCGGCGCAGCTTGTCGTTGCTGTCGGCGATGTCTTGCAGCTCCTGCAACACGAACGACGGGACGATGAGCGGCGCGTCGATGATCTTGGTCTCGATGACGTCGGCGATGCGCCCGTCGATGATCGAGCTGGTGTCGAGCACGTAGGGACGCCCACCGCGAATTTCCTTGGCAAACTCGATGTACGGAATGATAAAGCGAAATTTATCTTTGGTCTGAAGCAGCATCGTGACGCACAGGTAGGGAAAAACCAGGTTGGTCACCATCAGCGTCAGGCCCTTGAAGTTGCTGGTGATCACCGGCTGCAGCGCCTGGTTGGTGAGGTAGCTCAACAGAAAGCCGATCAACAGCCCAAAGTACACGGCCGAGATGACTTCGATCCGTTTGCGGGGTATCAGGATGTCGACGAAAATCACGGTCTGGGTCAACAGCAAGAGCCCCACGAACGCCAGGAACCGGTGCGACTCGATCAAAATCCGCGGTTCGGGATCTCCCGTGCTCACGTACGCCGCAATCGCCCCGGCGCAGACGACGGCATAAACGATTCGGATGATGATCAAGAGCATGATGCGGGCGGCTGTCGATTCGTAAAGAGACCGCGGCGGCGATCACAAGGAAATGGGCCGCGTTCGGCGTACTTCGCCACGGAGCGGCGCACGGGAGGGTCAAATCGCGATAATTCGCATAATGAAACGTGCGCCCATTGTTCTGTTTTTCGCCCGCGGAATCAAGTCATGTTGTCCGCCGGGCGCGGAGCCCGATCACTCGCGCCTGTCAGCAACTCATACAACGCCTCGAGCGACTGGGGAATGACGTTGACGTTGCCCAGGACGGGCATGAAATTCGTATCCCCGTTCCAACGCGGGACCAGATGCCAGTGCAGGTGGCCGGGAAGCCCCGCTCCGGCGACTCTTCCCAGGTTGAGGCCGACGTTGAAACCGTCGGCGGCCATGAGGCTCGCCATGCGGCCGGTCATTTTTTGCAGGGCCTGCATGCCTTCGAGCAGTTCTTCATCATCCAGGTCTTCCAGGTTCGCCTTATGCGCCAAAGGAGCGACCAGCAAATGGCCGTTGTTGTAGGGATACCGGTTCAAGACCGTCAGCGTGCGCGGCCCGCGAAAAAGGACCAGATTCTCGCGATCGGCCTCGGGTTCTTCGGCAAAGCGGCACAAAAAACAGCGTTCAGGTTTGTGATCCTTGGTCGTAACGATGTACGACAGCCGCCAGGGCGCCCAGAGTTGCTCGTGCGTCACGGAGTGATCCTGATGTGAATACTGGTTTTTCGCCGTTCCCCGCCCGTCATCGCCCGTACCGTTAACGACCATACCATGCCGCGAGCTTCGAGATGTCGTCCAGCCGCGCTAAAAGCCGCACCCGCCCGCGGAACCCGCGCTGCCCGAACGCCGGCGAGTATCCGTGATGGTGGTCGGCGATGCTCAAGGCTCGCGAGATTTCATCGACACCCAGCTCAGCGCGCCCTCGGCCGGCTGCCAGCCAGCGGGCCATCCACAGCACCGCGGGGACGACGAGCGCCAAGCTGTGAAAGCCCTCGACCAGCGGCACATTATAGTACGCCCTCCCGCAGAAATGCAGCCCCTCGAGTTTCACTTGCAAGTATCGGGACAGCATCCGGTCGGCTTCGGCCGGAATGGGTCCAAACGCCTTTTCCAAAGCGTCAAATGGAACTTCAGCGAACTCCGACTGAACGCTCGGCACGAGGCCCGTGCCGCGCGTGAAGCGCAGCGCCGCGCGAAACAGCCGCCAGCGATGAGACCAGCCCAATTGCCGTTCGGCAAATGTGTCTCGTCGCGCGTACTGCGCGCACAATAGGCGGAACTGCATGCGGCCGATCGCGCTGGGTTCGGGAACCTGCGCGAGGTCGGCCGGAACTTCGGCCGCTGCGGCCGATGAGACGATTTCCAGAAATTCATCGAGTCGCTGCCCCTTGATCTTTTCGAATCGCGATTGACCGAAAAGATCGGCGAGTTTGATCGCCTGGAGCAGGCCGTGGATGACCGGTTGCCGGCCGTCGGCGAAGATGCCGGCCAGTTGTCGCACGATCTTGAGCGTATCGGGCCAGTCGAGTCGTTGGCCGGGGACAACCTCCGGGGGTGCGATCTGCTCGGCCCCTTCGGGAACCACCAGCGCTTGCAGGGCTTTCAAGTCTTGGCGCTGTTCCGAGACGGCGCGGCCGCGATTGTTCGCGACCGAGGGGCAACTGTACCGCAGGCTGACGGTGATTTTCTTTCCCGCCGGATGGAACGCATAGGGATAGATGCGGCACGCCAAGGGTTTGGCGGCTTCACCGAACCGCGCGTGAATCCGGCACAATCCGCGGTCGTCGAGAAATACGCACGCCCCATCGGGCTGGTGCGCCAGGCGATATCGCCGCGACCACGGAAACCCCAATCGAACGAACAAGGGTTGGCCGGGAGCAATTCCTTCCTGGCCGGCCCAATTCTGCTCGATGATCCGCTGACGCTCCGCGGCGGTGATCTCGATGGCATGCTGCCGGCAACAACCGCCGCAATTGTGGCAGCTCCAGTTCTGAACGGTTGGCAGCTCGAGGGGCAGAAGCATCGGTCGTCTTGTCATGTCCACAGACTTTAGGATAGCATCCGAAACGGCCGCCACCCAATGCAGTCTTTGGCTGAAAAGACGCCGCACGAAGAGCCGCGGCAAAAGTGTCGTTCGCAGTCGTCCGTCAACGGGGTCTCTCGTGTCTCGCTACCCTCTGTTCGATCGTCTGGCCGTTCGTCTCAGCGACCTCGACGAGAGGCAGCATCTCGTGCAACTGGCGGATTGCCTCTCTCCTGGCGATTCTGTGCCGCGATACACGCATCCCGACCTGGCGGCGTTGGCGACGGCCATTCTCGAAGCGCGCCGAAGCGGCCGGCCGGTGATTCTGATGATGGGGGCGCATGTCATCAAACAGGGCCTGTCGCGCTACCTGGTCGACCTCATCGAGCGGAGCCTGGTGACGCACGTGGCCACCAACGGGGCGGGCATCATTCACGATTTCGAGCTGGCCTCTATCGGCGCGACGAGCGAAGACGTGGCCCGCTACATCAAAGGCGGCGAATTCGGCATGTGGCTCGAAACCGGTGAGCTCAACGACATTGCCTGGGAAGCCTACGCGCGGAACGAAGGGCTGGGCGAGTCGGTAGGCCGCACGATTGAGGAATTGAACTTCCCTAATCGCGATGTCAGCGTTTGCGCCGCCGGGTATCGCAAGGGCGTCCCGGTCACGAGCCACGTCAACATTGGCGCCGACATCGTGCACGCGCATCCCGACTGCGACGGAGCGTCGTGGGGCGACGCTTCATACACCGACTTTTTGATCTTTGCTCAGTCGATTTCGCAGCTTGAGGGGGGGGTGTTCCTCAACGTCGGTTCGGCCGTCACGGGGCCGGAAGTCTATTTGAAGGCCCTTTCGATGGCGCGCAATGTCGCCCGTCAGCGTGGAGAGACGATCTGCCATTTCACGACCGCCGTATTCGATCTCGTCGAGCTTCCCGCCAATTTTCGCGACGGGCATCCGCCGAAAACGCACCCGCAGTATTACTACCGCCCCTGGAAGACGATCCTCATTCGCACGGTCGCCGACGGCGGACAGAGTTACTATTTCCAAGGGGACCACCGCGACACGATCCCCGCGCTGCACAAGGCCCTGACTGCGCCTGCCCGGCTGTCGCAGCCGGGCGGGACTGCCGCCGCAATCGGAAAATAATCGGGCGATTCGCAGCAACAACGACTTCTCAAACCGGTATATTGGCCGAAATCATGTCGATCATCCACCGATCCCTTCTATGCTGCGCCATTCTCAGCCCGGCACTAGCGCCGACGTGGGCGCATGCCGCCGACCGCAAGCCCAATATCGTTTTTATCTTGTGCGACGACCTCGGGTACGGCGACTTGAGATGTCTGAACCACGAAGGAAAGATCGCCACGCCGAACTTCGATCGCGTGGCCGCCGAGGGGATGATCTTCACTGATGCCCATTCGGGCTCGGCGGTTTGCTCGCCCACGCGTTATGGCCTCATCACGGGGCGCTACGCCTGGCGGTCGCGGCTGCAACACGGAGTGCTGGGGGGACTGAGTCCGCGGCTCATCGAACCGGGCCGCATGACGGTCGCATCGCTTCTTAAAGAGCAAGGTTACCATACGGCCTGCTTCGGTAAATGGCATTTGGGAATGGACTGGGCGATTCGGCCGGGAAAAACCGTGACCGAGCTGGGGATCGAATCGCCCGAGCAGGTTCGCAGCGTCGATTACTCGCGGCCCATCGCCAATGGTCCGAACGCGGTAGGTTTTGACGAATACTTCGGCATCAGCGCTTCGCTCGACATGGTGCCCTACACATTCATCGAAAACGACCGCGTTGCCGTTCTGCCCACAGTGGACAAGGAATTCCCGATGATGCTCGGCCGCAAGGAAGGCATGACGCGCAAAGGCCCGGCCGCCGCCGATTTCGACGACGCAGACGTGCTCCCCAAGCTCACGCAAAAGGTGGTCGATTTTATCGGCGCGCGATCTGCCGACGCGCGAAATGGGAAGCCGTTCTTCCTCTATTTGCCGCTGGCTTCGCCGCACACGCCGATTTCTCCCAAGCCGTCTTGGCGAGGCAAAAGCGGCATCAACTTCTATGCCGATTTCGTGATGCAAACCGATGGGAGCATCGGCCAGGTGCTCGATGCACTCGATCGGCAAAACCTCGCCGAGAATACACTCGTCATCGTGGCCAGCGACAATGGCTTTTCTCCCCAAGGGAAAACGGAGGAATTGCTGGCCCAGGGGCACAATCCGAGCTATGTCTTCCGAGGAAATAAAGCCGACATTTACGACGGCGGGCATCATGTGCCGCTGCTGGTGCGTTGGCCGGCAAAAGTGAAACCGGGCGCGACCAGCGGCCGGCTGGTCTGCCTGACCGATTTTATGGCGACCTGCGCCGAGATTCTGGGTGTCGAGCTTCCCGCCCAGGCGGGCGAAGACAGTGTGAGTTTTCTTCCGGCGCTCTTGTCGAAGACGAGCGTGCCGCCGCGCCCGGCCGTCGTGCATCATTCGGCAAACGGCTCGTTCGCGATTCGCGAGGGGCCTTGGAAGTTGGCGCTTTGCCCCGGCTCGGGCGGCTGGAGCGCCCCGCGTCCCGGAGTCGATGACGCCAGCGGGTTGCCGCCCGTTCAGCTCTACAACCTGAGCGACGACGTCGCCGAGCGAAACAACCGGCAAGGCGACCATCCGGATGAAGTATCGCGACTGACCGCGCTCCTCGAAAAATTTGTGTCCGACGGCCGCAGCACACCGGGAGCGGCGCAGCGCAATACAGTGCCGGTCGATATCTGGCGGGCCGGAAGAGAGGCCCACCGCCCGCTCAAGAAGTGAGGCCGCAAAGCAGTCTGCGAATTCTTGACACGCGCAACCGCCCGCCTGATTGCCACTTAAGGCGGCTGCAGGCACGTGAAGAGTTGCGGTAATCGCGCCTCGCGCTGAAATCTGCGTCAAGTTCAAGCACAGACCCGCGCCTTTACGGAAATGAGTGTCAAATGATTCGATTCACTTGCTCAAATCTCGACTGCATTTATTGTGTCGACTTCGACGATCGACACCCAGAAGCTCCGGTGCAATGTCCGATATGCGCCATGCCACTGCTCCCTGTGCATGAAGGTCGGCGGAAGTTCAGTCTCCGCGACTTTTTTGAAGGCGAGCCGATCTCGCATGCAGCACCGGCTGCCCATGAGCCACCGAAAGTTCGCTTTGCCTGCACGCATTGTGGAAAGGCAGTCTCGGCCGAACGGCGGCACATCGGTCGTCATGGCAAATGTCCTCGCTGCAAGCAGCGTCTATTGATCGAGGATCGCGCGGCCACTGCGGCGCATGATGGGACGCGCAAAGAGCGCCTCCGCCGAGATCCTGAGGAACAGGCCAAGCCGACGACAAAGGAAGAGCCGGTGCGAGCAGCGGCAGAGCGGCAAGCGGCCGAAGAGGAAGCCCGGCGAAAGGCCGATCAAGAAGCCCGACGTGAGGCAGCGGCCGACGCGAAGCGCGCAAAGGCTGGTCGTCAAGCGGCAAGACGGCAAGCTCGGCGACAGGCTAAGCAGGCGCGACGGGATGCGATGGTGGCAGACGCGGCTCGCGCGCGGGAAGAGCGGGGGGCCGGCGAACTTAAGCCTGGGCAAAAGGCCGACGAAAAGGCGCGGCCGGAAGCGGCGGCAGAGGTGGATCGCGCCGAAGTAGAATCGCGAGTCGCGGAGGCAGCCCGGCGGAAAGCGACCGAAGACGCGGCGCGGGCAGAAGAAGAGCAGCGGGCAGCCGAGGCGGAAGCCCGGCGAGAGGCCGATGAACAATCCCGGCGGAAGGCAGAGGATGAGGCCCGCCGCGAGCTTGAGCCGGTTTGCGGTCGCCCCAACGTTCTCCTGGAAATAAGCAGTCCGGAGATTTACCGCACGAATCCGTTTCGAATTCTACAGTTGCCCGTTGATTCGACTGCCCGAGATTTTGCGCGGCAAACCGAGAAAATGAAGCTAGCAGAAAAACTCGGCGGCGCGCAGCTTGCCCAAGCTTGTGCCGCGCAAACCGGCCTCTTTCATCTCGACGCCGACATAGATGCCGCGCGCGAAGCGAACCACCGCCTTGAAGATCCCGAGCGACGACTGGTGGACGAATTCTTTTGGTTTTGGCCAATGGAGTTGGGCAAAGGCAAAAGCGATTCGGCGCTGGCCGCATTGGCGCAAGGGGATGAGAAAGTAGCTGAAAACATTTGGCTGGATTCCGAGCGCTGTAGCTCAGAGGGAAACGTCGGCATGCACAATGTTGCCGTCTTCGCTCATGCAACCGCCCTCGATGCTGAACATCTATCACAGACCCGCCCGCTCGACAAAGTGGAACTCGAGCGCCGAGACGATTCTTGGAATTCCGCGTACCAACGCTGGAAGGCGCTGTTGGAGAGCGAAGGTTTTTGGAGTCGATTGGCGGCTCGAATTCGCGAATTGGATTACCCGCAGCTCACCACGGGAACCGCACGCCGGTTTAGAAGTTTCCTGCCGCTCTGTCTTCTGTCGATCAATGCGCAGTTAGCCGTTCGGGCGGCGGAACGCAGAGATGGCGATGAAACCAAACGCCACCTGTTGATGATGGGACGATCAGGTTTTGAACGGAAAGACATCGATGAGGCGCTCCGCCTGGCGGCCGAACCGGTTCGACAGCGAGTCAAGACCGCCTGCAAGACTGCCGAAGCAGATTCCGGCTCTGATGCAATTCATGCAGATGACGCAGCCAACCGGCTGCTTGAGCAGGTGCGGCCGCTTCTGGCCGTGTTGGATTTGGTGCTTTCTCCCGGCAACCCGACTCGAGATGGCGCCCACGACGAGTCGGCGCTCGCTGCTTTGAAGTGCCAGATTGAATTCGGCAACAAAACCGAGAACTGGAGAGCCTCGCTGGCATTGCTGGAGCAAATTCTCCCGATTGCTGCCAGCGAATCAGCCCGCACACGAATTGAAAACAATCTCAAAATCGTTCGAGCGAACGCGGAATCCGGCAACGATTGGTGTGCCGATGGTTACTTCGATTTGCCCGTGCCGGTCTATCGCCAATTGCAGCAGGCACACGAACAGGCCAATCTGAGAAACTGGGACGAGGCCATCCAGCGGCTCGAATCTTTGCTGTCGACCTGGCAAACGCCGAGCCTCAGAGGTCATCTCCCCTTTGTCCGCAAGCCGCTTGCGTTCTGCTTGAATATGCAAGCGGTCGCCCTTCTCAATCGGGGAATGGACGAATTCAATCAGCCTGTGTCGATCGTCCGCAAGGCCGCAGCGATTCGAGAAATGTTGCCGCGATTCGACACGGCGGGGTTTGGCCCCTCGAACGAAGCCTACAAGGCGGCGCTGAGCCGAATCGCAAAAATGCAGCGACGACCGCGATCGCTGGCGCACTTCCTGCCGGGTGGCGGCTTTGGCATTGTCACTCGCCTCGCTCGGGCGCAGGTGGCGGTTATCAGGAAGTTTGCCGGATTCCGCAGGTCAGTCGTCGGTAAACTCGCATCGCTCGAAACACAACAACTCAACGTCAATAGTCGCCTCGATCGCTTGGAGCGATTGCACGTTGCCGCTGACTGTTCCACGGGTGCGCCTCCGGATATTCAGGTGCATGTTCCAGGCGTCTCGATTCGTTCTGAGGCCGACGAGGTTGTCGTCTCGTTCGACTCGCCGCTATTTTCCGCGAGCCATGCGCTCAAGTCCGATGCCAAGCGGACGCTTTCCGCCCTCGGTCGCCAACTCGAGCCGTACGTTGGCGGCATTGCTATTCTCATCATCGGATTCTCAGGAGAAACTCAAACGCCGTTGCGCTCCGCTCGTGACGTAGCCGAATCGAGAATGTCGCATGCCCTGAGTGTTTTCGAGCATCTGGTGCATTCAACGAAGCTTCAAGGCTCGATGTTCGCGCTGCGAGCAGCCAGGGAATCTGGCGCGGCTGCTGGAAGAGACGACGGTAAAAGTTTGAGCCGGTATTGGACTGTGAAACTGCGCATTTCTAGAATCGCGCGAGGCAGCGCTATGGCGAATGCACCGCATGGCGGTTCATGAGCACCCAAATAAGTTACGGCTTTATGCCTTCGCTCCAAGGGCCGGCTAGGGCGGAAGCTTCGAGGAGCATGCAGCGGATGCGTAGGAACGAGAACGGATGCCCCGGCGCGCACTCCGGAGCACCGCGTTCTCTACGGGGAAGCTCGCCCTTTTGGGGAGGGGGCCGGGATGAAGGCCGTACTTGCTGTGGGCCATTTCGCCTTCACCCGAGCCCCTCCCCGGAAGGGCGAATCAGGACGCCCGATGACTTACCGATTGCCCGCCGTCAGAGTGAACGCGGCTCTGGGCCGTTTGATCCAGGGACGCGCGATTTGTGTACGGATTCGCTCAAACATCGAACGGCTCCTGCTCGAAAGGATGGCGGACGTAGCACCAAAAACGCAGCAAACTGAGGGCGTCGTCGCATTCCAACGTGCCTTGTCGTTCGCCAGGAAAGGAAACGAATTTCTCCGCAGGCCATCAACGCGCGGGCGCGACAATTTCTCGTTTTTTTAAGAAATCTCACACTGTCACAAGCCGGTGAGCAGAATTAGCCGCAAATATTTGCAGACGATACAATCATGGGATCTCTTGTTGCCATTTCGCCAAGGTCTGAGATCGGGCTCGTCCGTCTGAAAACGAGGAGAGATTCTCATGCGCCGCCTGGTGTTGCAATTCGTGCTGTTTTTCGTCGGTTGGGGAACAAGCGTTGGTCGCGCGGAGATGAGCCGCGGCTTCGACTACGTTGTCATTGACGGTGTGAAAATTCCATTCGGCACGCCGGTGGAGGTGACGGGGCAGATGGGCCAGCACGATTTTCGAGACGGATGCTTCGTCCGCGGGGTGCGCATCAACGGCAAAGCGAATCAGGACGGCATCGAATTCTATTTGCTTGGATCGCGGGATGATGCGGCGGCCTTGTGGCATTCTTATGGGAAAGACGCTTGGTTCACCGCGCGCGGTCGCTTGACGGATGCGCGGACTCAAGGACCGTGGCGCGCTTGCGGGCTGACATTTGTTACCATCGCTCACGCCAAACCAGCGCCACTCGGCTTCGAAGACTTCGTTGATCGCACGGCCGCGTTTGACGGCATGGCCGCCGCCGGCGGAATCTTCAAGACGGCGGATCAAGAAGTTCGACTCGAAGGATTGACCGCCTGGCCGAAGTCGGTCTTGGGTAAAGAGATTTCTGTTTCAGGCACGGTTCGCGGGTCTCCCAATGCCTGGCGGATCGAGCATCCCGAGTGGAAACTGATTCAGCTTGCCGATCAAGTCGACCGGCAGGTCTCCCTCGAAGGCTTCGTCTACATGCGCAATTGGGATTGGCGTTTCGAATATCGAGGAACGAAACTGTATCTGACGACGGCGCGCGGCACGATCATGTCATTCGTGGATGACGACCACGGTCGGCGCGTGCGAGTCACTGGTCATCTCGTGCGCCAGGAACGACCGTCGCTCGAGCAAATCAGCCGGAAGACCGATTCCGATCTGGTTCCCTGTTTCGCCGTTCGGGGCGCCAAAGTCGAGTTCCTCGAAGAGCAGGTTGGCTGGCTGTTTGGAGTAATGTACGACGGCTTCCCCACGAAACGAGACGGCGTTGCTGAATTGCTCGCACAGGAAGTCTTTCAGAACAACGTCATGGGAGACGAAACGAGCGCTGGATCGTTCAGGTGGCGGAACGACACACTCATCGAGGAAGTCCTGGCCGATCCCACGCCGAAGACGCTGGACGTTTTGGCGCAGCGCATGAACGTCGCCACGCTGAAGATGCCGATCCGACTGCTATACGCGGCCATGCTGGCGCGAGTCAACGATGCACGTGGGCGATCGTTTCTCGTCGCAGCGGTGGAAAGAAATGAAAAAGACAGCATTCATGACGCGCTCTTTTGTCTGGGCGAATTTCCCTGGTTGGCGCCGCGCCAGGTTGAAATCAAACCGGAGATAAAATGGGCCGAGAAAGCTCTGATCGCCGTGATGACCAATCGCGAGCCGGCAAATTTGACTTCGCTCCGATTCGTGCCCATTCCGCCGGATGAACGTCTCGCATAGCGGATGCCGCCGCGTGGTACTCCAATATCCCGTGGGTCATGATGAACCTTAACTCGCAACCCGCGCGAGAACTGCTGATCGCCTACGTCTCAGAGCACAGCAAACTTGCCGAAAGAGTCTTCGGTGCGCTGTGCGCCGTCCGCTTGCGTGTCGATGTGAATGATCTGCTCAGATTGGAAACAATGACCAGAGAAGATCATTGGAGGCGGATCGCTCTCATCAATCAACTCTTGACTCAAGAACAACGCTTTCCCGTCGAGCCGTTTCTATCAGACCTCGAAGACGATTTTGTGTACATGGGATTCCGCGACCATGCGTCTGCGGATGTGATTGCGCTGCTGCACACCCACGCAGGCCGGTTGAAGGGCAAGGCGCGCATTCATGCCCGCATGCTTTTCGTGCTCGCTGAGAAGGATCCGATCCCGGGCCTCCTGGCGATGCTGGAAGACGAAAGCTGGAAGGACAAGAATCTGGCCCTGAGCGAGCTGGCGCGGCTAAAAGACCCCCGCGCTGTCGCCCCCATCGCGCGGATTCTCACGGCGGCGCCGCTGGACTATTTCAGCGGAAGCGAGGCGCATCCGTCGACAGCGGTCGAGCACGCACTGGAAGCGATTGCATGGACTGCGGTCAATCGGTTTTCCCATTTCACCGCGGCCAATAAGGCGATCAACTTTTACGGCAGCATCGACAGTGGTGAGCCGGCGGGAAAACCGCGTCAGATCGACGGCAAGGCATCGATCGTCGCGTTGATCGATCTCCTTGATGTCAACCTCGGCCGGTTC
>Ga0070735_10004428_pt1 | contig 11853 bp, 11 predicted proteins | sample Coa_R1_FD_66443 | JGI IMG/M metagenome (GOLD analysis project Ga0070735, IMG submission 66443) | Surface soil microbial communities from Centralia Pennsylvania, which are recovering from an underground coalmine fire - Coalmine... | ecosystem: Environmental > Terrestrial > Soil > Unclassified ... | reverse complement strand
CCGTCAACCCAAAATAGACCGGCCGCCGCGAATGAGCAGGTCGCGTTGGGTCATGGGCTCGGCGGTCCTTGTGGCGCTCGCCATCGCCGTCACCGGCATCTTGATCCGCCGCCATCAGGAGAGCGAAGTCACGAAATGGACCGCCGAATTGGCGGTGACGGCGGTTGCCGTCGTCACGCCGAAGCAGGGGGTCACCGGACAACAAATTTCGCTGCCCGGCGACATCGAGGCTTGGTACGAGGCGCCGATTTACGCGCGGGTGAGCGGCTACCTCAAGGCCTGGTATTTCGATTTCGGCGCGCATGTCGAGAAAGGCCAATTATTGGCGGAAATCGATGCCCCCGATCTCGATGCTCAGCTTGCGGCCGCCAGGGCAAAGCTGGCGTCGGCCGAAGCTCAGGTCAAGGTGAGGGAAGCGGAGCGCAATTTTGCCGAGACCACCTATGCGCGCTGGCGCGACTCGCCGAAAGGCGTGGTTTCCGAACAGGAGACCGAATCGAAGAAGGCCGAATTCGGCAGCGCCGGCGCGCGTTACAACGCTTCCCTTGCCGAGGCCAATGTCAACCGGAGCCAGGTCGATCAGTTGACCGCGTTGGAGGCCTTCAAGCGCATCATCGCTCCCTTCGACGGCATTGTGACCGCGCGCAACACCGATGTCGGCGCGTTGATCAACGCCGGCAGCGGCGTCGGCGGCGGCAATGGGCCGCAGCTTTTCAAGGTCGCCGACGTGCATGAGATGCGCGTGTTCGTCCAGGTGCCGCAGGAAATATCGGCGAATATGCATGCCGGTCTGACCGCCGAATTGTCGTTGCCGCAATATCCGGACAAGACGTTTGAGGCGGCGGTATCGACCACGTCGGAGGCGATCAACAAAACCTCGCGAACCCTGTTGGTCGAGCTTCATGCCAAGAATACCGACAATTTGTTGCAGCCGGGCACGTTCGCCCAGGTGCGCTTCAATCTGGCCGACAGCCCCGGCACGCTTCGCATTCCAACGAGCGCGCTGATCTTCCGCGAGAATGGCGCGCAATTGGCTATCCTCGGTCCAGGCAACAAAGTCGAATTAAGGTCGGTGAAGCTTGGCCGCAATCTTGGAATCGAGTTCGAGGTACTCAAAGGCTTGGCTTCCAGCGATACGGTCATCAACAGTCCGCCGGACTCCTTGTCAGAGGGCGAGGTGGTCAGGGTGGTAAAGGACAGCCCCGCTCCTTCGGCTCATGAAGCGGAAGCAAAATGAGCAAGAGTGGATGCCTTTCAACAGCGAACACGTCCCGAACGCTGCGCTGCGGATTGACTTTGGTGCCACGAGCAATACCCAATAACAGCGGGCTAGTGCCCCGTGCCTGTCGAGCTTCATAGTGTCTGGAATGGGTGCATGAAAATCCAACGTCTTGTCTGGCTGGTCGTGACCGCCGGAGCCTTGGCGGGGTGCGCGCTCGGTCCGGAATATTTGACGCCGGACGCAGCCCTTCCTGGTCGCTTCACGGCGCCGCCGGTCGGCAACGGGCCGTCATCCGGTGGCGCAAGCGCCGATCTCTGGCAATGGTGGCGGACGCTGCGCGATCCGCAACTCAACGGCTTGGTCGATCGCGCCATCGAGAACAATCTTGATCTCAAAATCGCGCTCGACCGTTTGCAGCAGGCACGGCTGCAACTGATCGTGATCGGCGCCCAGGCGGTTCCGCAATTAAACGGCGGCGTCGGCGGGGGCACCGGCACTGGCACTGACGAGACCAAGGGACGGGCCGCGCAAGCCTTGCGCGATGGCGACAACAACCAGAATCTCAAAAAGATCAGCGGACTCGGCGGTCTCGACGCCGAGTGGGAAATCGATCTCTTCGGCAAGATCGCACGCCGTATCGAGGCGCAGGTCGATACCGCCGAAGCGCTGAAGGAGGCGCGCGATTGGGTTTATGTCGTGATCGCGGCCGACGTCACCCGTCTCTATTTCGACTTGCGCGCCCGGCAGGAGCGTCTTCAGATTCTTTATCGCGACATCGAGGCCTCGCGGAAGGTGCTCGACCTCGCCCAGACCCGCCTCGATCGCGGCTTGACCAATGATTTGGACGTGCTGCTTGCCAAGCGCCAAGTTGAGACCTTGCAAGCCGATGTCGAGCCTCTCAAGGCGCTGATCGCCGCCAACGCCTACGCCATCGCGGTTCTGGTCGGCGAATATCCGGAAGCGATTTCTCGCGATCTGCGGCGGCCGGTTACGGTCCCACGCCTGCCGGCGCGCGCGCCGGTCGGGCTTCCCGTCGATCTGTTGCGCCGGCGGCCTGATATTCGCGAAGCCGAGCGTCTGCTTGCGGCGGCGGTCGCCGATGTCGGAGCGCGGACCGCGGATCTGTTCCCGAGCCTGCTGGTCACCGCCGGAGGCGGCGCGCAAACCGGCCCTCGGTCGAATTCGGCCATTCCTATCACCTGGATCGGATCGGTCGGACCCGCGGTCGAGGCGCCGATCCTCGATTTTGGCGCGCTGGATGCCAAAATCGAAATTGCCGATTACCGGGCGCATGAGCTCGCGGCGGTCTATAAGCGCTCGATTCTCACGGCGATACAGCAGGTCGATGAAGCCAATGCCGCCTATCAAGGCTACCGGCAAAGCGTCCGCAGCCTCGACCTCGCGCTCGATGCCGCGCGTCAGGCAACCAAGGTGGCGACCGAACGTTATGACCGCGGCCTGACCGACTTCCTCAACGTGTTGGACGCCGAGCGGCAGCAATTTGCGCTCGAACAGCAACGCGCTGAAGTCGCCCGGCTTGCCGGAGATAGTTTCGTGGCGCTCTACAAGGCGCTTGGTGGCGGCTGGCCGCCGGATGAAGTCATTCCGCCGGTCCGGCGCCCCGACCCGGCGGTGGTCGCGGCCGTCAAACGTCTTGTGCAGGATCCGCCGCATGCGCTGCCGCCTCCGCCACCCCCGGGGCTGACCCCCTGACGTAAGGACGGGAGCAAGCCGTGTCTAATAAGAAGACTGAAGGCCGTGCCCAAGCCATCCTGCTTGTCGAGGATGAGAAGGAAATGGCGGACGAGATCAGAAGCGAACTCGAAGGCAGGGGATATCTGGTGCGGGTGGCCTCCATTGCGGAAGCTGCGGCCGCCGCCCGGGTCGGCGATGCCGCGATGCTGATCATGGACCGGATCGTTTTCGGCGAAGACAGCCTGCTGACTTTGGAAGCCTTGCGCAAAGAGGGCGTCAAGGTGCCGGTTCTGGTGATCTCGGCGCTGTCTTCGATCGACGAGAAGGTCAAGGGATTGAAGGCGGGCGGCGACGACTATCTGACGAAACCGTTTGCGATGGTCGAGCTTGCGGCGCGGGTGGAGGCGATGTTGCGCCGCCTCGACGATGTGCGCACCACGAAATTGCGCGTCGGCGACCTCGAAATGGACCTGATCGAAAAGACGGTTTATCGCGACGACACCAGGATCGATCTGTTGCCGCGCGAGTTTCGCCTCCTGGAATATTTTCTGCGCCATCCTGGACGGGTCATCACCCGCGCCATGCTGCTGGAAGAGGTCTGGCAGTACCACTTCTCGCTCGAAACCAATGTCGTCGACGTCCATATCAGCAATCTGCGGAAGAAGATCGACACCAAGGGCGTGCCGTCCTTGATCGTCAATATCCGCGGAGCGGGCTTCATGCTGAACGCGGATGCTTGAGTTTTTCCGATTTTCCGCCGTGCGCGTCGCGCTGGCGTTCGTGGTCGTCACGACGGTGGCGACCATGGCGGTGTTCGCGCTGGTTTACTTGCAGATCGGCGAGGCGAGCGAAGCCAGGAACCGCCTGATTCTAGAAGCCGAGGCCGCCAAAAGCGCCGATCGTTCCGTCGATGAGTTGAGAGCCGCCTTCGAGGTCAGGTTGACCCATGATCTCAGGCGGATCGACTATGCGGCGCTTTTCGCTTCGGATCGCAAAATCATGTTCGGCAATATCGACGAATTGCCGGCGATACCGGTGGACGGAAAATCGCACTTCATCGCGGCCACGCGCGTGCCGGGCAGCGACAACCGTCTGGAGCCGGCCATCTTCGTCGCGCGTCTGCGTCCCGACGGCACCATCATGCTGTTGGGACGAAGTTTGCTGGAGACGCTGGCTTTTCGCCGCATCGTGCAGAGCGCGCTGGCCGCGGGTCTTGCGCCGATGCTGTTGTTGGCGCTTGCGATCGGCGCCTATTTCGCGCGCCGCTCGTCGCGGCGGCTGACCGCCATTCACGACACCATCGCCCGCATCATGAAAGGCGACACGCAATTGCGCCTGCCGGTCGGGCCGCGGCACGACACGATCGACAAGATATCGCGCGACGTCAATCTGATGCTTGACGAGATTGTGCGCCTGTTGGTGCAGATCAAGGGCGTGGGCGACAACATCGCCCATGATTTGCGCAGCCCGCTCGCCGTCGTTCATGCCCAGCTCGAGCGCGGCCTTGAGAGTTCGAGCGATGAGCAATTGCGCGTCGTGGTCAGACAAGCGCTCGCCCATATCGACAAGGCGATGTTGACGGTCGCCGCACTGCTGCGCCTTGCCGATCTCGAATACGGCCCGAAATCCAGGGATTTCCGGACGATCGATTTATCGGCGATCTGTGCCGATTTGTTCGAGTTCTACGAGCCATTGGCCACGTCGAAATCGATCAAGATGACGCTGGAGACCCTGTCTTCCGTTCAGATGAAGGGTGACGGCGATCTGATGCGCGAGGCGGTGTCGAATTTGATCGGCAACGCGATCAAATTCACGCCCGAGCACGGCAGCGTCAGCATCTCGGTGACACGGGAGGACGGCCGTCCGGTCGTGCGCGTGCGCGACACTGGGATCGGCGTCGAACCCGCCGAGCGCGACAAGATATTCCAGCGCTTTTACCGCTCGGCCAGCGGTCACCGCGTTCCCGGCAGCGGGCTCGGCTTGAGCATTACGGCGGCGATCGCCAATTTGCACGAATGCGACCTGCGGTTCGACGACAATCATCCGGGGGCGGTGTTCGAGATGATAGGCCGCGACAGTGCGGCGGATTTGACATCGCGTCAGTTTCGCAGCGAATTCTTAAATAGCGAATGTCAAAACCGGGACGACAGCCGGTAAGATTCCGTTAACCAAGATTGGACCAAGCTCGCGGCGGCGGTCAATCGCGCCGTGCATCCAATGCTTGCGGATAAAGAGCCAAACAAATGCTTGGGACTGCGCCTGTCGCCCCGGATGCCGAAAATGCGTCTTACGTTACGCAGCAATTGCGCGCCGGTTTGAATTTATACGGCGTCGGTCGAAACGGCGAAGCGATTGCCGCCTTTGCGCGGGGCCTTGCCGCCGCGGAGGAGGCGCCGCAGGGCAGCGAATCCATCGAAACGGTCTCACAATTGCATGCAAGCCTGGCGGACGCGGCCCAACGCCAAGGCGACTTCAACCTGGCGGGTATGAACTACCAGGCAGCCTTGCGCATGGCTCCGCATCTGACCAATTGCTGGTGCAGCTTTGCCGACCTGCATCTTCGCTGCGGCGAACCGCAAAAGGCGGTCAACCTCTATATCGAAGCGCTCAAATTGAATCCGCGCCATTGGGCCGCGCGCGCCAATCTGGTCCAGGCGATGGTGATCATGAAGCAATTCATCGTCGCCAAGGCGGTGCTTCTCGAATTGAAGGGCGAGCGCCCGGATGACGGCCGTATCCATCATCAGCTCGGCAAGGTTCACTTCGAACTGAATGAACTCGACCTCGCCATTGACAGTTTCCGCGAGGCGGTCGCCCTCAATCCCCAGGACTCCGAGAGCATCAATTGGATCGGCGCCCTCAAGCAGGCGCGCGGCGACGATGAGGGCGCGCAGGCCGCTTATGCCGAAGCCGCGCGGATTCAGCCGCTCATCAAACGTCCCGCGGCCAAGCAGCCGGCGGAGTTTCGCGTGCTGGCCTTGTATGCGCCGTTCGGCGGCAATACGCCGACCGAATATCTGTTCCAGGGTGCGTTTTTCGATATCGATACGCTCTCGCTGTTCGCCGCGCGCGACTATGACACGGCCGAGCTCGGGCGGAATATCAGCGTGGTCGTCAATCTGATTTCGGACGCGGACCAGACCGAAGCCTTGTTGCCGGTCGCCGCGGACTTGGCGGACCGGTTCGCTTTGCCGACGCTCAACGACCCGCGCAAGGTGCAACAGACGACGCGCGACGCCGTTGCCTCGCTCCTGGACGGCATTCCCGGCTGCCTTGTGCCGAGGGCGGTGCGGCTGAAGGCGGGTTCGGCATGTTCGGAAAGCGCGCTCAAATCGCTCCTTCCGTTTTCCTCGACGGTTCTCGCCCGGCCGGTCGGCACCCATGGCGGCGACGATTTCGAGAAGATCGAAGAGCTGTCGGTTCTCGCGGGCTTTCTGGCGCAACGGCCGGACCACGATCATTATCTGATCGAATATATCGATTACGGGTCCAGCGACGGAAATTTCCGCAAATATCGCTTCATCTTTGTCGATGAGGAGATTTTGCCCTATCACCTCTGCATCGGCCGGGAGTGGAAGCTTCACCACGTCAATACCGACATGGCTTATCAGCCTTGGATGCAGAAGGAGGAGGAGGCGTTCTTGAACGATCCGACCTTGGTCTTCGGCGCAAGCCAATATCAGGCGCTCCATGAAATCAGGCGGCGTGTCGGACTTCATTATTTCGGCATCGATTGCGGGCTCGACGCGTCGGGCAATATCGTCGTGTTCGAGGTGAACGCCTCGATGCTGGTTCACGCGCGCAATGAAGGCTTTCTCTATAAGGATCCGGCCGTGCGCCGGATCAAGCTCGCCTTCGATGCGCTGCTGCGAAAGCTGGCGAAGCAGTAGCCAGCGCGGCCTTACGTCGCCTCTTGCGCGCGCAACAGCACCGTCAATGTGTCCTGGCTGAGCCGCCCCGCCGGCCCTTGCGGCTTGCGGTCGGAGTTCTCGATTTCAGGAAAGTTCTGTTGCAGAGATTTGTTTGCGATCGGCGCGGATTGGCCGCTCCCGACCGTCTCGTGGGTCTGCGCCGTTTCGTCGAGTTCGTCGGATGCGCCGACACCGATCCGGCGCTTCTTTGTCTCGATCTTCTTTGGCGGTGGCGGCGTATAGATCACCGGCGGCAGCATATGATGTCGTGACATGTCTCATTCCCTCAGTGAGAAGCCTCACGAAGCGATACGCACCCCCCTTCAAAACACCAAGCAAGGCTCGGGCCAGAAAAATTACCTTTATAAATCAACAGGAAATTGAATCGGCGCCGTTAAGGTCTCGGCAAGCTTTGCCCGCCTGCGAGGGGATCTGCCGGCGGAGCAGCGTCATCGCGAGCGGAAAGCTAAGCGATCCAGTTCTCAGAAAAAAAGTTCGACACTCTGGATCGCTTCGTCGCATGGCTCCTCGCGATGACGGTTGTTTAGCAAGCGCGTTCCGCTCTCAACCCGCCGTCCGCGGCTTGCGTCCCTCGATCGGATATTGCGGATCATTATAGCCCGGCGTCGAGGGATGGCCGCTCACGACCAGGCGGTCGATCAGGGCCTCGTCCTCGGCGGTGAAGCGGTAGTCGAGCGCGCGCACGTAATCGTCCCACTGCTCTTCGGTGCGCGGGCCGGCGATGACGCCGGTGACGAAGGTCGAGTTGAGTACCCATGCGACCGCGAACTGCGCGGCGGTGATCCCGCGCGCTTCGGCGTGCTTGCGGATTTCCTGCGCGAGCTGAAGCGATTCGGGACGCCACTCGGTCTGCATCATGCGGGTGTCGTTGCGGCCCGCGCGCGTGTCCTTGCCGGGCGCCGCGTCGGGACGGTATTTGCCGGTCAAGACGCCGCGCGCCAGCGGGCTATAGGGCACGATGCCGAGCCCGTAATAGCCGCAGGCCGGGAAGTGCTCGACCTCCGGCATCCGATTCATCGCGTTGTAATAGGGCTGGCTGACGATCGGACGGTCGATGCCGAGGTCGTCGCAGATGTTGCAGATTTCGGCAACCCGCCAGGCGCGGTAGTTTGAAACGCCGAAATAGCGCACCTTGCCTTGTTTGATCAGTTCGCCCATCGCGCGCACGGTTTCGGCCAAAGGCGTCGAATGGTCTTCGCGGTGCAGATAATAGATATCGATATAATCGGTGCCGAGCCGCTTTAAGCTTTCCTCGGCGGCCTGCATCATCCAGCGGCGCGACAGGCCGACACGGTTGGGATCATCCCCCATCGGGTTGGCGAGTTTGGTGGCCAGCACCCAGTTCGGCCGGTTGTTGGCGATGGCGCGTCCGACCACGGTTTCCGAGGCGCCGTTGGAATATTGATCGGCCGTATCGATGAAATTGACGCCAGCCTCGCGCGCTTTCGCCACGATCCGTGTCGAGGCCGCCTCGTCGGCCGGCCCTCCGAACATCATGGTGCCCAAGCAGACCGGCGAGATTTTAAGGCCGCTGCGGCCGAGTTGACGATATTCCATGGGGCGTTCCTTTCGATTGAAAAAGCCGGAAGATCAGGAGTTGTCTTTCAGTATTTTGAACACGCCGCTGGCGGTGGCGACACAGCGCCCGCCTGATGTCACCTCGGTCGTGGTGAAAATCAGGCTGCGGGTGGCGCGGATGACGCGCGGCTTGGCCGTGAGAATTTCGCCGATCTGGGCGCTGTCGATGAAATGGACATCCATCTGAACCGTGGCGAGCGTCGCGTGCCCGGAAACGAAACGCGCGGTCATGCCGCTGGCGCGGTCGGCCAACGTCATTAACACCCCGCCCTGCACCAGGCCGCGGCGGTTATGGTGCTTGTCCTGCGCGACAAGCGCATATTCGTGCACGCCATCGACGAGGCGCTGCCACAACGGGCCGACCAGGCTCAAAAAGCCGCTGGTCTCGACCACGGTCCAGCCGGCGGCTTTGAGCATATCGTCGGCGGCATCTGTCGTCATCGAGGGTATTTTCCAGGTGGATTTTGCGGCCACTTCATCAATCGGCGCCTTGCCTTAGTCAAGTGGTCATGTCGCGAGGTCTGGAAGGCTGCTTGCGCGGCGTGCGGCTTTCGACGACGATGGCGCAAAATGAGCAAATGATCGGGAGGTCCCGCCGATGCGCGGCTGGCACGCTTGGCTCCATATACTGCTGCTGATATCGGGCTTGTGCGGCGCGAAGGTTGCGCGCGCGCAAACCTATCCGAGCCGGACCATTACGCTGGTGATCCCGTTCCCGCCGGGTGGTTCGACCTCGATCGTGGGGCGCGTGATCGCCGACAAGATGAGTCAATTGCTCGGTCAAAGCATCGTCGTCGATAATCGCGGCGGGGCCGGCGGCACGGTCGGCACCAAGGCGGTGACCAAGAGCGATCCCGACGGCTATACGCTTCTGCTCGGTTATACCGGGACACTGGCGATCGGTCCCTCGCTTTACCGCAATGTCGGCTACGATCCGCGCAAGGACTTTGTTGCCATCGGTATGATCGGCAGCGCGCCGTCATCGCTCGTGGCGCATCCGTCGTTTTCCGCCAAGACGGTGGCCGAGTTGATCGCCTATGCCAAGGCCAATCCCGGCAAGGTCAATTTCGGCTCCGCCGGCGTCGGCACGGTCAATCACATCACCGGCGAATATTTCGCCCGTTCGGTCGGCATTGCGCTCGTTCACATTCCCTATAAAGGAACCGGCCCCGCTTTGAGCGATCTGTTGGGCGGGCATATTCCGATCGCGTTTGCGCCGATTCCGGCCACCCATGCCAATATCGCGGCAGGATTGTTGCGCGCGCTCGCGGTGACCTCGACCCACCGCAACGCTTTGCTTCCCGATGTGCCGACCATGATCGAGGCGGGCGTGCCGGATTTCGACGCCTCGCTGGCTTACGGATTGGTGGCGCCCGCTGGCACGCCGCGCGCGGTGATTGATCGGCTCAACGCGGCTTTGCGCGCGGCATTGGCCTCCGATGAGGTGAAAAAGCAGCTTGAGCTCGACGGCACCGAGATCATGGCGGGCACGCCCGAGCAATATGCCGATTTCATCGACAAGGATGAAAGGAAGTGGGCGGAACTCGTCAAAGCGAGCGGGGTCGAGCCGGAGTAAAGCGGGCCTCTCGCGGAAAATCCGTTCCCACTTTTGCCGGATCATGCTCTAGAATCCTTCCATGCATTCACATGCGATTCGTTTTCGCGCCGGATATTTTGCGCTCGCCCTTTTGCTTTTTGCGCCACAGGCGCGGGCGACGGATATGGCTGCGCTCCCGGTGGCAAATCGCAACGCCCTGGCGCAAGCGGCTTCGCCCCAGGCGATCATGGAATACCGCCGCCTGCTTGCCGAATATCAGGCGGCCCGCGCGGCATTCGAAGAAGAGGCGGGCGCTTATTGGGACGCGATCGCCGAGAAGCGGCGCGGCCGCAACGCCAAGCGGCGCCAGCATCTCGCCATCACGCTCGACGATTATGTGCTGACGCAGCCGCCGGTCTATGCCGGGCCGAAACGGCCGGTCAATCCCGAACCGCAAGGTGAGCCGGAAGTGAGGCCGCTCCCGCGCAAGGTCATCCCGCTGGTGGCCGATCTGTTGCAAGCGGCGAGGGAGCATTTCCAATGGACGCCGCAAAAGCCGTTGAATGAGGTCGAGTTCAAACGCGCTTATGCGCGCGTGGCGCTCGCTGCCGGGTTGACGCGCGAGCAGGCGGTGCGGGTCTATTCGTTCGAGACCGGCGGCAACGGCAATTACGACATGCAATCGGGCTTGCGCGGCGGCCACGCGGCTTCGACAGCGATCGGTTACAATCAGCTTCTGACCACTAACAGCGTCGAGCTGCTCGCCGAACAAGGCTCCGAATTCATTCGTGTGCTGACACAAAAGGCCGCTTTATTGTCGGGGCCGCCGCGCCAGGCGCTGGAGCACAAGATCGCGGTGCTGAAGAAAATGGTGACTTACGCGCGCTCGGTGCCGGACGATTGGTCGCAGCACGAAAAACTCGCCGATACGCCGCAGGGCTGGGCGCTGCATGCCATGGTGCTCGACATCGATGTCGGCCCGCTGTTGCAGACGCACAAGCTTTTGACCTCGGTGATGTTCGCGCGCATCAAGGGTTTTAACCGCCCGCTCAGTGCCGCCGAACTCGAAATGATGAATCTCACCGGCGACGGCACCGGCCTCGATATGGTGACAATGCCGCAGGTGATGCGCGAACAAGTGCCGACGTCGAATTTTTTTCAGCGCTCGGGCTATGAGCGCAATCCGGTCGCGATTCGCCACAACACAGTCGCCAAGCTTTTGGCGATCACCGATAGCCGAATGGATTCCAACAGCAATCTGCCGGGCGCCAAGGATTTGACGGCGGCGTTTTAGTTTGCTGCACCCTCTTCCGCAACGGGAGAAGGAAGAAGTCTCAATGCGGCCCGAACATGAACTTGCCGTCGCCCTCTAGATAGGGACCGGAGCGCATGTAAAGCTGCCCATTCTGGCCGATAAAGAATAACGTTCCCTTCGGCACTTTCTTGGCGCCTTTCAACAGCAGGCCGGCATTGCTGGTTCCCATTTTATAGGCAAAGGTCTTGCCTTCCTTGTCGTAGCCATAGCCCATGTCCGGCTTCAGCTCCCAAGGCGATGATTGTTCGGCGAAGGCCGGCATCGCAAGCGCCGTCAGCGTTGCCGCCACCATCAGCGGCTTGATCGAAAATCGCGTCATATCCTTACAGTCTCCAGCCTTCGTTTTCCGCAACCCGCTTGCGGCCCGTCGGATCTGAACAAATCACGAACAATGTTGATCCGTCAACATATCGCATGGATTTGTGATTCCCCGCCACGCGCTTCGCGACTATCTTCCTCACCAATCGGCTTTGCGGGATTCGTCATAAGGAACGATTCGAATGAACCATGTTTTGAGAATGGGTTTTGGCGTTGCGCTGTTGCTGCCGCTCGCGAACATCGCCCGGGCCGACGA